>Ga0160457_1000702_pt1 | contig 12647 bp, 13 predicted proteins | sample HID1972M_E6MG_FD_108242 | JGI IMG/M metagenome (GOLD analysis project Ga0160457, IMG submission 108242) | Enriched pill bug-associated microbial communities from UW Madison campus, WI, USA - HID1972M_E6 MG | ecosystem: Host-associated > Arthropoda: Insects > Digestive system > Unclassified ... | reverse complement strand
GGGAACTATACATTCCGAACGATCGTACGTAAACTGCGGGGCTGACGATCGCCACCGACGGCCGCCGCGCCCGCGGCGACGCATCCCGCCGCGCGATCCTCGGCACAGCCGCAGACCTCGCATCCGTCGACGGCCTCGACGGGGTCACCATCGGGCGCCTCGCCGAGCGCAGCGGCCACGGCAAGTCGAGCATCGCCACCCTCTTCGGCAGCAAAGAGGCGTTGCAACTCGCCACCGTCGACACCGCAGCCGACGTGTTCCGCACGCGCATCGTCGACCCGGCGCGCGAACTGCCCCGCGGCGTCGAGCGGGTCGCCACCCTGCTGCGCGGCGTGCTCGACTACTCGCGTCGGCGCGTCTTCACAGGCGGCTGCTTCTTCGCCGCCGCATCCGCCGACCTCGACTCGAAGCCCGGACCGGTGGCCGACGCCGTGCGCGACTGGATGCGCACCTGGCACGGCTACATCGAGAGCCAGCTGCGGTTCGCGGTCGACGGAGGCGAGCTCTCGCCTGGCACCGACGTCGAGCGCCTCGCGTTCGAGCTGCTCGCCCTCACCGACGCGGCGAACACCCGCTCACTGCTCGGCGACGGCGAGACCCCGTACCGCTTCGCCGCGGATGCGGTGCGCGAGCGGCTCATCGCATCCGGCGCCGACGCGGCGAAGCTCGGCGCGCTCGCCTGACAGGGCCCCGGGCAGAACCGCCTCAGCGGGCGGGCGTCTGGATGAGCGCCTCGATCGGCATAAGCGCCGAACCGAGCGCCACCGTGTCGCCGCCGAACGACGCGACCGCCAGCTCGAACTGCGAGGCGCTGCGGCGCAGACTGTTCGCGTCGATGGATGCCCGCACGCGGTCGGCGTGGCGCTCCATGAGACGCAGCCCCACCCATCCGCCCACGACGACGCGCTCGGGGTTCGTGAGATTCACCATGCTGCCGAGGGCTGCACCCAGCGCGGCGAACACCTCGTCGAGCACGGCGGTGGCCGATGGGTCGCCCGCGTCGGCAGCGTCGAGCAGGGCGCCCAGCGCCTGCCACCCGCTGCCCTCGAACTCGCCGCCCGCCCGGCGCCAAGCGCCGAGGATCGCGTCGGCACCGAGGTACGCCTCGACGCATCCGCGGTCACCGCACCGGCAGAGCTCGCCGCCGAAGCGGATCTTCGTGTGACCCCACTCGGTGGCGCTCGAGAACGCGCCCCGGTAGAGCTGCCCCTCGGTCACGACGCCGAGGCCCACACCGCGGCCCAGCAGCGCGACGAGCGCGTGGTCGATACCGGCGGCCGCGCCGAACCACAACTCGGCCCGCGCCTGCGTCTTCGCGCCGTTCTCGGCGAACACGGGCAGCTCGCCGTCGAGGTCGACCGGGATGGGCAGCGCCGGCCACCCGAGCGACTGGGCGTACAGCGTCTGGCGGCCGGCCGCATCCGTCTCGACCACGCCGGGCAGCCCCAGGCCGATGCCGAGCACCCGCGACCAGCGGCCGGTGTTGCGCTGCTTGAGCGCCGCGACCGCCTCGCGCAGGTCGGCGACGATGCCCTCCGGGGTCTCCTGCTCGCGGCCGCCGCGGAACTCGCGGTCGACCATCGTGAGGCTCAGATCGAACAACTCGACCGCCACGCCGCGCTCGCCCACGTCGGCGCCGATCGCGTAGGCGCCGTCGGCGTTCGGGGCGATCAGCGAGATCGGCCGGCCACCGCGCGAGCTCACCTGCCCGGTCTCGACGACCAGCCCATCCGCGATCAGCTCGGCCACGATGTTCGCCGCGGATGCCGCCGAGAGCCCGCTGCTCTTCGCCAGTTCGGCGCGGGTCGTCTCGCGCTCCCGCAGGATGAACTGCAGAGCCCCTGCGCGGTTGCGCTGCCGCAGCGAGGTGACCGTCGACGCCTCGGGCATCGGCGCCCCAGGCACGGCGTCGCGCAGAGTCATGCTCAGACCGTAGCGGGTCATCGGGTCACGTCGACACCGCGCACCCGCACCGACGCCTGCGCCTCGAGCACGAGCGACGAGCCGTCCCAGTGCACGGAAACGGCGGATGCGTCGTCGGCGTCGACCGTCCACGCGGCGGGCTGTTCGGCGAGCGGGAACGCGAGCCGCGACCCGGCCGCGAGCGCCACCGCGACGCGCTCGTGCTCCTGGTACGGCGCGCCGGCGGTGTGGTGCCAGATCCCTTCCGGAAGCGGCCCGTCGATCAGCGCCCCCACTGGCGCAGGGACCCCGTCGCGGATGCCTGCCCACGCCGGCAGAGTGAAGCCGGGTCGTGCGAAGAGCGCGTCGATCACGTCGTCGCGCCGCTCGCAGTTCGCCAGCTCGACCGCCTCGAGGAACGCGCCGAGCGTCGCGGACGCCTCCGCCGCATCCGGCACCACCGAGTGGTCGGCGATGCGCTCCCAGCCCTCCGGCACCGGGGCCGAGAACGGCGAGGTGAGGGTGCCGAGCTTCTTCCACGGCCAGAAGTTCCAGCCGATGCCGTGGCGTTCGTAGAGCTGGGTGGCGGCATAGACCCAGCCGGGGGTGTTCTCGCCGCCCTCGCCCATGTAGATCGGCGTCTGCAGCTCGTCGCGCACCTCGAGGTACTCGGCGATGCTCGTGTCGTCGGGGGCACACCAGTAGCGGTGGAACTGCAGCGCCTGGTTGTCGTCGAAGCGCTCGCGCAGCACCGACCAGTTGGTGGCCCAGTGGCTGCCCTCGTACATGATGAGGTGGCGGTCGTCGATGGCGCGGATGGCGGCGGTGAGCTCGCGGTACAGCGCCACCAGCTCGTCGGCGTACACGTGCTGCCATTCGTTGGGCAGCGGCTCGTTGAGCAGGTCGTAGCCGAAGACGCTCTCGCGGTCGCGGTAGCGGCGGGCCAGCTCCTCCCACAGCGCGATCGTGTCACGGCGGTAACGCTCGTCCATGAAGAGCTCGGGCTTGCCGTTCGGGGAGTCGTCGATGTTCGTGCCGGTCTGGCCGCCGGGAGCCCCATGCAGGTCGAGCAGGATGCGCAGCCCGTACTGCTCGCTCCACGCGACGGCACGCTCGATGAGCGCGAAGCCCTCTTCGATGAACCGGCCCTCGTCATCCATCACGCCGCGGGCGTTGATGGGCAGGCGCACATGGTCGAAGCCGAGGCGCGCGATCTCGGAGAAGTCCGCCTCGGTGATGAACCGGTTGCGGAACCCGCGCCAGAACGCGGCCGCCGCATCCGCCCCCACGAGCGCCTCGACGCGTGCCTCGATCTGCCGCGGCGCCGACTGCTCGTCGCCGAACCGCCACATGTAGCCCTCGGCGAGCAGCCAGTTGCCGAGGCCGATGCCGCGCGGCAGCAGCACGCCGGCATCGTCGACGAGCTCGGTGCCGTCGGCACGCACGAACCCTGGGCGGGCGGAGTAGGACAAACGGGGCTCCTCTTACTTGAGTCCGGAGAGGGCGAAGCCCTGGACGATGTAGCGCTGGAAGACGATGAAGACGATGAGGATCGGCACGACCATGAGGGTGGATGCCGCCATCTGCAGCGACGGGTTGGTGGCGATCTGCTGGTTCAGGAGCGACACCCCCACCGACAGCGTGTAGAGGCGCTGGTCGTTGGCGATGATGAGCGGCCACAGGAAGCTGTTCCATCCGGCGATGAAGGTGAGCACCACCTGCACGGCGAGGATGGGCCGCGACATCGGCAGGATGATGCGGAAGAAGATGCGCCACTCCCCCGCGCCGTCGATGCGGGCCGCTTCGATCACCTCGGTGGGGATCGTGGCCATGAACTGCCGGAACAGGAAGATGCTGAAGCCCGACACCAGGGTCGGCAGGGCGATGCCCACGAGGGTGTTCGTGAGCTTCATGCCGTTGAGGATCAGGTAGGTGGGGATCATCGTCACCTGGACGGGGATCATCATGGTGACCAGCACCAGGAAGAACAGCCCGTCGCGCCCCGGGAACCGGAACTTCGCGAAGCCGTAGCCGGCGGCCGCCATCAGCAGCAGGCCGGCCATGCTGATGATGACGATGGCGAGCGTGTTCACCAGGTAGCGGCCGAAGTCGAGCTCGACGAACAACTGCTGGAAGAACTCGAACGTGGGCTCCTGCGGCAGCAGCGCCGGCGGGTAGGCCACCGACTCGCTGCGCGGCTTCACGGATGCGAACACCATCCAGATGAACGGGAACGCGGTCGCGAAGGCACCGGCCGCCAGCAGCACGCCGATGACGATCGTGGTGACACTGACCTTGCGGCGCTGCCGCGGCATCCGGGTCACGGGGCGGGTGAGCTCAGTAGTCGACATCGGCCCGCCTCGCTCGCAACTGGATGAGGGTGACGAGCGCGATGATGGCGAACAGCACCACCGAGCCGGCGCTCGCATACCCGAACTGACTCGACGAGAAACCCTTCTGGTAGAGGAAGAGCGCGATCGAGGTCGACGCCCCGAGGGGCCCGCCCTTGGTGAGCACGAACGGCTCGTCGAAGAACTGCAGCCAGGCGATCACGGTGGTGATCGTCACGAAGAAGATGGCGAACCGAAGCAGCGGGATCACGATCGACCAGGTGCGGCGGATGGAGCCGGCTCCGTCGATGGAGGCCGCCTCGAGGTACTCCTTCGGCACCCCCTGCAGGGCCGCGAGGAAGATGATGACGTTCAGGCCGAGCCCGCGCCAGATGGCGACCGCGGCCACCGAGAACTTCACGACCACCGGATCCGACAGCCAGGGAACCGGCGGCAGGCCCACCAGCGAGAGCAGGTAGTTGAAGAGGCCGAACTGGGTGTTGTAGAGGTAGCCCCACACCAGCGCGACCGCCACGATCGCGGTGATCGCAGGCACGAAGTAGAAAGAGCGCAGCATCCGGAAGAACCGGTTCTGCGAACGGTTGAGCGCCAGCGCGATCACGAGCGACAGGATGATGACACTCGGCACGCCCAGCACCGCGAAGAACGCCGTGTTGCCGAGCGACTGCCAGAAGGCGGCATCCGCGAACAGCTTCACGTAGTTCTCGACGCCGATGAACTGGATGCGCGACCAGTTGCCGAGGCCGGCGAGGTTCATGTCGGTGAAGCTCACCAGCAGAGCCACCGCGATCGGGAGCACCCCGAAGGCGATCAGCAGGACCATCGCCGGGGCGATGAATCCGTAGGGAGCGATGCGTTGTCTCATGGCCTCATGGTGGTGGTGCGGGAGGTTCTCGTCCTCCCGCACCACCGGGTCGGTTCTAGTTGACGGAGGTGCTGCTGGTGGCGTCGATGAGCCCCTGCAGCGTCTGGTCGCGGTCGGCGCCGGTCAGCACGATCGCGTTGAGGGCGTCGAGCAGCGCCTTGCCGGTCTCGCCGTCCCAGTTGGGCACGAGGGGCAGGATGCGGGAGTTCGCGAGCTGCTCCGAGTACACCGCGACGAGCGGATCCGCGGTGAGGGCCTCATCCGCGAGTGCCGCCTTGGCGGTCGGCAGCTGACCGTCGAGCCCGAACCAGGTGACCTGGTTGGCCGGGTCGGAGACGAAGTCGAGCAGCTTCAGGGCGCCGTCCTGGTTCTTCGTGGCACCCCAGACACCCAGGTTCGAGCCCGCGAGCAGCGAGGTGTTGTCGGCCGCCTCGGGAAGCACCGACACGTTCCACTTGCCGTCGAGTTCGGGTGCTGCGCTCGAGATCGCGGCCGCGAGGTACGGGCCGCTCACGAGCATCGGCGCGACACCCGAGATGAAGCCCTGCGTCTGGTCGAAGTCGCTGTTGGTGGGCACGCTGCCATCGGCGTAGAGACCGGTGTACAGGTCGACGGCCTTCTCGAACTCGGGGGTGTCGAAGTCGATGAAGCCGTCGCCGTTCACGATGTCGCCGCCCTGGTCCCAGGTCATGACGACCGGCAGCGCGCTGTCCCACTGGGGGATGTAGTAGCCGTACTGGCCGTCGCCTCGGCCGGCGAGGGTCTTCGCGTCGGCGCGCAGCTCATCCCAGGTGGTGGGCGGGGCGTCGATGCCGTTCTCGGCGAGGATGTCGGTGCGGGTGAACAGCACGCGCGTGTCGGACACCCACGGGATCGAGACCACCTCGCCGCCGATCGCCGTGGCATCCCCCGCGACGCCGTCGATGAAGTTCGACGAGGCCAGGTTCGGGTAGTCGGCCAGGCTGGAGTCGTCGAGGCTCAGCAGCGCGCCGCTGTCGGCGAACGTGCGCAGCTTCGAGATGCCGATCTGCAGGATGTCGGGGCCGTTGCCCGAGGCGACCGCAGTGGTGAACTTCTGGTCGATCGAGTCCCAGGGGATGGCGACGGTCTCGACGTCGATGCCCGACTCGTCCTCGAACGGCGCGATGAGCTGCTCGAAGTGCTCCGAGCTGTCGCCCATCACCCACACGGTGAGGCTGTCTGCTGCGGCCGGGTCGTCTCCACCGTCGGCGCTGCAGCCGGCGAGGGTGATTCCGGCGATGGCCACCGCACTCACGGCGGCCAGGCGGGTTCTCTTCATTGAGGTTCCTTTCGGATGTGATGCAGGGTTGATCGTCTCAGCCGTGCGCGGCTTCGACGGTGGCGGATGCCGGGGTGGTGCGGTCTTGGAGGCGCGCGTGCTGCGCGTGCTGCGCGATGAGCGCGCGGTACCAGTGGGCGCTCGCCTTCGGCAGGCGCTGCTGGGTGCGGTAGTCGACGTAGACGATGCCGAAGCGCTTGCTGTAGCCCTCGCCCCATTCGAAGTTGTCGAGCAGCGACCACACGAAGTAGCCGCGCAGGTCGACGCCGTCGCGGATGGCGCGGCCGGCGGCGTCGAAGTATCCGGCCAGGTAGTCGATGCGCTCGATGTCGTCGATGCCGCCCTCGGGGTCGACGTAGTCGACGAAGCTGGCGCCCGATTCGGTGACGTAGAGCGGCAGCGGCGTGTAGTCGCGGGCCACGCGGGTGAGCACGGCGTGCAGCGAGTCGGGGATCACCGACCATCCGAACGAGGTGGTGGCCGGCTGGGCGGGGGTCTCTTCGACGGCGAACGGGTGCGCGGCGCTCTGCGGCACGTCGCGCGCGATCACGCGCTGGTAGTGGTTGACGCCCGCGAAGTCGACGGGCTGCGCGATCGCGGCGAGGTCGCCCTCGTGGACGAGGTCGGCGAGGCCGTGCGGGTCGAGCTGCTCGTGCACGCCGGCGCTGTAGGCGCCCAGGTACACGGGGTCGAGGAACACGCGGTTGCTGACCGCGTCGAGGCGGTCGGCGGCGGCGAGGTCGGCGACCGAGTCGGAGGCGGGAACCACATCGGTGACGATGTTCGTGATGCCGACCTTCGCATCCGGGGCCACCTCGCGGATCGCGCTGACGGCCAGCCCGTGGGCGAGGTTCAGGTGGTGGGATGCCGCGGTCGCGGCGCGCAGGTCGGTGCGGCCGGGCGCGTGCGGGCCGTACCCGTAGCCGAGGAACGCCGAGCACCACGGCTCGTTGAGGGTGATCCAGTCGTCGGCGAGGTCGCCGAGGGCTTCGACGGTTCGGCGGGCGTAGTCGGCGAAGCGTTCGGCGGTGGCGCGGGCCGGCCAGCCACCCTGGTCTTCGAGGGGCTGCGGGAGGTCCCAGTGGTAGAGGGTGACGAAGGGGCGGATGCCGCGGGCGTGGAGCCCGGTGAGCAGTTCGCGGTAGAAGGTGACCGCCTCGGCGTTGAGGGGGCCTTCGCCGACCGGCTGCAGTCGCGACCACGACACCGAGAGGCGGTACGAGTCGACGCCCAGCTCGGCCATCAGATCGAGATCGGCCTGCCAGCGGTGGTAGTGGTCGCAGGCGGTGTCGCCTGTGTCGCCGCGGTGGGTGCGACCGGGCGTGTGCGAGAAGGTGTCCCAGATGCTGGGACCGCGACCGCCCTCATCTGCTGCGCCCTCGATCTGGTACGCGGCGGTGGCGACGCCCCAGACGAAGTCGGCGGGGAAGGCCGTCAGGTCGGGCTGCGGGGAGTCGGCCGCATGGCCTGGGGTGGTGAAGTACGTCGTCACAGGGCACCTTCGCTCTTTGTCTACGCCTTAGAGTAAGTCGTAGACAAGCGGAGCGCAAGTGCCCTGGGTATTCCTTTCGCGTCAGGCGGTGCGGCCCTCCGGCAGCTCCTCACCGTGATCGGTCTCGTGTTCGACGGTCATCTCGCGGTGCTCCTGGCCGACCTTGTAGCCGTCGGCGTCGAAGTGCTGCGGCTGCACATCGGTGCTCTCGTCGATCGGGTGGTCTTGGACGTTGCTCATGCGAACTCCTCTCCACCGCCTATTGCACTCCTGTTGCGGCGCGAGCGCGAGGGGTTTCTGGGCGCCGTCAACGCCGCGGCTGCCTACGCGTCCACCTCATCCGGAACCCACCGCAGCACGTCGCCTGGCTGGCAGTCGAGCACTCGGCACACCGCGTCGAGAGTGGTGAAACGCACGGCCTTCGCGCGGCCGTTCTTCAGCACGGCGACGTTCGCGGGGGTGATGCCCACGGCATCCGCGAAGTCGGCGACCGACATGCGGCGTGCGGCCAGCATCACGTCGATGTCGACGATGATCGCCATCAGACCACCTCCGCCAGTTCGCCCTGCAGGGCGGTGGCGCTTCGCAGCAGACCCCGCATCACGACCATGAGCACCACGAAGGATGCGGCGCCGAGCACCGCGGTGCCGGCCAGCACGATGATGCCGGGCGCGTCGAGTCGGGGCTCGATCACGAAGTACAGGTGGCACGCGTTGGCGATCGCGACCGCCGTGGCGGCGATGCCGGCACCGATGATCACGTCGACCCAGCGGAACGCGCGCCCGCTGAAGATCGCCTCGCGCCGCACCATCGACAGCAGCATCCAGATCGCCAGCAGCGCCACCTCGACGCACGCGACGAACGCGATGCCGGTGGTCGCGTAGAAGAGGCCCACCGCCTGCGAACCGAACGCCTCGCCGAACTCGAGGCTCGCGATGGGGATCACCACCACCTGCGCGAACAGCAGCCCGATGAGGACGAGCACCAGCAGGATGCGGAGGGCGAGGATAGCGAGACGACTCATGAATCGATTATCGACATATATCTATCGTTCATCAATAGATCGCTCAATGCGGGGTGGATACTGCACGCATGGCGATTCCCCCCGATGTCGAGGCGTACCACCAGCAGCTCACCGAATCCGACCGCGAGCTCTGCGAGCTGCTCGCCGCCGAGATCGCCCATGGCCTGCCCGAGGCGCAGAACAAGGTGTGGCACGGGCACCCGGTGTGGTTCCTCGATGGCAACCCGATCGTCGGCTACGACCGCCTCAAGAAAGACGTGCGGCTGCTGTTCTGGAGCGGTCAGTCGTTCGGCGAGCCCGGACTCACCGACGAGGGCAGCTTCAAGGCGGCCGAAGCGCACTACGCGACCGCCGCCGACGTCGACGTCGAGGCGCTCGCACGATGGCTCACGAAGGCGCGCGACATCCAGTGGGACTACGAGCACATCCGCGCCACCCGCGGGGTGCTGCAGAAGCGCACCGAGTTCTAGGTTCAGTCGGCGGTGCCGACGGCCAGCAGCACGTCGCGGAACTCGTCACGCGTGAGCGTGCGCAGCGACGCCGCGGCCGCCTCGAGCTCGTCGGCCGTCGCCATCCGCTCGGCATCCATGTCGTCGTAGAAGACGTCGAGCGGCACCGTGACGAGCACGAGGCGACCCTCGAACATGAGCGCGATCCCCGTGCCGTCGGTGAGCACGAACCGGTCGCCGTCGCGTTCGCAGACGCCTGAGTAGTCGTCCATCGTGATGGTCTCGTCGAATCCCGATCCGGGGATCGGTTTCATGAGCCAGCAGGGGTACTCTTCGCGGCCCGCGTCGGGCGAGTCACCGACCGCCTGCACCCAGAGCGCGCCGCCGTCTGCGGTGACGAGCGCCGCGTGCGAGATGTACTCGCCGCCGCCGATCCAGCGCGTCTCGATGCCGGGCACGTCGGCGGTGACCGGCCGCGTGAGCGTGTCGAGCTGCTGCTCGAGATACTGCTCGCGCGACTCGAGCTCGTGCTGTTCGTCGATGACGCGCTGCTGCTCGGCGGCGACGGATGCGGGAACCGCCACCAGGGCGATGGCACCGCCGACCACCACGGCACCCGCGACGCGCGCCCACCAGCGCGGCACCGCGAGCGCGGCGGCGCCCGCCGCGACGACGCCCGCCGGCATCCCGCCGACGTCGATGGACAACGCGGGGATCCAGAGCATCGGGATCTCGCCCGCCCGCGCCATCAGCACGCCGAAGGTGATCGCCCCGGCGAGGGCGGCGAGCACGCCCGACCAGATGAGCCGGCGGCCGACCGCGATGCGCAGGATCACGATGGTCGCTGCGGCGACCGCCGCGAGGAGGAGCAGCGGCGCGACGAGGCCGAACGGGAAGGCGAAGAAGACCGTCACCAGTGCCATCGGTGCGGCCAGGAAGATTAGGGCGTTCGCGATGGCGACCGCGGCGAGTCCGAGCGAGATGCGGAGCGCGGTGGGCCGCGGCGGGTCCACGCGGGCAGCTGGAGGCAGAGGCACGCGAACGTCGAACATTATCCCCCAGTCCGTGCGGCCGACGACGGCCGCGTGGCTCGGAGCCTAGCGCCCGACTGTTCACACCTCCGGCATCCATCGATGTGCACTATCGGGCGTTGGGTGCAATACTGCACTACGTGACCGAGAGTGCACTTTCCTTGCGAGACCGCAAGACCCGCGAAACCGAGCGGGTGCTTCGTCGACTCGCGCGGTGGCTCACCATCGAACACGGCCTCGCCGGATTCACCATCGAAGAGCTCTGCACCGGTGCCGGCGTCTCACGGCGCACCTTCTTCAACTACTACGCCTCGAAAGAGAACGCGGTGCTCGGGCTGCCCGTGCGCAGCGACACCACCGAACTCGACGAGGCGTTCGTGGCCGGCACCGGCCCGCTCATGGAGGCGCTCGTCGACCTGCTCGTCGCCCGCTTCGAGCGCTCGGGCCTCGACCACACGGAGATCGCCGAAGTGATCCAGGCCGCCAAACGCGAACCCCGCCTCATCGCCCACGCCATCGAGCTGATGGAAGAAGCGGTGCGCGACGACATCCGCCTCGTCGAACGACGCGAAGGCTGGCCCGCCGGCGACCGCCGCGCAGCCGTCGCGGTGAAGATCCTCGGCCCGATCGTGCAGCCCTCGCTCGAGGAGTTCTTCGACGCCGACACCCCGCCCGACTTCCGGGCACTCGCGTTCGAGCGGCTCGCCACGGCGCGCACGCTCTTCGCCCTCTGAACTCACGCCCCGCACCCGCACCCGCACCCGCACCGAATGAAAGCCGACATGTCTGTTCTCGCCCCTGCCCCGATGCTGCTCACGAAGCGCCGCATCTGGATCATCTTCAGCGCCCTCATCGCGGGCATGCTGCTCGCCAGCCTCGACCAGACGATCGTCTCCACCGCGATGCCCACCATCGTGGGTGAGCTCGGCGGCGTCGAGCACCAGGTGTGGATCACCACCGCCTACATCCTCGCCACCACGATCGTCATGCCGATCTACGGCAAGTTCGGCGACGTACTCGGCCGGCGACGCCTGTTCCTGCTGGCGATCGCGATCTTCACCCTCGCATCCGTCGGTTGCGCGTTCGCGGGCGACTTCTGGTCGTTCGTGACCTTCCGGGCCATGCAGGGCCTCGGCGGCGGCGGGCTCATGATCCTGTCGCAGGCGATCATCGCCGACATCGTGCCCGCATCCGAGCGCGGCAAGTACCTCGGCCCGCTCGGCGGCATCTTCGGCCTCTCGGCCGTCGCCGGCCCCCTGCTGGGCGGCTTCTTCGTCGACCACATGACCTGGCAGTGGGCGTTCTACATCAACATCCCCGTCGGCATCGCCGCGTTCGTGATCGCGCTGCTCGCCCTCAAGCTGCCCAACAAGAAGGCCACCAAACCGATCGACTGGCTGGGCGTCATCTTCCTCTCGGCCGCCACCACCTGCCTCATCTTCTTCGCCGACTTCGGCGGCGACAAGGAGTTCGGCTGGGACTCGATGGCCACCTGGTCGTGGGGCATCGGCCTCGTCGTGGCGGTCGCGCTGTTCATCCTCGTCGAGGCGAAAGCCGCCGACCCGGTGATGCCGCTGTCGATGTTCAAGAACCCCGTGTTCGTGAACGCGACCGCCATCGGCCTGACCCTCGGCATCGGCATGTTCGCCGCGATCGGCTTCGTGCCCACCTTCCTGCAGATGTCGTCGGGCACCTCGGCCGCCGCATCCGGCCTGCTGATGCTGCCGATGATGGTGGGCCTCATGGGCACCTCGATCGCATCCGGCCTGCTCATCACGAAGACCGGCAAGTACAAGCTGTTCCCGATCCTCGGGACGGTCGTCACCGGCATCGCCATGGTCGCGATGACCACCCTCACCGCCACCACGCCCATCTGGCTGATCTGCGTGTACCTGTTCGTGTTCGGCGCCGGCCTCGGCCTCATCATGCAGGTGGTGGTGCTGGTGGTGCAGAACGCGGTGCCGGCAGCCGACATCGGCACGGCCACCAGCTCGAACAACTACTTCCGCGAGGTGGGCGCCGCCCTCGGAACGGCCGTGTTCGGCACCATCTTCACCACCCGCCTCGCCGAGAACCTCACCCAGGTGTTCACGGATGCGGGTGCCTCGCCCGACCAGGCGGCGAACGCGACCGCCACGATCGACCCGTCGATCCTCAACTCGTTGCCCGACGAGATCCGCGACGGGGTGGTGACCGCCTACGCCGACGCGCTCGCCCCGGTGTTCTGGTACCT
>Ga0160457_1000700_pt1 | contig 12662 bp, 5 predicted proteins | sample HID1972M_E6MG_FD_108242 | JGI IMG/M metagenome (GOLD analysis project Ga0160457, IMG submission 108242) | Enriched pill bug-associated microbial communities from UW Madison campus, WI, USA - HID1972M_E6 MG | ecosystem: Host-associated > Arthropoda: Insects > Digestive system > Unclassified ... | reverse complement strand
GAATGATATCAATAAGGTCTTTTCCCTGAACCAGCATTTTAACGGCCTGGAGTTTGTGGACAAAATACTGGAGACCATCGGGGTATCCATAGATTTCGATGAAGATGACCTGAAAAACATTCCTAAAACCGGCGGATTCATTGCGATCGCCAACCATCCCTACGGTGGTGTCGAAGGATTGGCCCTGGTTAAATTACTGTGCATGGTAAGACCAGAGGCAAAGGTAATGGTCAATTTCATTCTGCAGAAAATTCCAAACCTCAATGAGTTCTTTGTCGCCGTCAACCCCTTTGAAAACGTACAGCATTCATCCAGTATCAGTGGGTTAAAAGCCACTTTCGACCTGCTGCAGAATGGTATTCCGATAGGTATCTTTCCTGCCGGGGAGGTGTCTACTTTCAGCCTGGACAAACAGGAAATCACAGACCGGCTATGGCACCCTGTGGTGGGGAAGCTGATAGCCAGGGCGAAGGTACCGGTGGTTCCGGTTTATTTCCATGGCAACAACGGCGTGCTGTTTAATATCCTCAGCTTCATCCACCCTACCCTGCGTACCGCAAAACTGCCTTCAGAGTTCCTGAACAAACAGGGCTTAAAGATGAAAGTACGTATTGGGAAACCCATCAACATACAGGATATTTCCTACAGGAACAATACCAATAAATTACTCGATTTTTTGCGTGCGCGTACCTATGCATTAGGCACAGGGATAGACCAGGAGAAAAAACTATTTAATCCTATCAGCCTGTTTAAGATCAAGAAAAAACCTGAACCGGTTATCCAGGAAACTTCAAGGACTAAAATTGCAGAGGAGATAGGGCAGCTGGAAGCCTACAGGGTTTGGGCAGAAAAGAACTACGAAGTTTACATTTCTCCTACCGCAAATATCCCCAACGTATTAAGGGAAATCGGCAGGTTAAGGGAAATTACCTTCCGGGAAGTCGGAGAAGGTACCAACAAGAAAATAGACCTGGACAATTACGACATCTACTATAACCACCTGTTTATCTGGGACAAAGATTTACAGAATATCGTAGGTGCCTACAGGATAGGCAAAGGAGATGAAATCTTAAATACCATGGGCCGCAGAGGGTTTTATCTCTCTGAACTGTTCAAAATCAAAGAACCTTTTTATCCTGTGCTGCGCCAGGGCATAGAACTTGGCCGGTCATGGATCCGTAAAGAATACCAGCAAAAGCCGTTGCCCCTGTTCCTGCTGTGGAAAGGTATCCTCAAATATCTGATTGATAACCCGCAATACCGCTATATGTTCGGGCCGGTGAGTATCAGCAATAACTTTTCGAAATTTTCTAAATCGCTTATTGTCGACTTCATCACCAAGAACCATTTTGATTATGAACTGGGCCATTATGTAAAGCCCAAGAATAAATTCAAGGCAGATCTTTCTGCTATAGACAAAGACCTGCTGATAGAAAGCAGTGAATCACTCAAGGATCTTGACGGATTGATTTCGGACATTGAGAACTCACATATTAAGATCCCGGTGTTGTTAAGACAATACCTGAACCTTAATGCAAAAATCATCTGTTTTAATATTGACCCTAAATTCTCGGATTGCCTGGATGGATTTTTAGTCGTTGATATGCGGAGCATCCCACCCGAAATGCTGGAGAAAATTGGCAAAAACTTTTAAACAACAAAAGCCCGGACATCCATCTGGGCTACTGTTATCAACTAAACCTAAACATAAATACTAACCAAATATTTACAATACAAATGTAAGGCAGGTATATTAATGCTGTGTTAAGAAACAGTTATTATACAGCATTCCATAAAAGAGGGTCATCTTAGGATGGCCCTCTTTTTTAATTATAATCAACAATTTAGAAACTATACCTTAAACCAAACTGCATCTGGAACCTGGAAGCAAAAAAGTCTTTAGCATAAGTGCTCGTGTTCGCTTTGTCAAATGTATAAACCGGATAGGCTGCCGGCGTACCTGCTGTTTTAACCGACAATCCCACACTTGCCATAGAGTTATAGGTATTAGGAGAAAAATACTGTACGCCCCAGTTTTTATTCAGCAGATTGGTTAAATTAACAATATCATAAGTAAATGACAGCGTGTGTTTATGTGAACCATTTTCGATAATCCTGATATCCTGTGCGAAACGGAAATCGGCCTGATAGTTCCATGGGGTACGTGCTGCATTACGTTCTGTAAACTCACCTCTTCTGGTTTTCAGGTACTTATCCCCATCAATAAAAGCATCAAACCCTGCAGCTTGTGCGGCACCGGTCGGATCGGCGGCAAAGAACCTGGCCGTTTCGCCGGCTTTCGGTATATATACCAGGCTAACGGTTTGTCCTGTTCCGTTAATCGTTGTGTTCAGGAAGCCATAAGAATAAGGCGTTCCGGACTGTGCACTAAAGAACAAAGAGAAATTTGCCACATATTTACCTGCTTTATCCCAGCTATGTCTATAGTTCAGCGTAGAAACGATACGGTTGCGGATATCAAAGTTAGAATTCGCCAGTCCCGGGTTATTAGGGTTTAAAGACTGGTTCAGCTGCCAGTTAGATTCCATTGAGTTACGGATACCATTGGTCACATCTTTAGACTGTCCGTAGGTGTATGCGGCCATGAAGTCAAAACCACCGGCAAAAGACTTACTGATCTGGCCGGTTAAGCTGTAGCGGTAACCTTTGCTTGTATTCGACAACAGGTATGCATTGGTATACAAATCATTAACTTTTGCTGAAGTGAATATGGGCTGCTGGTGATCCGTATCATAAATCATATAAGTAGGGTTATCGACTATATTCACCATTTGAAATTCCAGATCATGAATTACTTTAGTATAGATACCTTCCGCTGTAAACTTCCACTGGTTATCCGTTTTATAATCGAAAGCCAGGCTGCTTCTCCAGGTTTTAGGCATTTTGAAATTGTTATCGATCAGATCGACCTGGGTAGCACCTTTCGGATCTTTTACATCCACACCCTGATTGGCCGCAAAACCTGCCTCACCATTACCGGTCAAAGCATCCCTGATCGGATCAGAACCTGGCGCAAAAGGTTTGGTCGATGCTTTATTATCATAAGCACCATAAGTTACCCCATTGTTGTAATAAGCATATCCTAGCCAGGCGAAAGGGACCCTTCCTGTGAATAATCCGCTACCGCCACGCATAATCAGGCGCTGGTCTCCCAATACATCAAAATTAAAACCTATTCGGGGAGATACCTGTACCTGTCCGAAGAAATCATTTTTAATCTGGCCGGGTTGTGTATAAGTATAAGTGTTCCCGAAATTAGGATCCACCGGTGAATTTATAGTCTTATCACTTAAAGGTTGTTTATTTGGCATATCTGCCATGTCGAACCGGATTCCATAAGTCAGTTTAAAGCGGTCTGTCATCTGGTACTGATCTTCCCCGTATACACTATACATATTTACACGGAACTGTGCCGGCGGATTAGCCAGAATACCCTCCCTGGTATTATCCGCATAATTGTAATTAGTCCTTACCCGGTTTGGTGTACCTGCCAGGAAGGCGTCAACATTATCGTAGGCGACCCTTCCGTTCCAGCTATTTACAAAACCATAAGTAATATTGTACAGCTCATTGTGTGTACCAAAAGTAAAGGTGTGCCTTCCTTTGGTCAGGGTAAGATTATCCGTAAACTCGGTTGTTTTCTGCTTCATATTGAAGATACTTGCTTCCCGGTCTGTCCCCAGGAAAATCGTTCCGCCGGTTCCGCCAATTTCAATCTGGGGCAATGCCGGGTTAGAGGTAGGTGTCCTGTAATCGTGGATACTGGAATATCCCACTACCAGACTGTTTGAAACATCATTAGACAACCTGCTTTTCAATTCAGCAACCGTAGAGTTCTGGTTATTGGTCTGTTTATAGTCAATACCACCAAACCTGAAATTTGCCTGATCACGCTCTAAGTTTGTCGCTTCAGATGTAATCGTGTTATTACGGACGGTCAGCTGGTTTTTATCGTTAATATTCCAGTCCAGCCTGTTGAAGAACTTATTTGAATTCGAATAAATATTATAATTGCCATAAGCCCCCGGGTCAATACCATATTTGGTTTTCATTAACGTAGCAATATCCTTTGCCTGGTCCCCGGTAATCACTTTCATATCCGGCGAACCGGCACCGAGGATTACAGGATCCTGCCTGCGGGTAATCTCCTCATTGGTAAAGAAGAATAATTTATTCTTGATCAGGGGCAGCCCTACGCGGAAACCTGTCTGATATTCATGAAATGCAGCAGGCTCTTTTGATCCGTCACCTGTTTTATTTCTTCCGATCAATGCAGCATTTCGTCCGAACCCGTAAACTGATCCTGACACCTCATTTGTACCTGAACGGGTTACTGCATTTACGCTGCCCCCGGTAAAGTTTCCTATTTTAACATCATAAGGAGCCAGTAATACCTGCACATCCTGGATCGCATCAATAGAAACCGGGTTGGTCCTTGTACTGCTTCCCGGCATCCCTGAGCTTCCGCTCTGCCCGCCTAATGACGGACTAAACCCAATTGCATCATTATTGATCGCCCCGTCAATAGTTACGTTATTGTACCTGAAATTGGTGCCCATAAAAGAATTGTCCTTACTTACCTGAGGTGTAACACGGGTAACATCGGTTAAACTGCGGCTTGTAGAGGGCATATTTTTTATCTGATCCTCATTGATCTGCGTTCCGGCACCAGTTTTTAGCGGGCCTCTTGTACCTTTTACCGTAACCTCGCTCAGTTGCTGTCCTTCATCTGCCAGGCTAAAATCCACACGCTGGTCAATTCCCAAACCTAGGTTTGCGATATCTTTATCCTGCTTGTTATAACCGACATAAGTGACCGTCACTTTATAAGGCCCTCCCGGGTTCAAATTGTTTAAACGGTAATAACCATCTGAGCCGGTTACCGCGCCATATTTTGTCCCTGTCGGAACATGTACCACTAATACGCTAACGCCAGGAATGGTTATCCCTGTTGCGTCTTTCACTCTTCCGCTGATGCTGGAAGTTGTTACCTGTGCATTTGCACCCAAGCCCATCAAAAGGAACAGGACTATACGGGAGAAATGAATTGTTAGAAATCGTTTCATTCTTGTTGCTTCTATTTTTTGTAAAATTAGAAGAGCAACATGACCTTAATATTAAATTTACATTAATGCACAATAGAGTTAATGTTAAATTAAAACTGGATTAAAATCCAATTAAAAACAGCGTTTAGACTGTCAATAGCCACGTAGGATCTCAATATATAATTTGGCAGGAAACAGAAAGGCCCCTTAAAATAGTGTTTCCTTAATATTAAGCTTATGTTAAGGCGGGCTAAACCAACACTAACGCAATAAAAAAAGGGTTCGCCGGGCAATTGCCCGGCGAACCCTTTTTTAAGATTTTATTAAAGATTACTTTACAGCACCTGGTGTAGTGTATGGTAAAGCCTGAGGGTTAAAGCTAGCCCAGCCAGCGCTCCAGTCAGTATCGCCAAATGCGCCTTTGTAAGCCACTTGCTCGAAGAAAGCATCAGCTACTTTTGCGTGGCTGAAATCAGCACCGGCAGCAGCAGCAGATGATGCAATGACGGTGAAGTTAGGTGTACCCCGTTTGGCAGCATCAGCAATCAGGTCATTAGAATATTTATAAGGATCAGTGATCACACTCGCAGCGTAAGCATCAGGAGTAAAAGTATTGTTCGCTGTCAAAGCTGTAGTCAATGCGGTCAATGTGCTACCTGTAGCTTTAATCTGGTTATTTTTACCGTTACTACCCAGCACTAGGTTGTTGGCAAATACAGATCTTCCTGCAAAGTAATTACCCGAAGAGTTTAACGTTCCACCTGCAGGCGCTGCATCATCATAAAATATACCTTCAGTATAACCTGCAAAAACAGAGTTGAAAATACTGATCGCAGAGTTACGACGGATCTGAGCAGCATGCTGAAAGTTCGCATTGATACTTCCGGCCCCGCTTTTATCAACCGGGCCTATAATAGTCATGTTAGAGAATGTAGCAGAAGTCTGAGGTGTATTGTTATCACCGGCAGCGTCATTATCTGATTCAAATCCATTTGATCCCGATACGTCTGCTGTAGAAGCTAAACGTTGTGCCAGTCCGAACTGGATTTTACCGGAGAAACCATTATCTGTATCAAAATCATCATCCCAGGTGTCTATTGCTAATAAGTGTTTTGCGTTTACTGTACCACCAAACCATTCGAAGGCATCATCACCTGAACGGTAAACCTCTACATATTCAACTGTAGTACCGGAACCCACACTACCAAAAGTAACGCCATTGATTTCATTATCAGGTCCCAACGGGATACCTGCAAATTCCACACGTACATATTTTAATGTACCGGAATTATCCGCGTCATCAGTACCGCCATGTTTAGCTTTATCCGATGCATCTGAAACGCCTTCGATCGGTACTGAAGTACCTTGATTGTTTCTTGCTTTTCCCAGTAAGATCAAACCACCCCAGTCACCGGCACTACGTCCGCCGGCAGCGATAGCTGAAGTGAACACAATTGGTTTATCAACTGTACCTGTCGCATTGATTTTAGCACCCCTTGTAATAATTAAGGCGCCTTTAGTACCCTTATCGCCTTTGATAATCGTGCCGGGCTCAATGGTCAAAGTAACGTTATTGGTTACGAATACATTGCCTTTTAATAAGTAGATTTTATCAGCAGTCCAGGTAGTGGCTGCAGTAATATCGCCGGTTACCTCAACCATATCCCCGGATTGGCCCGGAGGGTTTACGTCACCGTCGTTATTGTCGGTTTTTGAGCAGCTTGCAAAAAACACAAGTAAACTCAGGGCAGAAGCTAATAATTGTTTTTTCATTTTTTCCATTTTTATTTATCAATCAAAGGTGTTAATTAGATTTAACTACAAGGTTAACAATGCTTTATATAAACGTTAAGGATATACATGAACCGTTAACACAGATTTAATATCAGAATGTATAAGAGAAGGCTATGGAGTAATTACTTCCATATCTAAAACCACTCAGGGTATCATCAGCGGGGCTTCCGTCATATTTCTTGTTGGTATTCTGGTCGTAGTATAAAACACTCTTCTCGTTCAGAATATCACCGGCGTTAAATTTAAGCTCTCCTTTATTTTTCAATACCTTAAGTCCCAGCTGTAAGTCGATCACATCTCTCGGGGCTTCCCAAACGGAGGGATAGGCGCCGCCGGCCGCAATATATAACCTGCGGCCTACCTTATTATACAAAGCATTAAATGTCAGCTTATTATCAAGAAAACTATGCTGTAAGCCTGCGTTAATCACGTACGGTGCCTGGCCAACCATCGGACGGCTGCCTTCTTTCAGGTTAAGCCCGCTGTTTACCGGGTTATCCACTTTCGATTTTACCAGGGAAACATTGGCATAAGCCGTGGTATTTCTCATGAAATCATTTTCCAAAATGAATTCCAGGGATTTACGCAGTTCGAATTCGATACCGTAAACTGTAGCCTTTGGCGAGTTGAAATAAGTGATGATACGTGTTGAAGCTGCGTCACTGTTAAACGTTTCGATAGCGTCTTTAAATTTCTTATAGAAACCGGAAACTGAAATAATCTGCCCTGCTGCCGGATACAATTCAAAGCGGATATCCGCGTTATTGATAGCGGCACGTTTTAAATCAGGATTTCCCTGCTGGAGAGCAAGCAGTTCATAGTCATAATAAGAAGAAACCGATAGTTCCCTGAATTCAGGACGCGCCAGTGTGCGGTAATAAGAAGCCCTGAGATTGATCTTATCGGTCAGGCTATACGTAAAGTTAGCAGAAGGCAATATATCTGTATAGTTTTGTTTAACGCTAGCTACAGACGCATCTTTGGACTCCAGGTTGAGGTTGAATTGCTCCACCCTTGCACCCCATACCAATCTTACCTTATCCCCTATTTTATTGTCTAACATCAGGTAACCAGCATTTGTTAATGAATTGCTGGTATAAGAATCCAGCCCATTTGGAATTTCATCTAACTTATAAATATTATTATCCAGTAAATCTTTTCCGAATAACTGGCTCAAAGGTCTTTCCCTGACGGCCGCATCGTCATTTCTTAACAACAACCCAAGAAAGCGCACGTCAAAAGTACGGTCCCTGTATTGAGCAGTCAGGCCCGCTTTAAAGGTTGCGCTGTTACTGAACATATTTATGGGTAAAGAATAATTCACCGCAGCTGCGTAACTGTCCTCATTCAGTTTAGAGAACAATCTCGTATTTTCCTTTCCCAGGGTGGAAACATTCGCGGCAAACCCTACATCAGGATTGTTTGCATCAGCAAACAGCCTGGTATAACTTACCTTTCTCTGATCAGGCTGATCATTTAAGATATTACTATAACTCAGGGACCAATTGATTTTTGCGTTCCTTTCTCCAAGCTGGTGGTTACCCTCGATAGTGGATTTGAAAAGTGATTTCTGCATCAGGTCAAAGGCAAAAAATTTCACATCGCTCTGGGTATTTTGATTAGTTCCGGTTCTGGACAAAAACTGATCATCACATATCCTGTTGTAAATATTTTTAAAAGTGATTTTACTCTTGCCAAAAGTATAAGCAAAGTTGGCCAGGGCACCGATATTGGTAGAGAATTTATAGACGTTGTCACGGTAATCAAAATCGTAATAATCACGTTCTACATTTTCATAGATCGTCTGCGCATTACGATAGGTAAGGGATAATATGGCTCCGATTTTTGAATTGTCCTTCAAATCTTTTACCCTGCCTACGGTAAACTGATAATTCTGCGTAGGTAAAGCAGACATACTATATATATTCCAGTCCTGGGGCAAACTTCTTAAAGCTTTGATATTTTGTTCAGGTGAAAGCACATTAATGATCTGGTTTGTAGTTGGGAAATTACCTGGCAGCTGTTTATTCCCATTGTCAAAACCGAAATAATCGGAAGCGTTCCGGGTACCACTTTTAAAATCCTTGAAAGTAGACGCAGTATTGTATCCGGCACCGGCACCTATACTGATAAAATTCTGCTCAGGAATATCTTTAGTGAGAATCTGGATCGCACCGCCTGTAAAATCTCCGGGCAGATCGGGAGTAGCCGTTTTGTTAATGATTAAATTATCGACCAGGTTCGAAGGAACGATATCAAAGGAGAAAGCTTTTCTGTTTGGTTCTGTACTGGGCAAAGATGCACCGTCAAGCATTGCACTGTTATACCTGTCGCTCAGTCCGCGGATCACTACAAATTTATTATCCTGTATAGTTGCGCCGCTCACCCGTTTTAAAACGTCAGAAGTGTTTTTATCCGGAGATCGTTTGATCAGCTCCGAAGAAATACCATCCGATATAGCAGCACTGTTTTTTTGCTGTGCGTATAATGCATTTACGCTTTCCTTTGCGAAAGAACCTTTTATCACTACCTCGTTCAGGTTTTGTGAACCCGCCTCTTCCAGTATGACATTAAGGACAGTGGTCCTGCCTGTACTGACTTCTACTTCATCGATTTCCTTACCGGCATAACCTACATATTGAAAAACAACTATATATTTTCCATCGGCCAGAGCAGGTAGTGAATATTTACCATCCACATCTGTGGCCATGCCTTTGGTTGTACCTTTAATTTTGACGGTAACACCAATCAGGGTTTCACCGGATTTCTTGTCGGAGACCGTCCCTGAGATTTTACCTGTCCCCTGTGCGAATCCAGCCGCGCTCGTAATTATGCAAATGAGCGTAGTTATTGCTTTTTTGAATTGTAGTTGTGATTTCAATTTTGCCTTTTTTGAGTTTAGGCAAAGCTATTACCACAATATTAGCAGCACGTTAGACTTAAGTTACCATTCCTTAACCAGCGCGTTAAGAAATCATTAAGCACACAATGAATCAATATTTTAAGCCTGTTTTAAGGCATAAGAAGTGTAATAACCAAATCGGGCCGATTAACAGAAACTTAACATCCTGTAAAAATGAGGGTTTTCTTCCTTCAATCTTATGACCGATGAACTGCCCGGCCCAGGCCAGCACAAAAACCACCGCGCAAACCAGCCAGACAGCCGGTCCGCCGGATGCCTCCCATCTTTCCAATTGGATGATAACCATAGCCATGACAAAAACAACCAGGATCATCAGGTAAGAAAGTACAGGAGAGAGCCTGTAGTAATAGTATCCGGAAAAAGCAATAACAAAAGACGCCCAGTTCAAAAAACCATTATACCTGCCCAGAAACCCGAGATAAGGGAAAGGGACCGACCAGGCCAGGCCTAATAAACTAAAAACAATTAAGGGCACACAAACCCAGTGGATCAATTCATTTGAAGGATTTTGATGATGAGCGGCATACTGGTCAAAAAGAATATCAACCTCTCTTTTTGGCTCGCTTTTTCTATTTTTTTGCTGTTCCTTCTTCATGCCGCAAAAATAAGCATATTTATTTTACACCGGATTGTAAAGCCTAATTAGTTTATGCTGCTAAGCTTTTCATCTTGTTATCAGGACTTCAGAAAATCCCTTACTGCCTTTCCTGCCCCGGCAAGATTAGTATCCCTCATTTCCGAGTACTTCCTGGATAAGATAACCCCCTGTGCCCCGGCTTTTAAAGCCGCCTGGGTAGCTGCATAAGTATCTTCCGGAGAAGCCCTGCGGCTATTGGCACCGACAGGTATATCGATATCAATGCCTGTCAGGATACCACACTTTCCTGCAACTCCTTCCAATGCACGTTTGGTTTCAGAGAAAACATAATTTGGCGACAGGCCCAGGGCAGGCAAATCTGCCATCTTCCCTTCGTTGCTCAAACCCATCAGCTGATTATTTAAATTCAGCAACTCTTCCAGGGGCACACCCCGGAATATAGTGGAACCGACATTACGGATAAAATTGACATACCGTTCACCTGCACAGTTATTATAAGCCACAGGTTTAAGGAAATCGGTCCTGGAAGCCATCTTGCTGTAATCAATAGCCGACCTGATATAAGGGTTAAAGGAGATCGTTTGCTCGACATGAAATACAACCTGTAAGTCCTTGTTCACTGCTTTTACCGCATTTCTTATCTCATCTACAATTGCCGCCTTGCCGGTATCAAATAACCTGTCGTAAGCAGCAATTTCCGGATACTGCATAAGCAGGCGCTGGAAATACACGTAGTATCCATCTACAGGTTTTTTATCCTGCAGCGCGTCATTCACAAATGCCGCTAATTTCTGATAACCTTCCTTTGCCCGGGCAAAATCGATGTTATGTTCTTTTGCCGCCTTTTCATGAAACCCGCAAAAACAGGTTACACGTGTCGGGTCACCTACCTTTTCTGAGAAAGGGCTTGCACCCAAAACCGACATCAGGGGCCCCGACCTTTCATTCAGGAATAATAAACCATCAATTGCATAAGACGAACAAAGGTCAGTGGCCAGTGCTTTCCAGAATTCCCGGACATTGGGGTTAAACAGACATTGGCTAATCCTTTTGTCTTTTGTAAACAGCCTGTTTCCTGCCAGGTCAACCTCTGTACAAGCCTCCAGCCCGGGCACATCAAATGCGCTGTCCCAACGGTCCTCTATACCGCAAAACACTTTCATTCCACGTTTTCGGGCTGCAGGTAATACCTCGGCTACAATATCCAGATCTCCATGGTCTGGTGCCCTGGTATGTTTAAGCACAGTATTTTTATAAAATTCCGGATGTGGGGTTGCAAAATACCCGCCGTGAAAAAAATTCTCTTTAGACAAAGGCTTGCCATGGTCAGGGAATGACCTCCCGGCATTCTGACGGCCGGCAAAACCACGGCCGTAGGTAAAAGCGGTAAGGAACAGTGTATTCACCGCACCTAATTGCTGAAGCTTATCCAGCACTTTTTCTGTCCCTTCATCTACGAACGATTCCGGCCCGATCTGGATGCCGATGATCTTGCTATCCTGTCGCTGCTTCTTGTTATCCTGTTGCTTAATGCTATTGTCTACCGAAGCAAAACTAACCAGCGGATCCGCAGCCACGGCAATCGCCAAGGCTGCACTGTTTATAATAAAGGTACGTCTTGAGCTTTTAGTCATATCGCTAAAATTGAATGTTGATGCGGCAAATAAGCCTTATAAACAAATTTAGCTAAAGATGGCTCCGGGATTGATGGTATTTTAACTGATTATATCCCGATTTAAACAAAAAAAGCCGTACCCTTTTAGGATACGGCCTGTACGTTAATAATTATCAGCTTATTTGGCGAAAGCCACAGATCTGGTTTCCCTGATCACGGTAACTTTAATCTGGCCCGGATAAGTCATCTCTGTCTGGATACGGTTAGAAATATCGGCCGCAAGTAATTCAGCCTGCTGGTCCGTTACCCTTTCACTTTCTACCACAACCCTTAATTCCCTGCCCGCCTGTATAGCGAAGGTTTTTTCCACGCCAGGATAAGAAAGCGCCAGTTCTTCCAGTTCTTTCAAACGTTTGATATAACTTTCCACCACTTCGCGTCTTGCACCAGGACGGGCACCGGATATCGCGTCACAAGCCTGGATAATTGGTGAAATCATAGAAGTCATCTCAATTTCGTCATGGTGGGCACCAATAGCATTGCAAATTTCAGGATGTTCCTTGTATTTTTCTGCCAGCTGCATACCCAAAATAGCATGAGGCAGTTCCGGGTTATCATCGGGCACTTTGCCTATATCATGTAACAAGCCCGCACGTTTTGCCATCT
>Ga0160457_1000698_pt1 | contig 12705 bp, 9 predicted proteins | sample HID1972M_E6MG_FD_108242 | JGI IMG/M metagenome (GOLD analysis project Ga0160457, IMG submission 108242) | Enriched pill bug-associated microbial communities from UW Madison campus, WI, USA - HID1972M_E6 MG | ecosystem: Host-associated > Arthropoda: Insects > Digestive system > Unclassified ... | reverse complement strand
TGCCGTTTTAGTTTTCGCTGTTTTAACAGGTGCCTGTTTAGTGCTTTCCTGTACAGCGGGTGTGTTTTCCTGATCAAAAGCGACAGTGTTCTGTAGTTCTTGTTGTTCACTGATCTGGTGAATTACTTCTACCAGTTCTGCCTTGCGTAAATCATCAGCATTCAGGATACCCTGAGATTTAGCCAACTCCCGCAATTCAGCAGTGAGTTTTTCATTTAATTCTGTTTTATTAAACATTATGTGGTTGTAGAGAAATTTTATAAAAGTGGTTATCAGCAGATCATAGCAAAAAAATGCAAATATTTAACTTGAAAATAGAACAAATTTTGTGAGATTTTCTGAGATGATCAGATAAACTTTAGAGAATTATGCTGCAATTGTATGTATTTGAAAATTAATCTCCAAGAAAAATGTGAAAATGTTATAAATAAATTACTATTGGTGTGCAAAACTCTGTTTCAAATAGCTGTATAAAAATTGGCATATTTGCGCATAATCTTTGTCACAATGAATAAAAAGCAACTTTTCGAACAGATACAGCTCAAAAAATCATTCTTATGTGTAGGACTTGATCCTGTACTGGAAAATATCCCGGACCACTTGCTCGGCTATGAAGATCCGGTATTTGAGTTTAACAAGCGCATTATTGAGGCAACAAAAGATATCTGTGTAGCGTATAAACCTAATATTGCATTTTACGAGTCCCGGGGATTAAAAGGATGGGAAAGTCTGCTCAAAACATGGGCATATATTCCGGAAGATATTTTTACCATCGCTGATGCGAAAAGAGGGGATATCGGAAATACTTCGGCCATGTATGCCGATGCTTTTTTTAACAAAGAGAAATCTGGAATGAGTTTTGACTCCATAACAGTTGCCCCTTATATGGGCAGGGATTCGGTGCTGCCGTTTTTAACGTATAAAGATAAATGGGTGATTTTACTGGCATTAACTTCGAACGAAGGCCATTATGACTTTCAGCTGCAGGAGACAAAAAACGGCAGGTTATATGAAGAAGTGATCCGGACATCCGCTGCATGGGGCAATACTGAAAATATGATGTATGTAGTTGGTGCAACTGTAGCAGATGAATTTGCCAATATCAGAAAACTGGCGCCAGATAATTTTTTACTCGTACCGGGAGTCGGTGCGCAGGGCGGAAGCTTATCAGGGGTATGTGAATCTGGTCTCAATGCAACCTGCGGATTGCTGGTCAACTCTTCCAGGGGAATTATTTACGCTGGTAAAGGGGAAGATTTTGCTGACCGGGCAAGGGAAGAAGCGCTGAAACTGCAGCGTGAGATGCAGGAAATACTGGAAAAAGCAGGGTTACTCTGAAATAAAATCCATGGTAATCCAGAAAAAAATGCGTAAATTGGACATAGGAATTGAAGTTTTAAACGTATAAAATATGTTCCAGAACATCGTAACCTTTTTTGAAAAACAGAGTTTTGGGGTTTGTACCTATATCGCTGAGCGGTTTAATATGTCTATTTCCAAAATCAGATTGTTCTTTATCTATTCTTCATTCCTGGCAGTAGGATTTCCCATTATATTTTACATAATGGCTGCACTGATTCTGGACGTAAGACATTATATTAAACGTATAAGATTGCGTATCTGGGATTTATAGAAGTAAAAAGAAACAAAGGCTCCGGAGTTGTTCTTTTGTAAACCGGAATAACATAACACATACAAGTATATGTTTTATATTTGTTGTGGACTAACAGCATAACTTAAAATGTCGGTAAGGGGAAACCAATTTAAATCTAATTCATTCAAAAACGAATACGGTGGAAAGCCGGCTTCAAAAGCGCCTTTCAAGGAACCAAAGGAAAGATTTGAAAGAATGCCTTCGCTGAATTTTCAGGACGGCCGTGTCGTTAAAATCGCCGGGTTATTCTTTATTATACTGGCTGTTTATTTTATGGTTGCTTTTACTTCTTACCTGTTTACCTGGCAGGATGATTATAGTTACGTAATTGACGCAAATGGCGGATGGGGTAACCTGTTCAAGACAATGGAAGAACTGCAGCAGTATAATATTCCTGATGTTGTACAAAACTGGCTGGGTAAATTTGGTGCGCTGTTATCACATCAGTTTATTTATGAGTGGTTCGGTGTGGCTTCATTTCTGTTTGTGTTTGTTTTCTTTGTTATCGGCTATCGTTTGTTGTTTAAGGTTAAGATCTTTGCATTGGAAAAAACACTCGGTTACGGCCTTTTTTTCCTGCTTTATCTTTCACTGACATTCGGATTTTTCCATTCCTTTTTTCTCGATGCACCACATTTCCTGGAAGGGGAGATAGGTTACTGGGCCAATAAGCTGCTTGTGGCGCAGATAGGTATTACGGGGGTAGGCGGGCTGCTGGCCTTTCTGGGACTTACAATTTTAATTATAGCCTATAACATAGATTTTAAATTGCCCGCCAGAAAACACAAGGAAGAGCTGCCGGCAGATATGCAAGAGGATGACCTGGTGCCTGCCGCCGGTAATATAAGGTATGAGCCTAAAAAGAATGATTCTGCTGAAACTGACCTTTCTTCTGTCGAGCTTACCTTGAATGATAAACTGGGAAAGCAGCGTAAAACGGAGCAGAATATTGTGCTTACGCCGAGCCGTTTTGAAGAGAAAATTGCAGATGAAGAGATTATTCCGCTGAGACCGCCATTGGAGAATTTAAGGAATGCTCCTATTATCCTGTCGCCGGTAGTAGAACCTATTTCAGAAATTGTTTATGAAACAGTGAAGCCGGAGCCGGAACTGACTGTTCAGAAAACCGAGGAGGATAAGAAGTCGGAAGAACTGGTGGAGCAGTTCGGGAATTATGACCCGACACTCGACCTGTCAAGTTATCAGTACCCGACACTTGACCTGCTGGAAAATTACGGCTCGAATAAAATATCTGTAAATGCAGACGAACTGGAAGCCAATAAGAATAAAATTGTAGAGACACTTAACCATTATAATATAGAGATTGATAAGATCAAAGCTACTATCGGCCCGACAGTAACACTTTATGAGATTATTCCCGCACCAGGTATAAGGATCTCGAAAATTAAAAACCTGGAAGATGATATTGCGCTGAGCTTAGCCGCGTTGGGTATCCGTATCATTGCCCCAATGCCGGGAAAAGGTACAATAGGAATTGAGGTGCCAAATATGCATCCTGAAATGGTTTCTATGCGGAGTATCCTGGCTACAGAGAAGTTTCAGAAAACAGAGTTTGATTTGCCGATTGCTTTGGGCAAGACCATTTCCAATGAAGTATTTATAGCCGATTTATCGAAAATGCCCCATTTATTGGTTGCCGGAGCGACAGGACAGGGTAAATCCGTAGGTATCAATGCTATCCTTGTCTCCCTGCTTTACAAAAAACATCCTTCCCAGCTGAAGTTTGTATTGGTAGATCCGAAAAAGGTAGAACTTACCCTTTTCAATAAGATAGAACGCCATTTTCTGGCTAAGCTGCCGGGAGAAGCAGATGCTATTATCACGGATACAAAAAAGGTTATTAACACGCTTAATTCCCTTTGTATTGAAATGGACCAGCGTTACGATTTGCTGAAAGATGCGCAGGTGAGAAACCTGAAGGAATACAATGATAAATTCATCAAACGTAAATTAAACCCAAATAATTCTCACCGCTTCCTTCCTTACATTGTCCTGGTTGTAGATGAGTTCGCAGATTTGATGATGACAGCAGGCAAGGAGGTAGAAACGCCCATTGCACGTCTGGCACAGCTGGCCAGGGCGGTAGGTATACACCTGGTACTGGCAACACAGCGTCCGTCAGTAAATATTATTACCGGTACCATTAAAGCCAATTTCCCGGCACGCCTTGCTTTCAGGGTATTGTCTAAAATTGATTCCAGGACCATTCTTGACAGTGGCGGGGCGGATCAGCTGATCGGACGGGGGGATATGCTGTTATCTACCGGCAATGACCTGATCAGGCTACAGTGTGCGTTTGTGGATACACCGGAGGTAGACCGCATATCTGAATATATCGGAAACCAGCGCGGTTATCCTGAAGCTTATCAGTTACCTGAATACCTGGATGAGGCGGCAGAATCTGCAAAGGCAGATTTTGATCCTGATGACCGGGATACTATGTTTGAAGAAGCTGCCCGTTTAATTGTGATGCATCAGCAGGGTTCAACTTCACTGATCCAGCGGAAGCTTAAACTGGGATATAACAGGGCCGGAAGAATTATAGATCAGCTGGAAGCAGCTGGTGTGGTTGGACCGTTCGAAGGAAGCAAGGCAAGGGAAGTGTTACTTCCTGATGATTATGCTTTGGAACAATTCTTGGACAACCTGAAGAAATAAATAGAAAAATTGATGAAAACGAGATTATTGTTATTGCTGGTTTTATCCGGGATAGGGGCTTCAGCATATGCCCAGACTGACGAAAAAGCCAAAGTTATACTGGCTGAAGTAAGTAAGAAATACCGTTCATATAATATCATTAAAACAGATTTTAGCTTTACTGCGGAAAATAAACAGGCAGATACAAAAGAGACGCAGGCGGGAACTTTGTATGTGAAGGCAAATGCCAATAAATATAAGGTCACGATGCCTGAACAGGATCTGATCAGTGACGGTAAAAGTCAGTGGACTTATTTAAAAAAGGATAAAGAAGTACAGGTCTCCAATGTAGATAACAGTGGGGAAACACTTAATCCCGCGAAGATATTTACGATCTATGAAGAGGGGTTTAAATACCTGTATACCGGAGATACAAAAAAAGGTTCAGCAGTTTACCAGATGATAGACCTGTCGCCGACAGATACAAAAAAATCTTATTATAAAATAAGGCTGAGTATCGATAAAACAGCTAAGAGGATAACCAATGTGCTGGTTTTTGATAAAAATGGTAACAGGTATACTTATGCGGTAAAAACATTCAGTCCTGACCCTAAAGTTTCTGAAAATATATTTGCGTTTGATGCTAAAAAATATCCCGGCGTTGAGGTGGTAGATTTAAGATAATGTTATATTTGAAAGTATGAGTTTAGCGGTTCGGTTTTGAAAGTTACGTTTCTGGGTACAGGGACATCACAGGGAATACCTGTTATAAGCTGTAATTGTGCAGTTTGCAGGTCTGATGATCCAAGGGATAAGCGTTTGCGTGTTTCTGTGTTAATAGAAACGGCAGACAAGACGATCGTGATCGACAGTGGGCCGGATTTCAGGTACCAGATGTTAAGGGCCGGAGTAAAAGATCTTGATGCTATCGTTTTTACACATGAGCATAAAGATCATATCGCAGGTCTTGATGATATCCGTCCGTTTAATTATCTGTTACAGAAAAATATTGATGTTTATGCCACCGAAAGGGTACAGGAGGGGCTGAAAAGGGAATTTTCCTATATTTTTACAGAAAACCGCTATCCGGGCATCCCTCAGATTAATATGCACACGATCCGCGGCGGTGAGAATTTTTTTATTGGGGAAACCGAGCTTATCCCGCTGGATGTAATGCATTATAAACTTCCTATATTAGGTTTTAGAATTGGCGATTTTACTTATCTCACAGATGTGAAGACCATTCCGCCAGCTTCTATGGATAAAATAAGGGGTACAAAAATACTGGTCGTTAATGCTTTACAGATCGCTGAACATATTTCACATTTTACACTTGACGAAGCGGTTTCTTTCGCAGCAGATATTCACGCAGATATGACTTATTTTACGCATATCAGTCATAACCTGGGAAAACATGGTGATGTGGAACCGGATTTACCGCCGAATATGAGGCTTGCCTATGACGGATTAAGCTTTATGATTTAGAATTTAAAATATCTCTTTGTACTCATCTGAATAAATATATCTTTGCAGAATAATTGCCCGGGTGGCGAAATTGGTAGACGTGCCATCTTGAGGGGGTGGTGCCCGTAAGGGCGTGGCAGTTCGAATCTGCTCCCGGGTACTAATCGGATCAAGTCCGATTTTCGAAAGGGCTGCTCTTAAAAAAGCAGCCCTTTCTCGTTCTGGCAGCTTTTTAATCGTAATAAGCTATTAAGTTCCATGGGTTAGCCTTTGAGTAATTGTGCAGTAATAAACATCTTTCGGTCGCTTAACCCAGCGCTGGATATGATCATCCGTATCGCCGATCAGTTCTTCCGCCTTTTCAAGACTGGTAAAGTCGACGATATCCCCTGTTATAACCACGTATCTCTTCATAACACCAAATATATTCAGTTAAGGATAAATACAAATTATATCCAATTTTGAATATAATCGAGGCGGTCGATGTGGTCAAATAGATTAAATATTCAATTAACACTAAGTTAACAAATCGAATTTAGTTTTGCATTATGACGAGCCCTGATTTAACGGAAGTACTGAGATTGATCAAGAACGGCGACGCCGCTGCTTTTAAGGAGCTCTACAACCGGTATAAAGAAAGTATCTTTTTAATGGTTTATCGTCGTGTTCAGGATGAAGAGGAAAGTAAAGATATTGTACAGGAGATCTTTTTAAAACTTTGGTTAGGAAGGGAACACCTGGCTGAACTGGATAACCTGGATTATTATCTTTTTGGCACGGCCCGTAATCGGGTCATTTCTCATTACCGTAAAAAGGAAGTTCAGCTGAAAGGGGAAAGTTCGCTCCTTGCCCAATTGGATCAGTTGGAAAGTTCAGCCGACGAGGATATCTTAATGGATGAACTAAATACCAAAATTCAGGAAGTCATAGACCGTTTACCGCCTACGATGAAAGTTTGTTATCACCTTAGCAGGTCCGAGGGAAAAAAGATCAAAGAAATCGCCAGCAGCCTGAACCTTTCTGAACAAACGGTCAGGAATAATATCTCTGAAGCCTTAAAAAGACTACGGTTAAGTTTGAATCAAAGTTATCCCGAACTAATGCTCCTGGCTGTTTTCTTGTCTGTCCGGCGTTAAAGAAATTTAATAAAAGGTTAACGTTTTCTTAACGTACATTCTGCCTTGTCAAGCGTGTTACTGGAAAACGCAGACCCGTGGAGCAAAGAATAAAAAATTTACTAGATAAATATATAGCCGGAAAAGCAAGTCCGGCCGATCGTGCCATCGTTGAACGCTGGTTCCGGGAATACTATCCGGAATCAGAGGTGAATCTTGATGAAGCAGCTAAAAAACGCATATTCCAGGATTTGGATAGCCGTATTGATGCTTTCCTTCCGCACAAAAGAATAATCAGTTATCAATGGCTCCGGATCGCGGCTGTTTTCTTAATGGCATTCACCTTAGGACTCGTGGTCTATCGTATTCATGCTCCTTCAGCCAACCAACAATTAGCCTATACTGACATTCGTATCCCGCTGGGAGCCAAAAAGCAGATCACACTTCCGGATCAAAGCACGATCGTTTTAAATTCAGGTTCTATTTTGCGTATTCCGGCTGATTTTGCCAAGAGCAAACGTCAGGTCATCTTAATTGGAGAAGGTTATTTTAAAATCAAAAGGGATACGCTTCACCCGTTTGTCATTCATTCCGGCAGGTTGCAGACCACTGTACTGGGTACCTCGTTTAATATTAAGGCTTACCCGGAAGACAGTAATATTCAAGTTGCAGTAACCAGCGGGAAGGTCAAAATTGAGGAGTTAGCGCAAGCTGATCTGGCCAGAAGCCTTACAAAAGGAATTACCCGTAATCAAATTCTTTCCTATACCAAGGAAAACAGTGTGGCTGCGATAACCTACGGCGATGCTGAGCTTGCCAGCTCCTGGAAAAGTAATGTGCTTTATTTTGATAACGCCTCTATTCCGGAAATAGCCCGGACGCTAGCGCGGTGGTACAACGTCAAGGTAAAAGTAGCCGGCAGCGATTGTGATCCCGGCAAACGTTATACCCTTCATTTTGACCATGAACCTCTAACTCAGGTGCTGAACGGTTTATCGCTCCTGACCAATACCTCCTGTGCCGAAAAAGACAAAGAAGTTTTAATCACACTCAACAACTGTACGCCTAGGCCACTCACCAAGTAATACCAGGAAAGCGGAGGACGCTCCGTCTTTGCCTGAGTAATTGAATTAACCCACTAAAATCCTTTTAAAAATGCCAAAGTTCTATTATAAATTAAAGAGCTGCTTCCTTTTCTTGTTATTGCTGCTATCAGTCAGCGTTTCTGCCATGTCGCAAACGATGAATGAGGTCAGAATAAGCCTGAAAGCCGCGCAAATACCCTTAAAGCAAATATTTGCTCAAATTGAAAGCCAATCCGGCTTTATTATTGGCTATGATAATGACCTGGATGTCAATGAACGTTTTACGATTGAAGTAACCAATCGTCCGGTGAGCGAAGTGCTGCACCGCTTATTAAAAAAATATGACGAAAAACTCAGCCAGATTGATGAAAAACGCATCCTGATCAAGGTAACTAAAAAAACAGCTGCGGTAGAACCCGTAGCCAAAGCCCCTATGGTAACGGCGGCAGCAATGATACGGGGAAATGTCACCGATGACATGGGAAATCCTTTATTCGGCGTTTCTGTCGGGCTTAAAGGCACCAGTATCGCGACCCAAACCGATGCGCAGGGATATTACACGATCAATGTACCGGATGACAATGTTACCGTCGTTTTTAGTTATATTGGCTTTGAGTCGCAGGAGGTCCGCCCGCATGGCAACACTACGCTCAATATTCAGCTTAAAGCCAACCACAACTCTTTAAATGAAATCGTTGTTGTCGGTTACGGGGTGATGAAAAAAAGCAGCCTGACGGGCGCGGTTTCGAAAATTGACAGTAAAACGCTCAATACGCTGCCCACCAGTAACGTGATCGACGCTTTACAAGGCAAGATAACCGGTGTGCAGGTAGGCGCGGAAACTGTTCCCGGTAGTACACCTTCCATACTCGTTCGGGGTACCAGATCCCTGAAAGCCAGTAATTCTCCCTTATATGTGGTGGATGGGATACCGTTGAGCCCGGGTAATACGCCCAGCGATATCGCTACCGCAGATGTGGAGTCGGTTGAGGTATTAAAAGATGCGGCTTCAACGGCCATTTATGGCAGCCGCGGAGCCAACGGTGTCATTATTATAACTACCAAACGGGGAAGACCCAATCAGCCAACCGAGATCTCTTTCAATACCTATTATGGCGAAAACCAGGCCCAGATACCGCCTTTGATGAACGGGCCAGAGTATGTTCAGCTCAGGCGCGACGTGAGCCGCATGCAAAATGGCTGGGACAAAGGTTACCCCGATGATAAGATCATTTTCTATCCCAATGAGTTAAAAACGATCGCTTCCGGTGATTATGTCAATTGGCAGGATCGTCTTTTCCGGAATGGCAGGAACCAGTCGTATAATGTTAACCTGGCGCATGGCTCCGATAAAGCGCAGGTCTACCTTTCGCTGGGTTATCTGGATCAGCAAGGCTATTATAAAACCGGCGACAATCAGCGCATCAATATGACACTGAATGTTGATTTTACGCTGGCCAGGTTCCTGAAAGCCGGCGTTTCCTCCAAATTAAGCGATTCAAAAACCCAGGGTTATAATGCGGTGGGTTCGCTCCCCCTGGCTTACATGAATCCTTTGTCCCAGCCTTTTGACGCTGCCGGCAACCTCGTGAATTTCCCGTCGGAGGTCAATTCCACCATATTCAATCCACTGGCCAATTATTACAATCCTTATCAAAATACGACGGACAATCTAAGAGCTAATAATATCATCTATACCAATTTTACCCTGGCAAAAGGCCTTAACCTCCGGACAAACTTTTCTTTAAATATAGGCAGAACCAGTACTGACGTTTTCAAGGGGCAATACAGTTATGACCAGGCGGGAAGAACCAACTACGCCTCCCAGGGGCAAAATAATGCCAAAGATATGGTGCTCGACAATATCCTCAGTTATGTATGGGAATCGGGGCCCCATAGTATCAACCTGACGGCTGTTTCCAGTATCCAGTCCTCCACCAATACCAGCTCTTCCGCGTCAGGCGAGGGTTTTCCGATTGAAGACATCGGCAGTTATAACCTCAATACGGCAACAGCCAACATCGTTGTCAACAGCGCTTATACCAAAACGACGATCGAATCCTACCTGGGAAGAGCACAATACGCCTACAAGGACAAATATATTTTAAACGGCACGTTCAGGGCGGATGGTTCTTCGGTATTGGCGCCCGGGCATAAATGGGGTTATTTCCCTTCTGTATCCGGAGCCTGGGTCATCAGCAAAGAAGATTTTTTCAAATCGGGTCTGATCAGTAATTTAAAACTCCGCGCCAGTTACGGTACGGTAGGTAATTCGGCCATTGACCCTTACTCCACCATCGCGCAGGCGAGTCAACGGCCTTATAACTTTGGTGATAACACCTATTTCGGCTATAAACTGGGCGGTATTCCTAATCCAGACCTCAAATGGGAATATTCCACAACCGCTAACTTAGGGGTAGAGATCAGCCTGTTTAGGGACCGGCTTTCGGGCACCTTAGAACTCTACAAGACCAATACCAGGGATCTGTTATTGTCCAGGGCTTTACCAAATTTTACCGGTTTCAGTACCGTGATCCAGAATATCGGCGCCACCAGTAATAGGGGTGTCGAGCTGAATCTTACTTCGCTCAACATCAATAACACGAAATTCAAATGGAATACGAATCTGAATATATCGGTTAACCGATCAAAGATTGAACGCCTGATTACCGATGCGGATCAGCCCGGGGATAAGTGGTTTATCGGTCAACCGGTTAATATTTACTACGATTACCAGAAAATTGGCATCTGGCAGACCACGGAGCAAGCGGCTGCCGCGATATATCAAAGAACGCCCGGCGACGTCAAGATCAGGGACGTCAATAATGACGGTGTGGTCGATGCGGTTAACGACCGGGTCATACTTGGCCAGACCGACCCGAAGATGATGTGGTTTATGCGGAACAGCTTCGACTACGGGGATCTCAATCTGTCATTCGCACTGGAAAGTAAGTTAGGCCAGATGGTGGCAACGAGCACCTTAGGCAACGACATCTTTTTTGACGGGCAAAGAACGATGCCGGCGGTCGTTGCCGGAAATTACTGGACACCGGATAATCCAACCAACGACTTTCCAAAAGTAGGTTCATCCCGGCCGCTTAATTCTGATCTGACCCAATACCGGAAAGGTGGTTATATCAATATGCAGGAAATTACGGTAGGGTACAGTTTTAAACAATTGAAGCTATTTAAAAACCTCCAGCTGTATGCCAGGGCAAAAAACCCGTTTTACGTTTACCGGGCGGACAAAAATATTGATCCGCAGTCACCGGGATTCGACATCAGCGCATTTAAGACCTATGTTTTAGGCTTAAGTGTCACGCTTAAATAACCAGGCCATCCATTTTTTGAACTATTAAAATATTAAAAATGAAAAAACTATTTATGATCCTGCTAGGCCTTTCTTTGGTAGGTCAGTCCTGTAAAAAATATTTAGACGAAGCGCCAAAAGGCAGAGTTACCGCGCAATATTTAGCGACGGAAAAGGGGCTTAATGATTTACTGACCGCTTCCTATTATGGTACCCGCGGTGTAGTGGAAACACTTTTTTATGGAGAGGGCAATAGCGCTTCTGACGAATGGACCTATGGCGGTGGGGGAACGAACATCCCGCTGCTGACCGAATGCAGGACAGCCGATATGATCAGTTCGGGCAATATTTCGGATTTCTGGAACTCCTTATATACGGATGTCAATAATTTAAATTATGGTCTCTCAGTAATAGACAAGACCACGTTTGGCGATGACGTGCTCAAACAAAGGATCAAAGGTGAGTTTTCATTCCTGCGCGCCTGGCAATATCATCTGGTGGTAGAAACCTGGGGAAGCGGCGCCCATTTCCAGACGGTTCCTTCGGAAGGCGCCATAACGGAAGGACACCCCGGCAAAATTGAAGACTTTTATAAATTAATCATCAGCGACCTGGAAACGGCGATCAGCACGCTGCCTCAGCAACCTTTTGAAAAAGGAAGAGCATCAGCTTATGCGGCCAAGGGTTTAAAAGCCCGGGTGCTGATTTCGCTGGCTGGCTATTCGGATGATATCATCGCAGCCTCGGGATATACAAAAGCAAAATTATATACAGAAGCGAAAAGTCTGGCTGATGATGTGATCGTGCACTCCGGCAAAACCTTACTGGCCGATTACAAATCTATTTTTGACGTTAATAATGAAAATAACAACGAAATACTCTGGGCTGTACAGTTCACCAGCAATCTTCCTTATAACACGGACGGCCAGCATATGCACCGGTACTGGGTGCCCATGTACAACAAGTCAGCCCATACCAGCGCAGTAATTAATAAACTCCCGGCGCATTCGATCATTTATGGAAGGGAGTATAGGCATTTTATGCCGACCAAATGGCTGATACAGTTATATGGCCCATACGACAAAAGATATGACGGTAGTTTTATATCCTCCTACCTGGCGCTAAAGGGTGAAGTACAGGTTCCCGGAGATACGGCGTTAATCAGGCTGCCGTACAAAGTCAGCCCCGAGACCTATGCGGCTTATAAAAGCAGGGGGATCCCGGTTGACGGTATTGATGATTATTATAACCCGTCAACAGGTGTACCTACCTCAAACGGCAGGTCTTATTTTATTGAATTTTCAAAATTCCTGGACCCTTCCAGAACAACTGCAAAACAGGAGGAAGGTTTTAAAGATATCATCATTATGCGTTTAGCTGAAATGTACCTGATTGGCGCGGAATGCGCCCTGTACCAGG
>Ga0160457_1000694_pt1 | contig 12755 bp, 13 predicted proteins | sample HID1972M_E6MG_FD_108242 | JGI IMG/M metagenome (GOLD analysis project Ga0160457, IMG submission 108242) | Enriched pill bug-associated microbial communities from UW Madison campus, WI, USA - HID1972M_E6 MG | ecosystem: Host-associated > Arthropoda: Insects > Digestive system > Unclassified ... | reverse complement strand
TCTGCCGATCGCGCCGGCCGGCCGAGGACTCACCGGCTCGCAGTCGGCGCGGCGCCGGGTGGCGCAGACGCTCGCCGCCGCGGGTGCCACCGAGGTGCTCTCGTACCCGTTCGTCTCGGATGCGGTGGCCGAGCGGTTCGAGCCGGGCGAGCCGTCGGTTCGCCTGCAGAACGCGCTCGACGCGAACGTCTCGCTGCTGCGTCGCACGCTGCCGCCGGGCCTCGTCGAGATCGCGCACCGCAACCTGGCGCGCGGACTCACCGATCTCGCACTCTTCGAGCTGGGCACGGTCTTCCGCCCCGAACCGGGTGTCGTCTACGGCACCGACTTCATCCCGGTCGGGGCCGAGCGTCCCGGTGGCGACACGCTGGAGCGCCTCGGCGCGGGCATCCCGCCGCAGTCGCGCCGCGCGGCGGGCCTCTTCCTCGGCGATGTCACGCCGAAGCAGCCCGGCGTCGCCGCCGTGCCTGCGGGGATCGCGGATGCGCTCGACGCGGTGCAGCACGTGGCCCTCGCGGTCGGGGTCGAGATCCGCGCGGTGCGGGGCACGCATCCGGCGCTCCACCCGGGGCGCACGGCCGAGCTGCGTGCGGGCGATGTCGTGGTCGGCTTCGCCGGAGAGCTGCTGCCTGCGCTCGCGCTCGAATCCGATCTGCCGCGCGTGGTCGCGGTGTACGAGCTCGACCTCGACGTGCTGATCCGGCTGGGCGAGCGCGACCGCGCCGCGACGCCGATCGGCACCCTCCCGGCCGCGACGCAGGATCTGTCGCTCGTGGTCGATGCGGGGGTCTCCGCGGGAGATGTGCGAGACGCGCTCGTCGCGGGCGCGGGTGCGCTGCTCGAGAGCATCCGCCTGGTCGACGACTACCGCGGGCAGGGCGTCGCAGACGGGGCGAAGTCGCTCACGTTCGCGCTCCGCTTTCGTGCCTCCGACCGCACGCTGACGGCGGCCGAGGCGACCGCGGCGAAGCTCGCGGGCCTCGCTGTCGCGACGGAGCGCCTCGGCGCGACGCTGCGCGAGTAGCGCGGGTGGCGGGTCGTCAGCGCGATCCGCCCCCGAGCAGCCCGCCCAGGTCGAGGCCGCCGCCCCCCGACCCACCCGACGATCCGCCCCCGAGCAGTCCGCCCAGCAGGTCGCCGAGGCCGCCGCCCGACCCCGAACCGGCATCCGCCTTCGACGAGCCGCCGCCGAGGAACTTGTCGGCGAGCCACGCCAGCACGATGGGCGCCACGATCGGCAGCACCTTCTGGATGAGGTCGCCGGTCACAGCCGCCTTCGGCGAGGCGTCGGCGAGTCTCGTGGCCACCTGTTCGGTGTTCGCGCCGAAGACGTGCCCCACGATCTTCTCGCCGTCGACCTCGTCGACCTCGTCGACGGTGCGCAGACGCGGCTGGTCGGAATGCCTCGCGAGCGCCCGCTCGAGCGAGGCCGCGCCGTTCGCGTCCTGGGCGTTGGCCCGCATGCCTCCCACGATCCCGGGAAGCACTTCTGCACCGCGTCTTCGGCCACCTCGTCGTCCACCCCGAGGGTGCGCGCGATGTCGGCAATCGGGATCCGGGCAAGCAGTTCGTCGTAGTCGGTCACGGGCCGGTCATCTCCCTCGAGTCGGATGATCCATGGTGCCCCCGCGGGGACTAGATTCACCAGCATCAGGAGGGGAGGACCCGATGGAACTCACACAGCTGAACGACCTCGACATGCACGATGCGGCGTCGCTGCGGGAGGCGGGCCGTGCACGCCGTGCCGAGGTGCCGCGCACCTCCCACGCCGAGTTCCACCCCGCCGGCACCCGCGATCCGCTCGGCATCATCGAGGCGCAGAACGCGGGCCGGCTGCAGGAGCTGCTGGGGCTGCGCACCGAGCGGATGCGGCAGAGCGCGTTCGCCTTCTACCGGGGCACCGCCGCGATCCAGGCCGCCGACCTGGCACCCGAGACCGTCACCGGTGCGCGCGTCGTGATCAGCGGCGACGCGCACATCTCCAACTTCGGGTTCTACCGCTCGCCGCAGCGCACCCTCGTGTTCGACATGAACGACTTCGACGAGGTCGCCGTCGCACCGTGGGAGTGGGATGTGAAGCGGCTCATCGCGAGCGTCGTCGTCGCGGCTCGGGCGCGAGGCGCGTCGGATGCGGATGCCGAGGAGATCGCCGCGGGCGCCGCGGCGATGTACCGCCAGGGCATCCGCCAGTTCGACGACATGGGCGCCATGGAGCGCTTCTACCGCCGTGTCGACCTCGACGACGGCGCGCAGGTGCCGCCGAGCCTCGAGGTGGTGGTGCGCGACGCACGCCGGGCGGCCAAGAAGCGCACCTCATCCCGGGTCATCGATCGGGTCACGGAGTTCGACGCTGCGGGGGTGCGTCGGTTCATCGAAGCGCCTCCGGTGATGACGCACGTGCTGCAGGAGCAGCGCGACGCCGTCGGCCGCCTGTTCGAGGAGTACCTGCTCACCACCCGCGCAGACGTGGCGCTGCTCTTCGCGCACTATCGCATCGACGACATCGTGCGCCGCGTGGTGGGCGTCGGCAGCGTCGGCACCCGCTGCTACGTGCTGGCGATGTCGGGTCCGGACGGTGAACCGCTCGTGATGCAGGTGAAGGAGGCGGGCGCTGCGGTCGCCAACAGTCACGGCGGGATGCCGGGAACCGCGCTGCCGGGCATGCGCGAGGAGCGCTCGCTCGCCGAGCCGGGCTACCGGGTGGTGAGCGGTCAGCGCATCCTGCAGGCGGTGTCGGATCCGTTCCTCGGCTACCTCGAGAACGGCGGGCGGGCGTTCTATGTGCGCCAGTTCCGCGACGGCAACTCCTCGGTGGAGGTGGAGTCGCTCGACCGCGACGGGTTCAGCTGGTACGCGCGGGTCTGCGCGTGGGTGCTGGCACGGGGGCACGCCCAGAGCCCGGCGCTGCCGTACATCGCCGGCTACCTCGGCCAGAGCGACGCGTTCGATCGTGCAGTCGCGCGGTGGGGTGTCGCGTACGCCGACCAGGCGGCGGCCGACCACGCGGAGTTCGACCAGGCGGCGCGGGATGGCAGGTTCCCGACCGACTGAGCGGTTCTGCTAGCCTCGTCCGCATGGGTCAGTCGGTCACGTTCGAGAGCGCATCGCTCCGCCGTGTCCGCCGCGTGCGCCGAATCTCGGCGACGTCGCGCCGCTGACACCCGTTCAGCCGTTCACGTGACGTCGCCGCTCCGGCCATGTCCCGTCGAACCCTAAGGTTGAATCCATGCCCATCTCCGTCGCTGTCGCGGGTGCGAGCGGATACGCGGGGGGCGAGTTGCTGCGGCTTCTCGCGAACCACCCCGAGTTCGAGATCCGCACCGTCACCGCGCACCAGAACGCAGGCCAGCCGCTCTCGGCCGTGCACCCCCACCTCACGAGCCTGCGCGATCTCGTGCTGCAGCCCACCGAGCCGGCGGTGCTCGCCGACGCGGACGTGGTGTTCCTCGCGCTGCCGCACGGCGCATCCGGTGCCATCACGGCGCAGCTGCCCGACGACGTGCTCGTCGTCGACTGCGGCGCCGACCACCGGCTCACCGACGAGTCCGCCTGGGCGGCCTTCTACGGTGGCGAGTACCACGGCGCCTGGACCTACGGCCTGCCCGAGCTGCTGCTCGACGGCGGCCCCGCGAAGCAGCGCGACACCCTCGCGGGCACCACTCGCATCGCGGTGCCCGGATGCAACGTCACGGCGATCACGCTCGGCCTCGCTCCCGGCATCGCCGCGGGCGTGATCGAGCCGCACGACCTCGTGTCGGTGCTGGCCGTCGGAACCTCCGGCGCCGGTAAGTCGCTCCGCACCGACCTGCTGGCGAGCGAGATCGCCGGCTCCGCCTCGGCGTACGCCGTCGGGGGCACGCATCGCCACACTCCCGAGATCGTGCAGAACCTGCAGGCGGCGGGCGGATCGGGCGTGAGCATCTCGTTCACGCCGATGCTCGTGCCGATGTCGCGGGGCATCCTCGCCACCTCGACCGCGCGACTCGCACCCGGCATCTCCGCTCGGGATGTGCGCGACGCGTGGGAGAGCGCGTACGCGGATGAGACGTTCGTGCACGTGCTCCCCGCCGGGGCCTTCCCGAGGTCGGGCGACACGGTGGGCGCCAACACTGCGCTCATGGGTGTCGCCGTCGACGAGCACGCGGGACGCGTCGTGGTCGTGTCGGCGATCGACAACCTCGTCAAGGGCACCGCCGGTGCCGCCATCCAGTCCGCCAACCTCGCGCTCGGGCTCCCCGAGACCGCGGGCCTTCCCGTGAACGGAGTCGCCCCGTGAGCGTCACCGCCGCATCCGGATTCACCGCGGCGGGGGTCGCCGCGGGTCTCAAGGGATTCGACAAGCTCGACCTCGCCCTCGTCGTGAACGAGGGACCGCTGCGCAGCGCGGCGGCTGTGTTCACCAGCAACCGGGCGAAGGCGAACCCGATCATCTGGTCGCAGCAGGTGATCGCCGACGGCACCGCCAGCGCGATCGTGCTCAACTCGGGCGGCGCCAACTGCTTCACGGGAGCGCAGGGGTTCCAGACCACCCACGCGACGGCCGAGGCCGTCGCCGACGCGCTCGGCATCTCCGCCGGCGACGTGCTCGTGTGCTCCACGGGACTCATCGGCGAGCAGCTCGACCGCGAGAAGCTGCTCGCGGGCGCGCACCACGCGGCGGTCCGGCGCGACGACCGCGGTGGCGACGATGCCGCGCACGCCATCATGACCACCGACTCGAAGCCGAAGACCGCGGTGGTGAAGCGGGGCGACTACACCATCGGCGGCATGGCGAAGGGTGCCGGGATGCTCGCGCCGGGTCTCGCCACGATGCTCGTGGTGCTCACCACGGATGCCGTGCTGATGCCCGACGAGCTCGACGCCGCCCTCCGTCAGGCCACGCGCGTCACGTTCGACCGCCTCGACTCGGACGGCTGCATGTCGACCAACGACCAGGTGACCCTGCTCGCGAGCGGCGCATCCGGGGTGGAGCCCGACCGGGCCGAGTTCGCGGTGGCGCTCACCGAACTGTGCATGGATCTGGCCTTCCAGCTGCAGGGCGACGCGGAGGGCGCGAGCCACGACATCGTCATCGAGGTGATGAGCGCCGCCACCGAAGACGACGCCGTCGAGGTGGGGCGCGCGATCGCCCGCAACAACCTCTTCAAGGCGGCCGTGTTCGGCAACGACCCCAACTGGGGTCGGGTGCTCGCCGCCATCGGCACCACGGGCGCCGCCTTCGACCCGTACGACGTCGACGTGAGCATGAACGGGGTGCGCGTCTGCTCGAAGGGCGGCCCCGATCGCCCGCGCACGGACGTCGACCTGCGACCGCGTCAGCTGCTGCTGCAGCTCGAGCTCAACTCCGGGCACGCGGCGGCCACGATCCTCACCAACGACCTCACCCACGACTACGTCCACGAGAACAGCGCCTACTCCTCATGACCGACGCCGCACCCCTCGACGAGCTCGATCCGCGCACGGCTGATGCCGCGGTCAAGGCCGACACCCTCATCCAGAGCCTGCCGTGGCTGCTGCAGTTCGCGGGCCGCATCGTGGTGGTGAAGTTCGGCGGCAACGCGATGGTCGACGCCGAGCTGCAGCGCGCATTCGCGCAGGACATGGTCTACCTGCGCTCGGTCGGACTGAAGCCCGTGGTCGTGCACGGCGGCGGGCCGCAGATCTCGGCGATGCTCGACCGTCTTGGCATCCACAGCGAGTTCCGTGGCGGCTACCGGGTGACGACGCCCGAGGCGATGGAGGTCGTGCGGATGGTGCTCACCGGTCAGGTGAGCCGTGAGCTCGTCACGCTCATCAACCGGCACGGCCCGCTCGCGTCGGCCATCTCCGGCGAAGACGCGGGCCTCTTCCAGGGGCGGCGTCGCGGTGCGGTGGTCGACGGCGAGACGGTCGACATCGGACTCGTCGGCGACGTCGTGTCGGTCGACCCCGCCGCCGTGATCGCCGAGATCGAGGCGGGCCGCATCCCGGTCGTCTCCTCGATCGCTCCCGACATCGACGTGCCGGGCCAATCGCTCAACGTCAACGCCGACTCCGCGGCGGCCGCGCTCGCCGTCGCCCTCGGCGCCGAGAAGCTCGTGGTGCTCACCGACGTCGCGGGGCTCTACCGCGACTGGCCCGACCGCGACTCCCTCGTCTCCCACATCACCCGTGACGAGCTCGCCGAGCTGCTGCCGTCGCTCGAGTCGGGCATGATCCCGAAGATGGCTGCGTGCCTGGAAGCCGTCGACGGGGGAGTGGCGAAGGCCGCGATCATCGACGGGCGGCGGCCGCACTCGATCCTGCTCGAGATCTTCACGGATGCCGGCATCGGCACGGAGGTGGTGCCCGCATGATCGAGAGCTCGATCACCGACGACTACCAGCAGCTGTTCGCGCGCGTGATGATGCGGTCGGCGCCGGCACCTCTCGCGGTGCTCGCCCGGGGTGAAGGTACTCGCGTGTGGGATGTCGAGGGCAACGACTACCTCGATTTCCTCGCCGGGATCGCCGTCAACTCGCTGGGTCACGCGCATCCGGCGTTCGTGGCGGCCGTCAGCGAGCAGGCGGCGACCCTCGCGCACGTGTCGAACTACTTCGCGACGCCGCCGCAGCTGGAGCTCGCCGATCGCCTCACCCGTCTCAGCGGCGGCGACCGGGTGTTCCTCTGCAACTCGGGTGCCGAGGCGATCGAGGCTGCGGTGAAGCTCGCCCGACTCACGGGCAAGCCGCGCATCCTCGCCCTCGAGAACTCGTTCCACGGCCGCACCACGGGCTCGCTGAGCCTCACCGGCAAGCCCGCGCTCCGTGGGCCGTTCGAGCCGCTGCTGCCGGGCATCGGCCACATCCCGTCGACGATCGGGGCGCTCGAAGAGCAGCTCGCGGCAGGCGACGTCGCAGCGCTCGTCGTCGAGCCCATCAAGGGCGAGGCGGGCGTGGTGGAGCTCCCCGAGGGCTACATCGCAGCGGCGCGCGAGCTCACCGCACGCCACGGCGCACTGCTGATCCTCGACGAGATCCAGACGGGAGCCGGCCGCACCGGCGACTGGTTCGCGTTCCAGCACGACGGCATCGTGCCGGATGCGGTGGCGCTCGCGAAGGGAATCGGCGGCGGATTCCCGATCGGCGCCCTGGTGACCTTCGGCGAGGCCTCGAACCTGTTCGGTCAGGGGCACCACGGCTCCACCTTCGGCGGCAATCCGCTCGCGGCGGCGGCGGCCAACGCGGTGCTCGGCGAGATCGAGCGCGCCGACCTGGTCGCGAACGCCCGCCTCCGGGGTGCCGAGCTGCGCGCCCGCATCCAGTTGCTCGGCTCGCCGCTCGTCACCGACATCCAGGGTCGGGGCCTCCTGCTCGGCATCGGGCTGGCCGAGCCCGTGGCCGGCATCGTGGCGCGACGTGCCCTCGACTCGGGCCTCATCATCAACGCCGCGAACGAGAACCGCATCCGCCTCGCGCCGCCTCTCATCATCGACGACGACGATCTGCACGAGTTCACGCGCAAGTTCGCCGACGCCCTCACCATTCCCCACACCGACCCGGGAGACACCCCATGACCCGCCACTTCCTCCGCGACGACGACCTCACCGCGGCCGAGCAGTCCGAGATCCTCGACCTGGCCGAGGCGATCAAGGCCGACCGCTGGGGTCGCACCCCGCTCGCCGGCCCGCAGACGGTCGCGGTGATCTTCGACAAGTCGTCTACCCGCACGCGCGTGAGCTTCGCCGTCGGCATCGCCGACCTCGGAGGCAGCCCTCTGATCATCTCGACCGCCAACAGCCAGCTCGGCGGCAAGGAGACCCCGTCCGACACGGCGCGCGTGCTCGAGCGCATGGTGTCGGCGATCGTGTGGCGCACCTACGCCCAGTCCGGGCTCGAGGAGATGGCGGCCGGCACGCGGGTGCCGGTCGTGAACGCGCTCTCCGACGACTTCCACCCCTGCCAGCTGCTCGCCGACCTGCTCACCATCCGCGAGCACAAGGGCTCGCTGGCGGGTCTCACGGTCACCTTCCTCGGCGACGGCGCCAGCAACATGGCCCACAGCTACCTGCTCGCGGGTGCGACGGCGGGCATGCACGTGCGCGTCGCGGCCCCTGCGGAGTTCAGCCCGGCGGATGCCGTGGTCGCCGACGCCGACCGGCGCGCTGCAGAGACCGGCGGTTCGGTCACCCTCTACACCGACCCCGTCGAGGCGGTCTCGGGCGCGGATGTGGTGGTCACCGACACGTGGGTATCGATGGGCAAGGAGGAGGAGAAGGCGCACCGCGTCGCCACCTTCGGCGCCTATCAGGTCACCGAGGAGCTGATGTCGACGGCGAAGGCGGATGCGGTGTTCGTGCACTGTCTGCCGGCCGACCGCGGCTACGAGGTTGCGGCGAGCGTCATCGACGGCGAGCAGAGCGTGATCTGGGACGAGGCGGAAAATCGCCTGCACGCCCAGAAGGCGCTGCTCGTGTGGCTGCTCGAGCGGGCCGGCTGAGCCGGCCCACCCGGATCAGTACGTGGTGCCCGAGTACTCGCTCACGAGGGTCGGGTCGCTCATGATGACGGCGATCAGGGTTCCCCAGAACACCACCGCGGCGATCACGCCGGCGACGAGCGGCACGTAGAACGCGATCTTCTTCTTCACGAGGAGCAGGATCGAGAGCCCCGCCGCGAGGAGGTACAGCACGACATGGCTGATCGCGATGACTGCACCGGCCGAGCCGACGTCGCCCGAGAAGCCGCTGAAGCCCTGCTGGCGGAAGGCCTCGTCGAGCAGTTCGGGCTGGCTGAAGATCCACGCGTAGAGCAGGGCGAACGAGAGTCCGCCGAGGCCGAGCACGAGGAACACGATGGTGAGCACGATGTCCCAGGTGCGGCGGCGCGGCACCGGCGTGCCGCCGAAGCCCGGCTGGCCGTAGACCGGCTGGCCGTAGGCGGCCTGCTGGGGGTACCCGGGCTGCGGGTACGCCTGCTGCGGGGAGCCGGGCTGCGCGGGCTGACCGTATCCGGGCTGGCCGTATCCGGGAGCCGCCGGGTATCCGGGCGCCACGGGGGCCGCCGGGTAGCCGGAGGCTGCGGGTGCAGCGGCGGGCGCGACCGGAGCCGCAGGAGAGGTCTGGGCACCCGTCTCGACGGGAGCGAATTCGCCGTACTTGGGGGCGGGCTGAGCGGCCTCGGGAGAGGTCGGGACGGGCGGGACGGACGGCGAGTTCGGCTCGGACATGGGGCCACCCTAGCCGTCCCCGGCGACTTCTAGACTGGACACGACACGAGGAGAACAGAACCGATGGCAGAAGGCCCCACCATCCGAGAGGCCGAGGATTCCGGCACCGTCGCCGCGGGAGGTTCGAGCCTCTGGGGGGCCCGCTTCGCAGACGGCCCGTCTCCCGAGCTCGCCCAGCTGAGCCGCTCGACGCACTTCGATTGGGCGCTCGCTCCCTACGACCTGCAGGGGTCCCGGGCTCACGCCCGCGCGCTCGCCGCCGCCGGGTTCCTCGACGCGGACGAGCTGGCCCGCATGCTCGAGGGCATCGAGGTGATCGACCGCGGTATCCGCGACGGCGTCATCCGCCCGCTCCCCGAAGACGAAGACGTGCATTTCGCGCTCGAGCGCGAACTGGTCGCCACGGTCGGCGCCGAGCTGGGCGGCAAGCTGCGCGCCGGCCGCAGCCGCAACGACCAGATCGCCACCCTCGTGCGGCTCTATCTGCTCGATCACGCGCAGCGCATCGGGCACCTCGTGGTGCAGCTGCTCGACGCACTCGCCTCGCAGGCCGCGGCGCATCCGAATGCCGTGATGCCGGGTCGCACGCACCTGCAGCACGCGCAGCCGATCCTGCTGTCGCACCACCTGCTCGCGCATGCGTGGCCGCTGGTGCGCGACCTCGAGCGTCTGCGCGACTGGCGGGTGCGCGCCACGGAGTCGCCGTACGGCGCTGGAGCGGTCGCGGGCGGGGCTCTCGGCCTCGACCCGGTGCCGATCGCCGCCGAGCTCGGGCTCTCGCATCCGATGCCCAACTCGATCGATGCCACCGCGAGCCGTGATGCGGTCGCCGAGTTCGCCTACATCGCCGCGCAGATCGGCATCGACCTCTCGCGGCTCGCCGAGGAGATCATCCTCTGGAACACCCGCGAGTTCGGGTTCGTGCGTCTGCACGACGGCTTCTCGACGGGTTCGTCGATCATGCCGCAGAAGAAGAACCCCGACATCGCCGAGCTCGCCCGTGGCAAGTCGGGCCGCCTGATCGGCAACCTCACCGGCCTGCTGGCGACGTTCAAGGCGCTGCCACTCGGCTACAACCGCGACCTGCAGGAAGACAAGGAGCCCGTCTTCGACTCGGTGCAGACACTCGAGGTGCTGCTGCCCGCCTTCACCGGCATGGTGGCGACGCTCGAGTTCGACGTCGACCGGCTTGCCGAGCTGGCGCCGCAGGGCTTCTCGCTGGCGACGGATGTGGCCGATCATCTGGTGCGTCAGGGGGTGCCGTTCCGTGAGGCGCACGAGATCTCCGGCGCCCTGGTGCGCTTCTGCGAGTCGAACGGCCTCGAGCTCGATGAGCCGAGCGATGAGCAGTACGCGGCGATCGACGCGCGTCTCACGGGCGAGGTGCGTTCGGTGCTCACCGTGCGCGGCTCCATCGAGAGCAGGGCCGGTGTCGGCGGCACCGCATCCGCCCGAGTCGCAGAGCAGCTGGCCGCGCTGACGGCGCGGGTGAAGGAGGTCACGGCATGACGCTCTCGGGAAAGGGCGATCCGCAGGAGCGGCGCGAGCACGCGAAGGGCTACCGCCGCGATGTGGACGCGCGGTCGCCGTGGCTGCGCCCGCTGCTGATCGGCGGCGCGGTGGTGGTCGTGGTCGGCGTCGTCGTCTACGCCATCGTCAGCGGGATCGGATTCTGACGCCGCTGCGTGCGGTTCTGCAGCGGCCGGCCGATGAGGTCGCGCCGTCGCTGCTCGGTGCCCTGCTGACGGGCCGCGGGGTCACGGTGCGGCTCACCGAGGTCGAGGCGTATCTCGGCGAGACCGATCCCGGGTCCCACGCCTTCCGCGGGGTGACGCCACGCACGCGCACGATGTTCGGCGAACCGGGGCACCTGTACGTGTACTTCAGTTACGGCATGCACGTGTGCGCGAACGTGGTGTGTTCGCCGTCGGGTGTCGCCAGCGCGGTCCTGTTGCGGGCGGGCGAGGTGGTCGACGGTCTCGATCTCGCGCGCGAGCGTCGTCCCACGTCGCGTCTCGATCGCGATCTGGGGCGCGGCCCTGCGCGGCTCACCAAGGCGCTCGGCATCGAACTCGGCGACGACGCGGCGCCGCTCGAAGGCGGGCCGTTCGCGCTCGAGCTCCCGCCGTCGCCGGTGTCGTTCACCACCGGACCTCGTGTGGGCGTCTCCGGTGCGGGTGGCACGGATGCGTTCCCGTTGCGGTTCTGGATCCCGGGCGACCCGACGGTGTCGGTCTACCGACCGTCGCTGCCGCGCGCCCGGGTCACCCCATCGCGATGACGACGAGGAGGGCGCATCCGGAGGCCCAGATCATGCTGGCGAGGGTTCCGATGATGAACCGCTCGCGCGCGGCCGCCGACTCCAGTTCCGAGAAACGTCCGAGGCCCTTGATGGCGATGAGCGCGGCGATCACCTCCGGGTGACCGACCGCGATCGAGCCGACGATCGCCACGCGCTCGAGGTAGCCGATGGTGGTGCCGCCGCGCAGCACTTCGCGGTCTTCGCTGGTTCCTTCGCGCCGGATGAGGATGCCGCCGTGCGCCCCGCGGCGCACGGTGTCGCGGGTGGCGAGGTCGAGCACGTAGGTGGTGAGGGGGTTGCCGGCGAGCACGCCGATCGCGGCGACGCCCAGCGCGAGCACCACACCGTAGGGGCGCTCGCCGGGCAGCAGGTCGACGCCGAAGGCCGCGACGAGCAGTCCGCCCGCGATCGGGATGAGGCACAGCAGGGCGAGCGGCGGCCGCTGCAGCCGCGTGGCCAGCACCGCGGCCACGATGCCGCCGGCGACCACGAGCACCGCGAGCGCCCAGAGCACGTAGGCGATGACGGTCATTGCTCTCCTCCCGAGCCGATGCTCTCATCCGCGAGCGACAGCAGGGCCGTCAGGGCGTCGCGTGCCGCTGAGTCGAGCCGGATGCCGGCTGCGATCGCCCGCTTGCTCGCGGCTTGCGGGGTGATGCCGAGGGCGGCGGCGGCTTCGGCCTGCGTGTTGCCTGCCTCGACGAGGTCGTACAGCTCCCAGCCTTCCGGCGAGCGGCGGTCGCGCAGGTGCAGCAGCAGGTCGAGCGCGGCTTGCAGTGTGGGTGCGTCGGGGCGGATGCGGTCGCCGTCGACCGCGGCCCGGCTCGGTCGTTTCTTGGCGGCCTCGACGGCGTCGCGGGCGGCGATCAGCGCCGGGCCGGTGGCGGCGCGGGTGTCGGCGGGCAGGGGCGTGCGCACCTCGCCGATTCCGAGCCCGATGCTCCAGCGTCCGGTGCGGGCGAGTTCGAGCACGAGGTCGACGGCGGCACGCGGGTCGGGGGTGAGGGCTTGCACCTCGTCGCCCGCGGTGCGATCGGCGGGGAGTGCGAGTCGGTCGGCGCCTGTTCGGGTGAGGAGCGCGAGTGCGTGCTCGGCGAGGTCGGGGCCGTGACGGCTGTCGATCTGGTCGGCGGTGATGGCGAACACGGGTCCTCCTCGCATCAACCATACAAGCATGATCAAAGACCGATCAAGCCCCGAAGGTGGATATGCGGCGGATCAACCTCACCAGCCTCCGCCGCCTCCGCCCCCGCCGCCGCCGCCGGAG
>Ga0160457_1000693_pt1 | contig 12835 bp, 8 predicted proteins | sample HID1972M_E6MG_FD_108242 | JGI IMG/M metagenome (GOLD analysis project Ga0160457, IMG submission 108242) | Enriched pill bug-associated microbial communities from UW Madison campus, WI, USA - HID1972M_E6 MG | ecosystem: Host-associated > Arthropoda: Insects > Digestive system > Unclassified ... | reverse complement strand
TCTATATCGTCCAGGAAATCCAGCAAATAAGGCCTTGTGATGAATGTATGTAATTTTAACAGGCTGTCATAAAGATGTGGAAGCAGGGGAAAGAATTTCAAAAACCCCAGATACCTGACGACAAAAGAAAATATATTATTTGTTTTCACTTAATTGTCTAATGTGTTCCATTACCCTTAAATGTACATTTCTCGTAATGCTTTTAGCCCAAACATCATAATACCAGACAGGGAAGACATGTAACCTGTACCAACTATTCCCTGTTAAAGTAGTAGTGCCATCTCTGTTATCTTTCAATAAAAATTGTCCCCTGAGGATATCTATATGCCCCATAATTTCGGGATCCTGCGGCTGTCCGATAATATCAAATGTTAAATCATGACCAGGTTTGTAAACCGCAATTTTTTCGTCAAAGACGTAACCATTGCTAAAGATACATTTACGACCTGAACCTTTATAATATCCATCTACTGTAGTTTGCATAGGACTGGGCATACCAATACTGAATAACCAATAATCTTCCTTTTGTTTTATTTTTTCAAATGCAACCACATTTTTCCAGATTTTCCCCGGGCTTGCCTGAATAACAATTTCATCAGAAACAAGGTTTACATAATCATGTTCGGTTATGGAATCAATTATAAAAACAGCAAAGAGCAAAGAAAATATGCTTACGTTTAGTTTCTGGTTATTTTTTCTGAACATGCTTTGCCCAAGGAACGTACCGGTTATGACAAAAGCACAAATCAGCGGTGAAACAATCAACAGGCAGAGTATCCCCTCCCCCAGAAAAATATAACTAAGCAGTATGGCCAAAAAGCTGTTCAGGATAGCATAACCAACAAGGGTTTTACTCTTTGGGGCCGACTTTACCCAGAACCAGGCACTGATTATTCCCATCAATAGAGGAACGATCACAAACACTGAAAATATTAATGTATTGTTATGCTGTAGTCCCCCGTATTTAATAAGCCCTACTATAACAAACGCCATTAAGTTTGACGCTACACACCCTTTAAATAAACCTGACCTGTAAAAAATTAAACTCATAAAATATAAGCTACCTGAAGCTTTTAAAAATACTCTTCCAGAACCAGCTTTCTTCAGCTTTAAGCATGGTATCCAGTGTTTTATCTACATTTTTAGCTAATTTATTGATAGCTGTTACTGATTGACAGAAAGTTTTATATTCAGGATCTTCAGCATCACCTTTTACCTCAGACAATTCATCCAAAACTTTTATTACCGGATCAAGCTCTCTTTTCCTGCGCTCTTTAGCTACTTGCCTGGCAATATTCCAGGTATCCTTGTCGGCAAAGAAATATTCTTTGCGCTCCCCGGCCCTGTGTTGTTTTTCAATCAGTCCCCAGCCTATTAAATCTCTCAGCGTCATATTTGCATTTCCTCTTGAAATGCTCAGGGCATCCATTATTTCTTCAGTAGTCAGGGCTTCAGGTGAAATTAATAGTAAAGCATGTACCTGTGCCATCGTACGGTTAATTCCCCACTCAGACCCTAGTTTGCCCCAGGATTCGATAAATTTTCGTTTCGCCTCTGCTAACTCCATGAACAAATATAACGCAAGTGATTAAACTTTCAAAAATTTTTGAAAGTTTAATCACTTGCGTTATATGACAATGAGTCTTTAAGATTGGTTATGTGCCAAAATTAAGTGGGATATTGATAAAACTATCTGTATACCATTCTATTTTTAGCGGGGTTTTAGCATCGCTGATGGATTCATCGCTCACATCCCTTCCCGTACCATAATTGATTTGGGCAAAGGAGTTTTTGTCAATGTTCACTACCACCAGTAACCGGCTTCCCTTACTTAGCTGACGGCTTACCAGGCGCGATCTTGAAAAGGGAATAGTTTCTATCTCACCTGGTGACAACAGTTTCCTGATAGCCATATCGTTAGCGTAACTTGCCCGTCCTAAAAAATACGACAGCTGGAAATATTGCCCATCAGGCATAATTTCATAGACCACGACACCAATATCCATATCTCTTTTATTAATTCTAACCTTAAACTCACCGGAAAACAAACCATCGACTGACGCCGTTTTATCAAACGGTTTGCTAATAAAGAACAAGCCATTGCTCCGGTTAAGTTCCTTTCGAATAATAGGATCAGGGTAATAATCATTGTTAGATGTACTTCTGTCGGCCAGGTCTGCTTCCTGATTAATGGCGGCCGGCCTAACCGGCTTCAATGGTGACAGCAGGTAATTATCCCCTACTTGAGTATCGGTCAGGTATAATTTAAGCTTAGTATCACTCATTTTTTCCAGTGAACCCGCATGTTTCCATACATTAGCCCCCATCTGCTCATAATTGACCCTATCCTTTAGTATTGATGGCTTCTCAGCGTCTTTCAAAATGTAATCCAGCCATTTAAAAGTAATTTCCCTGGTATTGATCAGCGCTACCTTATCCACCTTATAGCCCCGCAATTCGGATACGCCTCCACGTTGTGCTCCGAAATGATCATATGGGCCAATAATGAGATAATGATTGGCCGCCGGGTTATATTTATAGTGTTCCTGGAAATAATGCAAAGCAGAGATCTGACCATCATCATAATAACCGGTAATGCTTAAAACAGGAATATTGATCTTTGCGTACTCCTGCTGATAAGGAACCATTGCCTGCCAGTACTTGTCGTAGGACGGATGTTTAAGCCAACGCTGCAATAAAGGATTAGCAACACCATCAATACTGTCAATCCTGCGGTAAGGCGCTCCGCTTTCATACCATCTATTGCGCATATTACGCCAGCGCTGGTTATCATTATTTACAACATCGTCAGTATATTTGTTATTTGTCACGTAAAATGCCCACTGATAATTGGCATTTAAAAAAACATTATTCTCCATCGGCAAACCAAGTCCGGGTATGGCGGCGACATAAGGCACAATGGTTTTAAGTGCCGGGTGCAGATATTTTGTCGCGGCCCATTGCGCAAAACCTGAATAGCTGCCGCCGTACATGCCAACTTTACCATTACTCCAGGGCTGCCTGGTTATCCATTCTATTACGGTATTTACATCCCTTGCTTCATGTTCATACGGCTCAACCGGATCCGGGCTCAGCCGCTTTCCCCTTGTATCGGCCACGACACCCACATAACCATGATCAGCTGCATATTTAGCTTCGCTCAGGCTTCTTTCCAGGTTCGAATAAATGAAGAACATTAACGCTGCCGGCTGGGGATCAGTTATTTCTTTTTTCCGTACAACTACGGCAGAAAGTGTTGCACCATCCGCTGTTTTAATCAGCACACTGTCCTGAATAATATAGGTGGTGTCTACAGGAACGGTTATATCGTTCTTTTCTCTGGTTCCGGCACTGCAATAACAGGTGCCCATTAGATACAGCAATGCCATACAGTAAATTCTGTTCATCATTCTCTTTGATTTAAATAGTTAACTAATCTGCTGCAGGTTTTTAAACCTGACTGACCGGCGGTGAGAAACTTCGAGGTTATCACCGGTAGTAAGGCTTATCAGGATCCTGCCTTTCGGAGCTGTATTTATTTTTTCAATGTAAGACAGGTTAATCATCTGAGCCCTGTTGATCCGAAAAAAAACAGCGGGATTAAGCCTGGCCTCTAATTGGTTAAGGGAACTTTTTAAAAACACGTTTTTATCTTCAAAGTATAGTCTTGAATAATTGTCCATAGATGTGATCAGGTGCACATGCTGCCAGCTGATACTATGATACCGGCCCCTGTCTTTTACAAATACCCGTTCGTCATGAACTGATAAGTTTATTCTTGATTTCAATTGCATGATAGCTCTGGCAAAACGCTCCTCTCTGATGGGTTTCATCAGATAATCCAATGCACTTACTTCAAAAGCCTTAACCGCATATTGGTCATATGCCGTGGTAAAGACCACAAGAGGTACCCGGATCAGTGATTCCAAAAGTTCAAAACCAGATTTCCCGGGCATCTGGATATCCAGGAACAATACATCCGGAGATATTGCTTCGATTAAATCCTTTGCTTCATCGGCATTGGCCGCTTCCCCTAATACTTCAAATTCAGGATAATTCTCCAACAGCCTCCCGATTTCCTTCCGGGCAGCACGTTCATCATCGACAACCAGTACCTTTATCTTTCTCATGTAAACGGGATTAAAAGCGTGGATATAATGGTCCCTTCGGGCTGCTCATTAATTTCAAATTCCGCTTTACCTTTATATTGCAGATACAGCCTCTCCTTTAAATTTTTCAGGCCAATGCCGTCCCGGACTTGCATACTGTCCAATTGCCCCGGATTACAGACCGTTATTTTTATCCATTCATGATACGCTGAAATTTTTATTTCAATCAGCCCGCCTTCTTTTTGCCTGGCAATGCCATGTTTAACTGCATTTTCAACCAATGTCTGCAGGCTTAACCTGGGTATCAGTTTCTCTCCTGCTACATTATCTATTTCAATGCTTTGCCGCAGTCTTTCTTCCATGCGTAATTTTTCCAGTTCAAGATAATCCCTGACCAGATCAAGCTCTTCTTTAACCGTAGTCAGCATAGTATCCGTTTTATATAACCCTGAGCGCAATAAATCTGATAAAAGATCGACTGCACGCCTGGCCGAACCCGGATGCTCAATAATCAGCGCTTTAATCGTATTAAGGGAATTAAACAGGAAATGAGGATTAAGCTGGGCCGATAAGTTATTTAATTGTGCGTCCTTGCTGGTAATTGCCAGCCGTGCATTTTCTTTATTCGTGTTAATTTCACGCTGTGCATAATGGTACAACTGATAAGCCAGTATCCAAATTGACATTAGCCGGATACCAGCTATAAAAATACTCAACCCATTGGCTTTCCAAAAGGACAGAAACGGTTCGGCATAACCGGAAATAAACCAACAGCGAAAAAGATAAACCTTGACAACGGTGATCAGCATATAAGCGAGTCCCATAACTACTACAGCGGGAATAACCCGCTTAACCAACTGGTTAAGGGTTGAATTTTGCCATTGATGTTTTATAGAAAAATTGCGGTATAAATGAGTAAGTGCAATATAAAGGGTTACATCCGTTATAAATTGCAACAAACCAAGCAGGAAATCAAACCGGCCACCTATAAATCCTGTAACGCCCCAGTAAAGTGAAGCCAGGGACCAGCCGATGAGCTGACATTTCCAGTAAAGCGTTATAGATGGTGGCTTGTTCATTTACCTTGTTATTGATAAACCAAAGCAACACATTTCATTTTAAAGTTTATGGATAAAGTACATGAACGAAAGCTTTTGGGTATGAACGTATGGTATGCGATAACGAGGCAAGTCTATTTTGCCAGACTGTTCACATAATTTTCCAAATTTGTATAACCCGTTTGGGTGATAACTGCCGCATCAGCAGCATCCTTGGCGTTAAGCTTGTTTTTAGCTTCCCAGCTATCAGGTATGCCATCCCCGTCTGTGTCTTTTAATTTTGAAACCTCTTGTTTCACTTCCGGCTGCCCGCCTGCATCAGCTTCGGTTTTAAAAATCTGTCCTTCTTTACCAAGGCTTTTAAAATAACCGATAATCCTGTTGTCTACGGCATCCCGTTTTAAGGAAGAACCGGCTTCCGCCATGACCACCTTCCAGGCATCAGCTGCCGCACTGATTTTAACATTGCTTCTGGATAATGCTGATGGTTCTTTGACCAGAGTGGCAGTTTCTTTGATAAAATCTGCATCAGTAACCAAACGTCCGTTCACTTTACCGTCCTTGTTCAGGTCTACGTAATTATCTTTGTGGTATACATGATCGGTAGCACTGAACATGCTTAAGAAATCGTTGGTTGAGCTTGGCCCGGCAATAAAATAGTTACCCACAATATCCTGGTAATGGTTTTCAGCTGAATGTCCGCCAACGAAACCACTTTTACCCCAGTTATAGACTACATTATTAATGTATTCAATCTTCGCTTTTGCCTTAGGGTTACGGCTCTGGTTTCCCGTCCACAAACTATGGTGCACCGTCATATCGGCAGGACGTTCCAGCAGCGCTCCAAAACGCTGAGGGTCTATTCCTTCGCCAATAAGACAATATTGCAGGGTAATATTGGTGCTGTTTTTAACATGCAGGTTATCCCATCTGCCCCATTCTATAGAGACGTGATCAAAGATAATATCGTTTAAATCATCAGCCACTACTGTACACGCCCCTTTAGGCATATTTATGCTGCCCCTAAACCGGATATACCTTACAATTGTATTACCGCCAAAGGACACACCGTTACCATACACCGTGATGCCCGTTCCAGGGGCAGTCTGGCCGGCAATGGTAATCCCGGAAGCGGCAGCAATCTTTTCTTTGATTTTAATCAGTCCGCCCACATCAAAAACGACAGTTCTTCCGGTCTGGCTCACCCCGTCCCGGAATGAACCGGGACCTGAATCGTTAAGATTGGTCACATGATAAACAGCGCCGCCGCGCCCTCCGGCTGCAAACCGGCCGAAACCTTCGGCCCCGGGGAAAGCCAGCTGCTGTCCATAAGATGACCCGCAGTATGAACTTAATAAAAATAAGAATAGATATAGTTTCCGAAACATAATATGAGTTGTTTATGCGATTTATGGCAGTTTATTCATGTTTTCCGCTTTAATATGCCAGTTTCCATCCTGCGGAAATCCAGGGGCATTCATCCCCGGCCCATTGTCCCAGCCTGCGGCCATTAATGCTGCAGCCGCAAGAAAAGCACTATTTGCAGGTAAATAGGCCGGGCAAACCAGGGGCTCTTTGGCCCGTTGCACATGTCCGTTCTTTAAAAAAACAGCGCCGGGCAACGTATTACACAATATATCCACTGCTTTATCCTGTTCGCCCAAACGTGCAGCTGTCATAGCCCCTTTGCCCAGGCTCCAGCTCACAAAACTCTTTAAACCATTGCGTTCATATATGGTATTGAAAGTATTATACATAATTTGAGTATCGATCAACGGTGTTTGGGGCAAGTATCCAAGGCTCATGAGCATAGCAGACGAAAAACCTCCTTTCTGGTTATACATATCCGGATCCGTTTCCATTTCAAGATACTTACCATCTTTTACAGTGGGCTGCGACAACTTTTTAAGTACGTCATCCCAATGGGCATTCCTTGTCATTCCCAGCCGGACACGCCAGTCCTGGGCAACCTTTAAACCATAATACCATTGCACCAGTTCAAAACTCGGATTCTGGGTGGTGTTTTCCGCGGTACTTTCATTCACACTTTTAATTGGCGGTCCTAATATATACCGGTCAGTTTTTACATCATAGAATGCATAAGAAGCCAGAAATTTAGCTGACTCAAACACAATGTCGCTGTATTTCTTAAGCGTTGCAGTATTCGGGTGTGCACGGTACACCAGCTCGGCCAGATAGATCGGGTTGGGCTGGTTCCAGATAATAAAAGGATTAATTCCCCCGGGGCTGGTCCGGCCGTCAATTCCTGACATTTTTGGCCATCTGGCGCCTTCAAACCCTTCTCGTCTAGCCTCCTTCAAAGCAACAGGCAAGATCTTTTTATACCAGTTAAAGCTCTTTTCGAGCAGCTCTGTATGGTTCCATTGATAAAACTGGGCTGCATGCCACCAATACACTTCTGAATTATGTTTGCCATACCAGCTGATATGGGTCAGCCCGGTTTCCTGCGGAGGAAAAGAGCCCGCATAATTAACTTTCATCAGGTATTGAGAAAGAACAATCCTTCTTTCTAATTCGTTGGCCCTTGGATCCTTACTCCCCGAAAAATCAACTGCCCCGCCTTTGGTCCAGTAATTTTTCCAGGCCACGGCACTTGCATTCCGGATTGCCGCAAATAGTGGCGGTGCTTGTTTAATGGGTGTTGGAGAAAACTGGCAGACGAGCTGCAGGCTGTCAGCACCTGCTGCATTCAGATAAAAACGGTGTGGACCGTCCAGTTCAAATTTCGCTTTTCCCTGCCAGTATATGGCCACATAATATATGGTGGTATTAATTACTCTTTTCAGCAATACATTATTTGCTCCCCTGCTGATCACAGTGGTTTTGTGCATATCTGCTTTGGCCCAGTCAAAAGGAGGTTTGTTCTTTATAGACAAATCATAGGCATAGGGAAAACGGAATGCTGACTTTAATTTTCCTTCTTTTAACAGTGATGATTTGATTTTAAAAGCTACGGTACTCTTTTCAGGACTGCTAACCGTTTCTACGGAAACCTGCTTTCCGTTCAACTGGTAAGAACTGGAGATTAATCCTTTCCATAGATCAAGTTTTTGATTGACCTGGCTCAGATCGGATAATTCCAGAGACTGACCATTTTCTTTGACCAGGCTGATCTGCCCCAATGGAGCGGGATGCGGGTTTTGCCTGAAATATTCTCCGGCCGCACTCTTCTCTTCGCTCGCATACATGATCTTACGTCCATGAAAATCAATCGCTTTCATCGCATCTTCCAGTTTAAGGTTCTTACTGTTCGGAAAGGAATGCCAGGCCCAGGTAGAAAGTGTTTCGAGCGGAATACCATTCTTATAGTAATACTGTTCGAGCGACTGCATACCTGTAACATCAGCAGTATAGGCGAAATCCCCATTACCTACCGATAGCGGGGCCAATGGATCGATCTCTTTTAAGATCACATTATGCCTGTTCACCAAATCAAACCGGTCGATAGCCTGAGCCCTGCCTTTTACTGACAAAACAACGCATAATACAGTAAAGAGAACCAAAGTTCTCTTTACCACTAAAAATGCTCTATATATGTTTACGTTCATTTTATTTTTTTATAGGACTGCAGGCAAGCTACAGTCCTGCGTACTAATATTTAGGATGCTGCTGTCCTCTTAAACCCGGGTTAACATCTATAATAGTTGTAGCCAGAGGTAATATTTCAACTTTATCTTTTTCCAATCCACGGAAAAGATTGGTCACCAGAGCCGCATTCGCTGTTAAAGCGCCCTGAGAGTTCTGTGGAGATGCACCAAGCATTCTCAAAACAACCATTCCGCTTTTTGCCAGTGTTGTTGAATCTGCGCTGCTTAATGTTTTGTAGCCTGTGAAAGGGATCGCCACTACATCGTCCTGAAATTTTGTAGCCTTATCTCTTTTATAAACACGGTAAGCGTCAATATTGGCATATTCATCCGTTCTGTTAGCCAATCTGATTAATTTCTGTTTGGTAGCAGTCAGTTTTTCGTACAGGATTCCCCAACGGGCAAGGTCTGTTCTTCTTAAAGATTCAAACCCAAATTCATATTCCCGTTCGTCAATGATCGCATTTCTGAAACCCGTGTAATCTGATGGTGTAGTACCGATTTTGGCTGCATCTCCGCCAAATCCGCGGGTACGCACTTGTTCATAAGCTGCCTTAGCCTCCGCTGTAGGACCGTTGTTAAACTCGTTCAGTGCTTCAGCATACATTAACAACACATCGGAATAACGCAACTCTGGCCAGTTAATATCACGTTTATTAATGGCTGTCCCAATCTGATCAGACCAGTCTACCCTATATTTACCAATGGTATTACTGGAATAAGAGTTCATATCCCGTCCGTTGTCAGCTGCAATCGCATAGGTACAGATAGTCACATCCCGGCGGGTATCGCCTTCTTTAAAATCGAACCAGTAAGTAGGGGTTGCGGCCATAGCCGGCTGGCTTTTACCGAACATACTGCTGGTATGTGCAAAAATACCATTGGTATACCCGGATGCAGATTCATTATTATCATTACCATACTGACCAAATTCAAGCATGGACTCATTGTTATATTTTCTGGTGATCAAATTGCGGAAAACAGTTTCAAAACTAGGCAACAAGGCATTTTCTCCATGATCAATAACTGCCTTACACGCATTAGCCGCTATCTGATACAGTTCTTTGACGCGCGCTGCATCAGGGCGCTGCGCAACTTTTACAGAACCGGGAGAGAAGGTATTTAAATCCCAGCGTAAAGAATAACCCGCAGCGTAAAGCGCTACACGTGCAAGAATACCATAGGCCGAATTCTTTGTAAAACGTTCAGGAGTGCTGACCATACCTGCACTTTTCCATGGCAATAATTCTATGGCTTTCTGCAGATCGGCTACACATCCGTCATAAATCACATCACGGCTTGTCCTTGAAGAGGTAAAAATACCAGTCTGGGCAACCGGCTCGGTAGTATAAGGTACATCACCAAAAAAGCGGACAATATTAAGGTAATTCATGGCCCGGATAGCATATACTTCGCCCATCAGCATATTGATTTTCTGCTGATCTGCATCAGAAGTCGCCTTCATCCCCTCCAAACCTTTAATAGCCACGTTGGCGTACTCAATGCCCATATACATGGCTGCATAAGTTGACGTAGGAATATTGGCTAGTGTATACACATAATTGGCTACCTGGTTTTTACTGTTGGTTTCCCCCTCAGTAGACATACACTCGTCTGTACCCATGGCTAACTGGTAGTACAGCTCACGGTTAAATGTCTGGGAATAACATCCCACTACAACCATTTCTGCTCTGGCTGTATTTTCGAAGATGGTTTCACTGTTAAATTTTGAATCCGATGGCTGGTCCAGAAACTTTTTACAGGAAGTCAGTGACAGTGCCAGTACGGCTATATATGTTATATTTGATACTATTTTCTTCATGATCATGCGAATTAAAATGTTACATTAAGACCTAATACATAGCTCTTTGTCCTTGGATAAGCTGAGTTGTCAACTCCTGCGGTCAGCAGGCTTGACGTGGCGGAAACTTCCGGGTCATAACCACTGTAGCTGGTAAAGGTATGAATGTTGTTAAGTGTGCAATACAGGCGCACATTTTTTACTTTAGCCCTCTGCAGCCATGTCTTGGGCAGGGTATATCCAAAAGTAAGGGTACTGATACGCAGGAATGAACCATCTTCTACATAATAATCCAATGCGTCCGAAATAGCTATTTTATTATCTGAGTGCAGACTCCACATGGCTTTTTTATCATATTGCTGCGGGTTCAACGCGGCGAGTGTAGCCAGGTTGGTCGTTTCTTTTCCCGTAGCCGGATCAATCAGTTTAAAACGGTTATTCATTACATCTAAGGTATTCTGGTTAGGCAAATACGGGCCAATGAAACGTTGGGAGCTCATATTGAAGATATCATTACCCACTGCGAAGTTCATGAAGACCGTTAAATCAAACCCTTTATAGTTAAATGTATTGGTTAAACCACCCTGAAATTTAGGCTGTGCATTACCGATAACTGTACGGTCTTCCGCAGCCCATGTAGGGTTACCATCTGCATCCACAGTGCCGGCATTAGGCAGGTATTTTACGTCACCTGGTTTAATGTTTGCCGGGTTAGCAGCTTTTGCGCGTGGCACACCATTTTTAAGTGTATAGGTCCCGTTAGCATTCTGGTTAAAATCATCAGTGGTATATACCCCGTCATACTTGTAACCATAGAATTGCCCCAGAGGTTGCCCGATCTTAACTATATAGTCTACACGGCTGTTATAATTCTGATAAAAGTAATCCGTACCTTCAGGTCCGTAAATAGACAATACTTTAGATTTGTTGAAACCCATATTGAAATTGGTGTTCCATTTAAATTCTCCTGAACGGATGTTCCTGGTTGTCAACACGAACTCTATACCACGGTTGCGGATTGAACCGATATTCTGGAACTGGTAACGGTAACCGGTTGATGTTGGAATCTGGTTTTTAATCAAAAGATCATTTGACTTATTATTATACGCATCCACAGACAAACTGATACGGCTATTGAAGAAATCAGCGTCCACACCGATGTTGGTGGATACTGTGGTTTCCCATTTCAGTTTAGGGTTACCTACTACATCACCAGGTACCAGGGTAGGGAAATTCGCATTATTGATGGCATAACTTCCGGAACCATAATCTGTAGTATACATATTGTCATCAATATTATTGTTACCTGAAGTACCGTAACCAATACGCAGTTTCAGGCTATTAACTACCTTCTGGTTTTTCATGAATTCTTCCTCAGAAATACGCCATGCCACAGCGGCCGAAGGGAAATATCCCCAACGGTTCTGGTCAATGAATTTTGACGAACCATCAGCACGCAAAGTAAAGTTGGCGATGTAACGGTCTTTATAACTGTATGATCCACGGCCGAAGAAAGATTGTAACCCGCTATGGCTTTTTCCCGAACCATACACATTTCTCAGGTTGGATGCAATACTTACGTCATCCAGTCCAAAGTTACTTGCCGGAAACTGGTCATAAGTATTGTTCAGGTTGATCGACTCATTATAGTAAGTCTCCTGGCCCAGGAGTATATTTACCTGGTGGCCACTGAAATTATGTCCCCAGTTTAATGTATTGGTGAACTGGTAAGTGAATTTCTCACTGTTGTTCCTTGAACCGTAAGGGCCCAGGTTGTTCTCCGCTGTTTTTGTCCGGCCGTCATCCCAGTAATCTGAACGGGTCTGTCTCCAGATATAACTGCCCGCAGTACGGAAAGTCAGGTCTTTCATCAGATCAAACTCTAAACCTGCTGTTCCCATAAATTGGCGTGCCCTGTTCACATTGGTTACCGCATCGTTAGTGATTACCGGATTATATATATCAAACTGGGAATCGTAGGCCAGCATGTCATCACTGATATCTGTATTGATCAGTTGCTCATTGGTATAACGCGTACCACCTGTAGCGGGCTGCAATACAGTCATTTTCAAAGCACCGCCAAGAGAACCACCACCTTCAACTTTCGTATCCTGGAAGTTTGTGCTGAAATCTGCACGTACACCTTTCCAGAGTTCATGGTTAACTTTTAAACGGACACCGTTTTTATTATAGCCATGTTTTGACATGATACCGTTTTGTCCGGTATTGTTATAGCTTAACATATACCTGGACTTTTCC
>Ga0160457_1000689_pt1 | contig 12956 bp, 7 predicted proteins | sample HID1972M_E6MG_FD_108242 | JGI IMG/M metagenome (GOLD analysis project Ga0160457, IMG submission 108242) | Enriched pill bug-associated microbial communities from UW Madison campus, WI, USA - HID1972M_E6 MG | ecosystem: Host-associated > Arthropoda: Insects > Digestive system > Unclassified ... | reverse complement strand
GTCAAGAAAAGACCATCAGGATTATGTTTACCGTACTGTACGCGAAAAATATAATGCTGTTGCAGAAGAGATCGTAAAACTGACCCAGGAGGGAAGACCGGTACTGGTGGGTACTACTTCAGTAGAGATCTCCGAACTGTTGAGCCGGATGCTGAAACTGCGTGGTATTAAACATAATGTACTGAATGCAAAGATGCACCAGAAAGAGGCAGATATTGTTGCTGAAGCTGGTCAGGCAGGAACAGTGACCATTGCTACCAATATGGCTGGCCGTGGTACGGATATTAAACTGGGCGCCGGAGTTAAAGAAGCGGGAGGGCTTGCCATTGTAGGTACTGAACGTCATGAGTCCCGTCGTGTAGACAGGCAGTTACGCGGACGTGCGGGCCGCCAGGGTGATCCGGGTTCTTCTCAGTTCTTTGTTTCACTTGAAGATAACCTGATGCGTTTGTTCGGTTCTGAGCGTATTTCTAATATTATGGTGAAAATGGGAATAGAGGATGGCGAAGTAATCCAGCATTCCATGATTACCAAATCTATTGAACGGGCGCAGAAAAAGGTGGAAGAAAATAACTTTGGTATCCGTAAGCGCTTGCTGGAATATGACGATGTCATGAACTCACAGCGTTCCGTGATCTATGCTAAACGCAGAAACGCCCTTTTTGGCGAGCGTCTGGATGTAGATATGAACAATATGGTGTTTGACGTGGCCGAAGATATTGTTGCAGAATATAAAGAAGAGGGAAATTACGAAGGTTTTAAACTGGAAGTCATTAAAAACTTTTCTCTGGATACAGAGATCACCGAAACAGAGTTTAATTCCAGGAGCATTCATATCTTAACAGATAAATTGTTCGAAGAAGCAACTTTGTTTTATGCCAGGAAATCTGACGCCATCATTAACCAGGCTATGCCGGTATTGAAACAGGTATTTGAAGAACGCGGTGAACATATAGAACAGATTGTTATCCCTTTTACAGATGGCGTAAGAAGTGTCCAGGTTCCGGTTGAACTGAGGAAAGCTATTGACAATAAAGGCAGGGAAGTAACGAAATCATTCGAGAAAACAATAGTTCTTGCACTGATCGATGAGTCCTGGAAAGAGCATTTAAGGGAGATGGATGAGTTAAAACAATCTGTACAAAATGCCGTTTACGAACAGAAAGATCCATTAATTATTTATAAAATGGAGGCTTTTAACCTGTTTAAGAACATGCTGAATGCAGTAAATAAGGAAGTGGTGAGTTTTCTGTATAAAGGCGGTATCCCCGTGCAGCAGGAAGCAGATGATTTAAAAGCACCGCAGCCTGTTAAAGCTGCACCCAGCAGGCTGAAGATGTCTAAACCGGAATTTGCATCACCGAATAATACCGGGGACGTACAGTTCGAAGATACGCGCGAACCGGCCCCTCAGCAGCCTATCCGTAAGGAAGTAACTGTTGGCAGAAATGATCCTTGCCCTTGCGGAAGCGGCAAGAAATATAAAAACTGTCATGGTGCGGGATCGTAATTTGTAATACACATAAAGAATGCCGATTTTTGTAAAAAGAGATCGGCATTCTTTTTTCAGCTATATCCATGAAACTACTTTTTATTTCTATCATCTGTTTTTTTGTTTCTCCTTTGTTCGCCCAGAAAAGAGGGGAGGTAGTGGTGATAAAAGATCCGCTGGTGGACAGCCTTATTGAAAAAAGAATCTTGCTGAATAAAAAAGCAACGCCGGTTACCGCAAAGAAAAGCGGGGCTATTGTGTCAGAAATGGGCTACCGGGTACAGGTCTTTTACGGCGCTGACCGGAGAGAGACTTTCAATGAACAAACACGCTTCAAGGCAGCTTATCCCAAGCTGAATACTTATATTACTTATAAAGAACCTAATTATTATTTACGCGTTGGCGATTTCAGGACACGTCTTGAAGCCCAAAGCCTGATGAATGAACTGCGGTCTATGTTTCCGACTTTGTTTATTTTCAGGGAAAAAATTAACGCACCCAGTTTAGATCCAGAGAAATGATAAACAGAGAGCAGATCCAGAATTTAGCCGGCAATATATTTGATGAAATTGTAAACTACCGCCGTCATCTACACGCTAATCCTGAGCTTTCCTTTAAGGAATTCCAGACTGCAGCGTTTATTAAAGAAAAGCTGACTGCATGGGGCATCCCTTTTAGTCCTATGGCCAATACAGGTGTTGTAGGACTGATCAAAGGAGACCTGCCCTCAGATCAGATCATTGCCTTGCGCGGGGATATAGATGCATTGCCCATTACAGAGGCAAACGATAAGCCCTATGTTTCGAAGAATCCGGGGGTGATGCATGCTTGCGGTCATGATGTACACACTTCTTCTTTATTGGGCACGGCCTATATATTGAATAACCTGAAGGCTGAATTTGGCGGCACGGTTAAACTGATTTTCCAGCCCGGCGAAGAAACATTGCCTGGCGGGGCAAGCCTGATGATTGCTGATGGCGTGCTGGAAAATCCAAAGCCCCGGGCTATCCTGGGACAGCATGTATTACCTATGCTGGAGGCAGGTAAAGTAGGCTTCCGTTCAGGTATTTATATGGCCTCAGCTGATGAGATCTATGTAACTGTCCGCGGAAAAGGCGGACATGCTGCACAGCCTCAGCAAAATATCGACCCGGTGCTGATCACTGCGCATATTCTGGTTGCCCTGCAACAGATCGTGAGCCGCAATGCTGATCCGCGTTTGCCGTCAGTCCTTTCTTTCGGTAAAGTAATTGCCAACGGGGCAACTAATGTTATTCCGAATGAGGTTAAACTGGAAGGAACTTTCAGGACGCTGAACGAAGAATGGCGTGCAGAAGCCAAACGATTGATGAAAAAGATGGCGGAAGGTATTGCCGAAAGTATGGGCGGAAGCTGCGAATTTAATATTATGCATGGTTATCCTTTCCTGGTTAATGAGGAAAAACTAACTGCCAGCGCACGCGGTTATGCAGAAGATTATCTGGGTGCAGAAAATGTAGTTGATCTGGATATCTGGATGGCTGCCGAAGACTTTGCCTATTATTCCCAGGTTACTGATGCCTGTTTTTACCGTTTAGGTACCGGCAACGCAGATAAAGGAACGTTTTATTCTGTGCACCATCCCAACTTTGATATAGATGAGGATGCCTTAAAAGTTTCTACAGGTTTGATGGCTTATATAGCACTGAAGCAGCTGGGGAACTAATTTGCGCATGAGGAATATATATATAACTATCCTTTTAGCCATTTGCTGGTCTGTTAGTTCCGCGCAGCAGATACCGAGGTTTAACCCGGATACCATTAAAACGATTACTCTTGATTCTGCCGTAAATATTGTTGCACAAAGGTTAAGCGTGGAAACTTTTATCAGGGCCATAACTACTGATACCAGTTTTTACCAGGCTTTCAGGAAAATGAAAAAATATGGTTTCATTGCGGAGAACCGTATTTATACTTATGATAAGAAGAATAAAGTAAATGGCCGGATCTACCGCAAGATCAGGCACATGAATTCCGGGCCCGTTAAAATGGAGTATCTGGTGAAACAGGATACAGGGAAGGTCTTCAAAAAAAATGGCAAGTACCAGTTGTATACGGTAGAAATGTTCGATTACATTTTTATGAATGCCTATAAAACGGATTTTGTTCCGGATGCCCCATCAGGTGACGGAAAAGGCGGGTCGAACGCAAGTTATAAGGATAAACTGAAGACATTGATCTTTAATCCCGGAAGACCTGTTAAGGGGATTCCTTTCATTGGCAGTAAAACGGAGATTTTTACAGCAAATATGCGCCAGTATTATGATTATGGTTTTCAGAGCGGTACATATCTTGACTCTATTCCGGTATACCGGTTCAGGGTGAGCCTGAAAAATGACCTGAGCAGCTGGACGAAGGACGGGATGATGATTAAAGAACTGGTCACTATTTTTGACAAGCGTAACCTGGAAATCCTTGGCCGTTATGTCGACATGAAGTATAGCAATATGCTGTTTGATTTCGATGTGCAGATGAACATTGAGATGAGCTATTTCGGCGAAGATAAGTTGCCTTCTAAAATAACCTATCAGGGAAACTGGAATGTACCTTTTAAAAAAGAAGAGCGGGCCAGTTTTCTGATCCTGCATAAAGGCTATCAGTTAGGAAAATAAACTCCTGAATTTCTATTTTATTATGTGTTTCTAACCAATGGGACCCTTAGTAAGTGTAAGTTTTACACGATAATCATCCGTTTTATTAAAATCAATATATTTTTTTAATGAATCCGTTCGTTTTGAAGGGTGTTTTATGGATATGTATAACCTGCGTATCAAAAACCCTGGTTTTATGAGTAAAATAGGGAAGGGTTTTTAGTAAATTTTCGGTTAATGTTAATATAATGGGTTATGCCTGATCCAACACGTCAAAATCAGTATAAAAGAGGATAAAATTCTATTAGAGATTCAATCAGCAGGGCAATTACTTTACAAAAGTAAAAAAAATATTTATTTCACACAGAGTTCAACCCTCCGTAAACCGCTGATTATGAAACAAAAAACTCTACTAACCACCTTTTTAAGCATGCTTTTGTTTATTTGCCATGCTTATGCACAAAACATTCCTGTCAAAGGGAAAATCACAGACACCGGAGGAAGCCCCATTCCCGGTGTTTCAGTAAAAGTAAAAGGAACATCCAATGGTACCTCTACTTCAGGCGCCGGAACGTTTTCCCTCAGTGTCCCGCCAAATGCGACACTTGTTATTTCTGCTGTCGGTTACGCGACCAAAGAACAGGCGGTTGGAAACCGGCAGAACATTGAGATTTCCCTGGCTGAAGACAATCAGTCCCTGCAGGAGGTTGTTATTAATGGGGCTTACGGTACTGTTAATAAAAGTACGTATACCGGTTCTGCCACTGTTGTGTCTGCTGCCAAGATCCAGTCCACACAGCCAACAAACGTCAGCCAGGCGCTGCAAGGGATGAGTCCGGGTGTTCAGGTAAGCAATACCAACGGTGCACCCGGTAGTGATGGAACGGTCACTGTGAGGGGGCTTAGCTCTGTAGGTGGAGACAACTCTCCGCTCTATGTACTGGATGGTATGCCTTACAATGGAAATTTAAGTGCGCTTAACCCGAATGATATCGAATCCATGACGGTGTTAAAAGATGCTGCTGCAACCTCTCTTTATGGTTCAAGGGCAGCTAATGGTGTGATTGTGATCACCTCTAAAAAAGGGACTTCTGCTACACCGGTAATCAACGCGCGTACAAATTTTGGTTTTTCAGATATGGCTGTAGCTTTTCCGGACAAAACATCACCGCAGCAAACACTGGAGCTTGCCTGGGAAGCTGTCCGCAATGGCCGGATCGATCAGTTCGGCGAAAGTGCTGCAGTGGCCGCTCAGTATGCAACCAATAACGTAGTCAGTTATTATTTTCAAAAACCCGCACAAAACGTATTCAATACCGCCACGCCCATTGGTTTGGATGGAAAATTAAAACCCGATGCCGTACAGCTTTTTGACGGAGACTGGTACGGGGAATTTTTCAGCCAGCGCCTGCGCCAGGAACATACCCTTGACATCAGTGGATCTGCCGGTACCGACAACAGGACACAATACTATATCTCTGGCGCATACCTGAATGACCTGGGTAGTTTCAAGGTACAGAAGTTTGAACGTTATTCAGGCCGTGTGAATGTAAATTCACAAGTAAAGAAATGGTTGAGTGTAGGTACAAATGTTTCGTATACACACTCCTTTCAACAAAATCCTGGTGTAGAAGCACGTTTCACCCGTACAATACCGTCATTATACCCTGTTTATACCTGGGATTATGCAAATAATACCTATGTCAGAGATCCAAACGGAAATTTGCTGCCTGATTTTGGAGATGCTTCCCGTACAGAATGGAGGGGCTGGAACCCAGGATTCGTAGGTGACTACAAAAATGACGATGACTGGGCTTTCTCTGGCAGGTACATTGATAACTTGTCTACGCGTAGTTTCTCCGAAATAACCTTTATGCCAGGCCTTAAATTACGTTCGGGGATCAGTACAGACATACAAAATTTCAATAACCTGAGTTATTCTTCAGCTACGCTGACCAGTTCAGCCGGTAACCGCGGAAGTGCGAACCGTATATCAAACAGAAATTTTGCACTCACATTGAATAATCTGTTAACTTATGACCATAGCTGGGGCGAACACCATATTAATATCTTAGCTGGTCAGGAAGCCTATAAACTGCAGATTACCCAGCTGACTGCCGGCAGGCAAGGGTTCCCTTCTACGGGATTGTGGGAAATCGGTGCTGCCGGAGGGCAGATCTCAAATCCTAACTCGTACGAAGATAATTACAGGCTGGAAAGTTATCTGTCAAGGGTAGATTACGATTTCAACAAACGTTATTATCTTTCTGCCAGCTTCAGGAAAGATGGATCTTCGCGTTTTGATCCGGACCACCGCTGGGGTAATTTCTGGTCCGTGGGTGCATCATGGCTACTGACTGAAGAGGACTTCCTTAAAGGTAATTCCTGGATAAACAACCTAAAATTACGGGCGAGTCATGGAACAGTAGGTAATGATAAAGTTGCCGCAGGTTATTACGCTTATCAGGGTCTTTATCGGGCAGGATGGAACGATAGCGGAAAAAGCGGGGTGATATTAAGCGCATTACCTAACCCGAACCTGGTATGGGAGAGTAACGTTCAAACTGATGCGGGATTAGATTTTACTTTGTTCAAACGACTTTCAGGATCATTGGATTACTTTAGCCGTACCTCTAAGGACCTGATCTTCAGAAGACCATTAGCACCTTCAGTGGGTATTGCAAGTATTTATGAGAACGTCGGGGACGTAAAAAATTCGGGACTGGAACTTGACCTGAATGTTAAGATCTTTACGGGGACCGGTTTCAACTGGTCAGTTGATGCCAATGCGTCTCACTACAAAAATGTAATTACCCGTCTGCCACAGAGCGAAATTATCGAAAGCCGTTTCAAATTAACAGAAGGGGTATCCCGTTATGAATTTTTCGGACCTGTTTGGGCAGGCGTTAATCCGCTAACCGGAAACAATACCTGGTACAAGTTTAATGATGATGGCAGCAAAACAGCTACCGAAGACTGGACTTCGGTAAATACTACAGCAAACAGCAGATACCTTGGTTCTTCTATTCCTGATCTTTTTGGTGCCATAACCAATAACTTTTCTTACAAAGGTTTTGATCTTTCTGTGATGTTTTATTATAGCCTGGGCGGTAAAATGTATGATGGCGATTATGCAGAAGGGGTGAGATGGAGAAGAGGTTTCAGCATGAGCACCCAGATTCTTGACCGCTGGACCCCTGACAACACAGAGACAAGTATTCCAAGACTGTCTGAGTTTACACAAAATAACGTGACTGTTTTTTCTTCACAGTATTTATTCAATAACAGCTTCTTAAGACTGAGAAATTTATCTTTTGGTTATACTTTACCGACCACATTTACCCAAAGGATCGGCGTGAATGCAGTTAAAATTTATGCACAGGGAACAAACTTGCTGACCTGGGGCAATGCCGCAAAAAGGGGAACAGATCCGGAAACTACTATGAATGGTATAGTGGCCAATGGCCCCGATGGACAGGCTATAGGCTCGGTACGTAAGAGCTGGTCTTTTGGTCTTCAAGCGACATTTTAATCAACGGGTGATAATTAATTTAGAACAGGAATCATGAATTATAAAAGAATTTTAACATACCTGACCGTAGGGATACTATGTTCAGGTACAATCAGCTGCAAAAAGGACTATCTGGATACCAATCCTTCTACGCAGGTTTCAGATCAGGTATTATTTACATCTGTTGACGGTGCGCAAACACTTTTAAACGGAACCTATGCCTACATGCGGTTAAGAGGAGCGGGTACAACAGATGATCCATTTGCGCCTAATACTGCTATAGATGTGGAATACGGGACAATTGTACAATATGACAATAACTTTGATGCAGCTGCAAATGACCTAATTGTGCGTGCTTCTCAAGGATATATACAGTCCTTTTATGCACACAATCTAGCTGAAACGAGGGCGGACGCGGCTTTAACGCGTAATGTCTGGGCGTATTTTTATACCGTTATCAATAATGCTAACCTGATCATTAACAATATCGATAATATTGAAGGCGCGGCCGCCACAAAAAATCCGATAAAAGGACAGGCGCTTGCGATAAGGGGCTGGGCCTATTTTTACCTGGTAAGGTTATACCAGCAACATTATACCGGTGCCAAAGATATGCCAGCTGTACCTTATTACAGTGAAGGGGGAACAAAAGAGGGAAAACCAAGGGAAACGGTTTCTACTATTTATGCCAATGTATTGGCTGACCTGACATCTGCTGTTGATCTGCTGAACGGTTTCGTAAGGCCTTCAGGTATCAAAAGTCAGATCGACAAATCTGTAGCCCAGGGTATTTTGGCCGAAGTTTACCTGACCACGGAGGATTGGACCAATGCTGCAACCACAGCCAGAATGGCCAGGACAGGTTATCCTTTATTGACCGCAGACCAGTTCAGGTCGGGGTTCAATGACCAGGCTTTGCCTGAATGGATGTGGTCAGCACCTCAGAGTTCAGATTCGAATTTCGGGAATGCCTCTCCTTTTACGTTATGGGCGAACCAGACACGCGGAACCCGCTGGACATTTGACTTCTTCTATGTAAATGATGTGTTTAAGGATCTGTTTGAGGCGGATGACGTAAGGAGCCAGTTCTGGCTCAGGACTGACGTCGGCCTGTGGACTTCAGATAAATTCCGTGAAGCAGCAGATTTCTATGGTGATGTAGTATTGATGCGTGCCGCTGAAATGTATTTAATTGAGGCAGAGGCTATAGCAAGATCAGGGAATGACGCCGGAGCAAAAGACGTGTTGTGGCAGCTTCAGGATGCACGCAGAGCGACCAGAAGTGCATCTGTGGGTACAGCCCTTATTGATGATATTCTTTTGGAACGTCGTAAGGAGTTGTATTCAGAAGGACAAGCCTGGTTTGATTTAATCAGAACACACAGGCCTGTGCACAGAGAGGGAGATCATCCTTCTAAGCCTGAAATTCCTGCTTATTCCTGGAAGTTTGTCCTGCAGCTGCCTACAGGCGAATTTAACAGTAACCGGGCCCTTACTCCTGCGGACCAAAATCCATATGACGGGATTTATTCACCGAAATAATTACAGGGTATAGCTTTGATCAGCAATCGGCCGGGCGTAAATTGCACCCGGCCGTTTGTTCATTAACCGGGGCAATTTTTCATTGAAGTATAAATTGCTTTTCAATTATAACGAAGCTATCATGAGCAAATTCATTGCTTTGTGTGAGTGGTACGCTCATGATGGTTTTATCAGGAGCGTAATTTTCCTGATACAAACTTTAATTTGGGTTAAAAACTGTAAGAAGGCAGATAAAATATGTATAGCAGTTTTATCCGCCATGAATTAGCTTTATAAATAAACAACACCATGATAGTCATAAAACTACCTAAAACTATTGTCTTATCTTTCACGCTGGCGGCCTCATGCCTTTCAGCCGGTACAGCCTTCGCACAGATTCCGGCGAATGCATTGATCAAAAGTTTCAGTTCAGAAATTGTTACGGCCACGCCGGCATCTTTAGGACTCGATCCTTTCTACAAAAAGTATACAGATGCCTACGGCATACCTATTGTATCTTCCGAAAAAGTGCCGGATGATGCGCTGCTGACGGCCAGGGATATTGTCAATTATATGCTGTCCAAGAGATATGATATAAGGGCAAACCTGATCAGCAGGAAAGGCCGTGTATCAGTAATGGCCCATACAGAAATGGAAACCGATCTTCCGGAAAGAAGCGATTGGAAGAAACCTGCAAAGGACGACAGAAGGCTCACTGACGGAGAACGCGCTAACTATGACAAACCAGGAGGTATAGCCAGTATGACCGATAAAGGTTACTGGAACAAAAGGGCAAGAGGAATGGGTGGTCTGCTGACTTCCTGTGCGGAAGAGAACCTGCTCGGTTACCCTGGCACACGTTACTATGGAGAGAACATACTTGTGCATGAATTCAGCCATAATATTATGGGGGCAGTTAAATTTGTCGATACAGTATTGTATTCCCGTATTGAAAAAGCCTACCAGTCTGCAAAATCAAAAGGAATGTATAAGGGGCAGTATGCGATCAATACGGTAGCCGAATACTGGGCAGAAGGCACACAGTGGTGGTTCTGGTCCAACTTTGAGTTTAACGATGGAAAAGTAAAGGTAATGTCCCCGGATGACCTTAAGGCATACGATCCGGAACTATATGATATTTTAAGCCAGGTTTATCCCGGTAATCATGTGCCTGCTGATGTTTATTACCAGTTTGGGGCGGCAAAAAAATAACCCGTTAGGTTTCTCATTAAAAAAATAAAATTATGCATCGCAATTTATTACATACCGCCCTGCTATCTACAGCACTCCTGGCAGGTAATATGCTTTTCGGCCAGGAAAAACCGGCTAACTTATATTATCCTACACATCAGGAAATTGTGGCCTCCTATAAAAGGGCCGCGGATCTGGACAGCGCACTGAAGCGCCTGCCTGCCACTGCTGCTATTGCCTTCAGGCCAGACTGGCTGCAAGGCGGAAAAGCATTCTGGTACAAGAGCCCCCTGAAAAACAGGGAATATGAATTTTATCTGGTAGACGCCGCTAAAAGCAATAAGCGAAAAGCATTTGATCATGCACGCATGGCAGATGCACTGAGTAAAGCAACCGGACAGCAGCAAACCGCAGCTAAACTGTCTATTACCGATATGGTATTTAGTGCAGACAACAAGCAGGTGAAAATTAACACCGGTAAGGACTGGTATGACTGTGACCTGCAAAGTTATGCCTTGAGTAAAACTACTGCGCCCGCAGGGAGGCTTTCAGGCAATCCGGCCTTACAGCGAAGAAACCGGTTCAGGGTCGATTCTATTTCAAAGGATAAACAATGGATGGCTTCTATTAAAGGGGGTAATTTGTTTGTGAAGGCTGTGAACGGGGATAAGGAAATACAACTGACTAAAGATGGCAGTACGGACAAGCCATATGGAAGGTACTCCTGGTCGCCGGATAGTAAACATCTGGTGGCCTACAAGGTTGATCCTAAAAAAGTAAAAGAAATTTCCTTTATTCTGGCTAACGTTCCGGGTACCACACGCGGTGTGATCAAAACAAGGCCTTATGCACAACCTGGCGATGAAAACACCACTTATGAAATGTACATCTTCAATGTTACCGATCAAAGCAGTATAAAGGTTGATGCGGACAAAATGGAGAATGTACCGGAATTGCACTGGAGACATGGAAATGACCAATATTTTACCTTTGAGAAATCGGATCGCGGGCATCAGCGTTTCAGGGTAATTGAGGCAGATGTAACAAGCGGCAAAACCAAAAATGTAATTGACCAGAAAACCAATACCTTTATTTTCGATCAGCGTATTTATACCAAATATCTACCGGAAACACATGAGATCGTATGGATAACCGATAAAGACGGATGGAGGCACATTTACCTGGTCAATGAACTGACAGGGGAAGAAAAGCTGGTGACAAAAGGGGACTGGGTGGTGCGTGATATTGATAGTGTAGACGTGAAAAAAAGACAGATATGGTTCAGGGGGAGTGGTATGAAAACTGACGAAGATCCTTATTTCGTACACAATTACCGTATCGGTTTTGACGGACAAAAACTGTTTGACCTTACACCTGAGATAGGAAATCATACTGTTGTTTATTCTCCTGACGGGACGTATTATCAGGATACTTATTCGCAGGTTAACGTTGCTCCGGTAGTAACACTGAAGGCAACAGCCACCGGTAAAAAAATTATGGACCTGGAACATTTTGAAACGAAAGATTTCCTGGCTACCGGTGTGAAACTGCCTGAGGTGTTTGTTGCCAAAGGACGTGACGGCAAGACAGATATCTGGGGGGTGATCTGCCGCCCAAGTAATATGGATCCAACTAAAAGTTATCCTGTTATCGAGAATATTTATGCCGGGCCGCAGGATTCATTTGTGCCTAAGAACTTCCTTCCGGCAAGCGAAATGCAGAGCATGGCTGAGTTAGGATTTATTGTAGTACAGATAGATGGTATGGGTACAGATAACCGGTCCAAAGCCTTTCATGATGTTTGCTGGAAAAACATTGCCGATGCAGGATTTCCTGACCGTATTTTATGGATGAAAGCAATGGCAGCCAAATATCCGCAGGCCGATATTAACCGGGTTGGGATTTACGGTACCTCTGCTGGCGGACAGAACTCTACCGGTGCAATGTTATTTCACCCTGAGTTTTACAAAGCTGCGGTTTCTGCATGCGGATGCCATGATAACAGGATAGATAAACAGTGGTGGAATGAGCAATGGATGGGTTATCCGGTAGGACCGCACTATGACGCACAGTCTAATATTACAAATGCGGCTAAGCTTAAAGGCAACCTGCTGCTGATCGTAGGTGAAGCTGATTCCAATGTTCCACCTGAGTCTACTTACCGCCTTGCGGACGAATTTAAAAAAGCAGAAAAGGATGTTGACCTGGTGATCATCGGAGGATCTGACCATACGGACGGAGGACCTTATGGCAGGGCAAAGAAAAGGGATTTCTTTGTCAGACATTTTCTGAATGTAGAGCCGCCTAACCGTAATTTGAACGAGTTGGCTACGGTTAACTAACCTTTGGCTTTATTTACAGATCATAACAACCCCCGGTAAATTGTTATCGGGGGTTAAATTATTTATTCATATACACAAAGAAACCGGAATTGGTTATCTTTGGGGTACGAATAAAATTATCTGCTTATGAGGAAATTGCTTCAATCCCTGGCGCTGCTGATTGTATGCTGCTTTCTGGCTACCTTTGTTGCGATGAAGGCCAAACCTAAAAAAATTATCTTTTTCGGTGACTCCATTACCCAGCAGGGTGTGCAGCCCGGCGGGTATGT
>Ga0160457_1000687_pt1 | contig 12970 bp, 4 predicted proteins | sample HID1972M_E6MG_FD_108242 | JGI IMG/M metagenome (GOLD analysis project Ga0160457, IMG submission 108242) | Enriched pill bug-associated microbial communities from UW Madison campus, WI, USA - HID1972M_E6 MG | ecosystem: Host-associated > Arthropoda: Insects > Digestive system > Unclassified ... | reverse complement strand
CAGAATATGAGCAAATCTTAAATTGGGTTTCCAACGTGCCTGATACAGATAAAATCTGTCCTTTTTAAAACCAGCGAGGTCTATGATACCAGAATATGAACTGCGGGCCCCGTAATAAGGGGTTGGCTCTCCTAAATAATCCCAGCCAGACCATACGAACTCACCCCCTACAAAGGGGTGCTTATCCTGTGTCGCAAATACTTTGTCTGGTGAGGAGCCAAACTGAGCGGTATACAGTTCATATGCACTTACATATTGATTTTTAGGATCACCACCAGTCGTGTCGCTTACCGGTGCGCTGAAACCGTTAAAAACCGGAAATATATACGTTCCGCGTGTACTAAGCGTAGATGCAGTTTCACTGCTGATGAGCAGTTTTTCAGGAAATTTGTCATGAAAAGCCGAATATAAGGGAGGGGTTTTGATTCCTGTTAAACTGGCATATGCCGGCGCGTCCCGGACGCCTTCGCCCTGGTAATTTAGCCCAATAAGGTCCATAGATGCCGGGAAGGGCATATCCGGTTTTGCGTAATTCATTGACGCGGTGGTAGGTCTTGTAGGGTCTTCATCTTTTACTATAGCACTTAATTTGTTGGCTACAGATGCTCCTACTGCTGCCGTATATTGTTCTCCCACCTCATTGCCGAAACTCCAGGCAATAATTGAAGGGTGATTTTTATCTCTCCTGATAAACGACCTGGTATCTGCTTCGTACCAGTCAGGGAAAATCAAATGAAAATCCAAAGGCGTTTTCCCCTGCTCCCAGCAATCAAATATTTCATCAATTACCAAAAATCCCATTCGGTCTGTCATGTCTAACAACTCAGGCGCCGGTGGATTATGAGAGAATCTGATCGCATTGCATCCGAGCTCATTCAGCAATTCCAGTTGTCTTTCGGCTGCCCGGTAATTAAATGCTGCGCCGAGTGCTCCCAGATCATGATGCTGATTAACACCTTGTATCTTGATAGGTTCACCATTAACGATTACTCCTTTAAGAGGGTCAAACTCAATATCCCTGATGCCAAACTGCGTTTCATAAGTATCAACTAGATGACCACGCACGGATAATTGGGTTACTGCTACATACAAGTTTGGTTTTTGTGAGGGTAAAGGCCCCCAAAGAGCCGGGTGATTTATCATTATCTGGCCTTTAACCGAATGTTTTGCATGATTACCGACGTTAATAGTCGATACAGGAAAACTGCTGATCTTTTTTACTCTTTCGAACTTCTCGCTCAAGCTATAAATTTCCGTAGACACTTTCACCTGCTCATTCTTAATCCCCTTATTTTCGATAGTTACATCTAAGCCGATCGTGGCAGAAGCTTTAGAAACTTTCGAGGTATGGATGAAAGTTCCCCATTGCGCTACTTGCACAGGATTTGTTTTGGTAAGCCAAACATTCCTGTATAATCCGCTGCCCGGGTACCATCTGGATGAATTGGCTGGGTTATCTAACCTGATAGCAAGTTGATTGTCTTCACCAAATTTGATATATGAGGTTAAATCGAGTCTGAAAGAATTATAACCATAAGGCCAGCCTCCCACCAATTTTCCGTTTAACCATACCATGGCATAGGACATGGCTCCATCTACTTCCAGGTAAATGGATTTATTCCTGTCTGTTGCCGGAATAGTGATCTTTTTTCTATACCAGGCCACACCCTGAATGGGCAATCTTCCCATTCCTCCACCAACAATTGCATTAGCATCTTTATAGAAAGGACCTTTGGCGGCCCAGTCATGAGGCAGGTTTATCTTTTCCCAGTTTTTGTCATTAAAATTCTTCTGTACAAAAGGAAAATTGCTGCCGGGATTTCCTTCCGGTCTTACAAAGTGCTTTGAAGGATCTTTAATAAAATCATTTGCTGTTGGCAGTATCCACTTTTTTAACACTTTCTCGGAAGTGCCTTCAAAGGCGGCTTGGGACGGCCTGCTGTCGGCGGCCATATCATCTTTACGGTTATAGACAATAGGCCGTTCATCATACATCAATTCATCACCTTTCCCGTTATAGCGCATAAAGAACCATCCCATATTGATATTGATCCGCTCCCTGGCTTTAGACCCGTCAATTGCTTTTTGCTGGGCAATGGCTGGAAAATCTGTTAATATCAAGACCGGTAGCAAAAATTTTAACCCGGTTTTATTTAGTTGCCGAAGAAGTTGCTTAAAAAGATTTTGTTGGCTAAAGACTATTGGAAATGAACCATTCATAGGATATAAATTAGGATGGATTTTGATATATAAAAAATAAAAGGAGAGATGACTTATCTCTCCTTAATGGAATAATCTCTCCATGATTATAAAAAGATTTCTACCTTTAGTATCCAGGGTTTTGATAGGCCATTTTATCTGCCGGACTCATGTCCATTCCATCCAACTGAGATTGAGGAATCGGGCGGAGATAATAATTAGGCGTAATGGTACGTGTAAACGTCCCAACAGAGTGATCGTTCCAATCGTTAGGATTGGTCTTGCCTGCAATCACAAAGCTACTGCTCAGTTCAGTCAATTTTTGTGTACGAATAAGGTCTAACCAGCGGTAGCCTTCTCCAAAGTACTCACGGGACCTTTCTGCCAGAATGTAATTAATATCAATAGAGGCAGGTGTAGCTGCCGTCATTGCAGCGCTGTTGTCTTGTATTTTAGCAACATCTCCACCATTATCCCAGCGCCACTTGCCAGCACGTGTGCGAATAACATTGATTAAGCCCCTTGCAGTTCCATCATTTGAATAAAGACCACCAATGCTTCTTGTAGCAGCGCCTTTAACAGCGGCTTCGGCCGCAATTAAAAACAGTTCAGAGAACTTAGCAACCGGAAACGGACGGGTAAGACTACCATTAGGTGAACCTAAGCCGCCATTATTGTCTGTACGGTAAGGACCCAATTTCCAGTTCGCAGGATAACAGATTCTGCTGAAGGCGCTTGGTTCGATCACATAATCTGCTCTTCCGGGCAAAACTCCTGCACCAATAGCGCTTTTGAATGTTGAATTAGAGTAATCCACACTACCCACATCCTCATTTAAAAAGGTAAGTATTGGCTCGTTTTCAGCTACCGGCAGGAAATTGGCATTATACACATAAGATGCATTTAATCCAGCCTCTTTGAAATTAGTGCGCAGACGAGTTACGAAAGTACCGTCATAGCGCGAGTCATTTGCTTTATCGGCAAAGATAACTTTGAATACCGCGTGGGGAGGAGCCAGCATAGTCCATGGTCGGCCTAATGGCTGAGTAGCAGCACGCTGTACGGAATTATAAGGAGTCCAGGTTGTACCGGAGGTGCTGCTATTAATATTGGTATAGTTCCATTGCCAAAACCATTGCGCGAAGCTGTCGGTACTAAATCCGCCGGTGCTGTAGGCCAGATCACCACCGTTGTAAAGGCTGCTTGATTGTGTATGGTCGGCATACAGCAGTATTTCGTTATTGCGGTCGTTGGTAGCAACGTTCACATCATAGAACGTAGGCTGTAAACCAGACGATCCCGGATTTTCAATAGCATCAGCAGCTATAGTATAAGCCTGATCGAAATACCACGCCGCATTATGGCCATCGGGGTCGGTTCTCGGTGCATCCGGATAGGTAGGGATATTGCCCGGGTTTTGCAGCCACCAGCCATAAGTTAAATAAGCTTTAGCAAGGTAAAGACGCGCGATTGTTTTAGTGACCCCGCCGACAACGCGCCCTGCAGTAGGCAGCTTGTCAATGGAAGTTAGCAGATCAGGAAAAATGGCCTTGGTATATACTTCAGGTACTGTATTCCGCTTTGAGGTTCTTACAGTTGATGTGTTAAACTTTAATTCACCAGCACCCAGGTCTAGCGGTACACCGCCAAAAGTTTGCACCAGCCAGAAATAATCAAATGCCCGGAAAAACTTTGCTTCTGCAAGCAACTCATCAGAGACACCAACAGCCGCACCGTTTTCAATTACGCCGCTGGCAGTGTTAATGGCAGGGAATGCAGCTCCCCACAAAATACTGGTGTTGCTGGTAGAGGGATCTATGTTGCCCACACCTGAAAAATCAATATTCTTGACGTTTCCATCGGAGTTTTGCCCCCATGTTGCCTCATCGGTACCGATTTCGTTCGAATTAAGAAAATAGCCATTGCCAAACATATAGCGCAGATGGCCATAAAGCGAAGTAATCCCTCCCTGCACACCCGCCTGTGTTTTAAAATACTCCGGAGTAAAAATACTGCGCGGAGTTTCCTCCAGGTTTTTTTTGCATCCCGTAAAGGCGAAAGCGCTCAAAACCAATAGTTTAAAAAATTGTATATAATATCGCTTCATTACCGTATATTTTAAAATGTTACATTAATACCCAATAGATAATTGCGTGTTGCAGGTGTATTATATCCTACTGTCAGCAGCCTTCTTTGTCCGTAATCATAGGAAACAGCCATATTTGACGCGTCATTTGCGTATGAGTTCGGTTCAGGATCCATTTTTGACTCTTTATAGTATGGGGAAAAGAAGACAAATGGATTTTGTGCAGTTGCGTAAACACGCAATCTTTCTATCCCAGCCTTTTGCATCCATTTTCCTTCTAAGTTGTAGCCTAGCGAAATGGTGCGTATTTTCATGAAAGATGCATCGAAATAACCCAATGTAGACCCATATTTAGGATTGTTACTGTTTTTAGGCCCATTGGGATCTGGATATTTGGCGCCGGGGTTATCTGGAGTCCAGTAGTCTATATCAAGCTGTCCGCGGCGCCCGTCTTCAAGGTTGAGATACCCATTTGAACCATACAGCGTACTGTTTAAAATGCCGCCGTTTTGGAAGGCGCCTACAATGGTCAGATCTAAAGCTTTATAGCCAACGCGGGTATTAAATCCGCCCTGAAATTTAGGGTCAGCATTCATGACTTGCCTGTCAGCAGCACCGATAGCACGGGTAGGTGATCCGTCCGGGTTATAATCACCGGTATAAAGTACTTTAATCATACCAACCTTTCCGCCGCTACCTTCATATTGCGTTACGGCAGCAGCTTCATTTTCCTGCCAGATACCTGTTTTTTTATAATCGAAGATCACGTTCAGGGGTTGTCCAACAAAAAGCCAGTTACCTTCATCACGCGTTTGTCCCGACGCAAGGCTAACTACCTTGTTAACATTGCGATATAAATTCACGCCCGCTTCCCATGTCCAGCCATTTTTATTATCCACTATTACGCCATTAAGCGAGATCTCGAATCCTTTATTCTGAGTGGAACCGACATTTCCCGTATAGCTGCTCACCCCAGATGTGGCAGGCAAACCTACGCTGAGTAACAGATCACTGGTCTTAGTGATGTAAGCTTCAGCAGTACCTGAAAGCCTGCTATCAAACAATGAGAAATCTAAACCCAGATTTTGAGTTTTGGAATATTCCCATCCCAAATCCGGGTTAGGTAGTTGGGTTACATAATAACCATTGGCATTGGTGGAACCGAAGTTATATGGTCTGACGCTTAGTTGTCCTAGTGTGGCGTACGGAGCTACAGACTGGTTAGAGGTCTCCCCGTAACCTGCGCGTAGCTTTAAAGCATTTATCCAGTTTATATCCTGCATAAACGATTCTTTACTGATATTCCATCCAACTGAGACAGCCGGATAGCTGTGCCATTTATGTCCTTCAGCCAACCTTGAAGACGCATCGCTACGGAAAGTAGCACTGAGCAAATAACGATCGTCATAGGAATACATTACACGTGCCATATAAGACCTCAGGCCACTGAGATAATAAGATTGAGAGTTAGGATCTATTGCAATATCATCATTGCTTCCAGTTGAGGTTTGCCCCAGATTGAAGTACTGAAAACTGTCGCCAGCCAGGTTTCTTCTGCTAATGGATGAACTGTTGAAGCTTGTTTGTTCGGCCGAATACAAGGCCACCACATTAATATTATGTTTCTTGGCAAAAGTTTTGTCATAAGAAAGCAGGTTTTCTATAGTCCACTGTGTGGTCAGGGAATTATTGACGGATGCAGTATTTGGATTTGATACATCAGCGTTGAAAACGCCTATGCCGGTGTAACTTCCTGTGTTACTGGTACGGAAGTTACCGCCAAGATTTAAACGGTATTTTAAGCCGTCTACTCCAGGGATTTTCATTTCTCCATAGGCGGAGTTATAAGAACCAAAATCCTTTGTCCTGTTAATATACTTATCTCCCAAGTCCCTTAATGAACCTTTGGTATAAACCCACTGGACATCCTGGGGCATAGTAACCACTCTTTTAACGGACCCATCGGCATTGAAAGGATTTGCAAGCGGAGACATGCTTAAAACTCCATACATACCGAGATCGGCACCATCGGTGATACTGTAATTTTCGTTAGTAGTAAATCCAACACGGAACAGTTTACCTATTTCCTGATCGAGAGATGCACGCAACGAGATACGGCTATATTGAGACAATGGTATCGGAGCTTCATCCTTGTAGTAACCTACACCAAATTTATAGTTACCCTTAGCAGTACCTCCTGTTACACTTAAGTCATGGTTTTGTACAGTAGCTGCTCTGTAAAATAAATCCTGCCAATCTGTATTTGTATTTCCTGTCGGGTCTTCATCGGTACCGGGGTTCATATTCAAGCCGGCTCTTTGCCTTAAAGCAATGTATTGGTCTGCCTGCATCATAGGATATTTCATGACGTCCTTAGCGCCAAAGTAACCATTGTAAGAAATTTGAGGTTCCTGTCCTCTATTACCCTTTCTGGTGGTAATTAATATTACACCATTAGCACCGCGGGAGCCGTAAATGGCGGTTGCGGACGCGTCTTTCAGGATATCCAGGCTTTTAATGTCGTCAGGACTGATATCCGCAATCGTTCCGCCAAAGGGGATTCCATCGAGTACAATTAACGGATCGTTTTCAGCATTTATAGAACGTGTACCACGGATCCGGATTTGCATAGCAGCGCCGGGCTTTGTTGAGGTTTGCCGCAATTCTACACCTGAAACCCGGCCCTGCAATGCCTGCGCAATATTAGCTGCTGGCACCTCATTTAATTTGGCTCCGCTAACGGAAGCGACAGAACCGGTAACAGCTTCTCTGCGCTGGGTACCATATCCCACTACCACCACATCTTGCAAATTTTTCGTTTCCGATGACAAGGTAATGGTAACATCGGTACGGTTATTTACCGCCATCTCCTGGCTGGTAAATCCTATAGATGAGATCAAAAGCGTGGCATCGCCGGAAGCAGAGATTTGAAAGTTACCGTTGACATCGGTAGTGGCTCCGTTATTGGTGCCTTTTACCTTAACCGTAACACCCGGCACGGATTGGCCGGAAGCGTCTATAACTTTTCCGCTGATTTTGATGTTTTGCGCATAAAGCGACAGGGAACAAAGAGTCAATAGCGTAACAAAAGCAAAAGTGAATGCACTCTTGAAGTGAAACCCGCTAAGTCCCGTTACCTTTTTTTTTGAGTAAACTGTCATTCGCATAAGCTTACATTTATTAGGTTAATAAAGGGTTAGATAATGTTTTTGGCTTATAAAGCCAGATATTTATTAAGGTTGGTTTATCATTGATGACTGAAGTAAAAAGAAGTATTGTCTGAGTTTTCTTTGGAACGCAGCATCTGGCCTAAGCAATGACCGGCAGTACAGGGGATCTTTTATAGGCTGGTTTTGTATCCTTTTTTTCATCATATATGGTATACTTATTTGGTTAGACTTACTTATGGTGAAAGCCATTGTCTGGTGTAACGGATGCAGTTCCGGGGGACCGGCACCGCTGTAATTCAGGGAAACTACGCTCATGGAATCATGTTTATATTGGTTATCTAAAAGTAATAAAATATTATTGTAATTACAATCGATTGCATAATATTTTTTTTTGCTTTGAAAATAAATTGACCTCAAGCCTTACTATCGTATAGTAATACTTTTTCAATAGCCACCCGTTTGGAGGCTGTGCTTTTCTATCTATTTTAAAGAATATAGTCGTCTAATTGATATAAAAAGGCAGCTATGGCTGTAAATAAACCTTTGGAATTTTATCCGTCCATTTTTTATCCGCGATTTTCACCCCAAATAATCTGCACCATTTAGATGCTGTAAAAAGCAATCGGGTGTTTAGTAAAAAAAGCCGGTGCTCAATTAAAGGTTGTGCAACCGTCCCGGGCGAATGGTGCGGTAACCATGAGCTTATTTGTCGGTCCTGAATGGAGAGGCTGGCAGTCCCTCCTTATTATACAAATTAGCCCCTTGCGGGTTATCTGCCCATGCATACCTTACGTATAACGGATTTGGCACCGCATCACTTGATACAATAACTTTATGGCCTTCAATCGAAGCATTGGCCCAGACGAATTTTTTATCCAATCCGGCAATCGCAAATTGTTTTAGTTTACCACCGCCCTTAGCTATTAGTCCGCTACCTGTATGGCTGAACTCCATAACAATGCTGTGCCCTTCAACTTTCGCTGTTTGAAAAATAGGACCTGAAGAAACTACAGTTGTCTCATGATAAGCTAAACGCCGGGCCGCCAAAGCAAGCCTTTCGCCTACATCTTTTTTATTCAAAGGGTGAATATCATTCCATTCTCCCGCATCAATAGTTACAACCATAGCTGTATTAGGCACAGAAAGGGTTTTTAGCTGGGCTTCCCGTAACTCTGCCCACTGGCTTTCAGAAGGGGTATACCGTACATCCATGAAATTAGGTAATTGTACATAAATGAAAGGAATATCAGTATTATGCCTTGTACTGCGCCAGTCGGTAATTAATGAAGACAATAACTGTGCGTATTCCTGGGGTTTACTTGTGTTTGATTCTCCCTGGTACCATAAAATTCCTTTAACCGTGTAGTCGGTGGTTGGGGCAACCATGGTATTATACAAGCCGGTGGATTCGTTTTGAGCAGAGAAACCACCTCCGTCAATGGTTTCTGCTGGTGTAAACACCTGTCCTACTTTATATAACCAGTCACCGCGCAAGTCGATCTTTTGACCCCCTGCCAACAGTTCATATTGTTTATCCGGTACAAATCCGCCCTTTTCGGTGGTATTGGTTAACCTGATCACGATGATGTTTTTGCCGGGTTTAAGTAAACCGGACGGTATTTCATATCTTCTTGGCGGATATTTATAAGTAATTTCGCCCACCTGTTTACCATTCACATAAGTTTGATCTGCATCAATCATCCTGCCCATCATTAGTTTGCCCGGTTTCCCGGAAATGGTTTCAGGTAGATTGACTTCTTTTCTAAACCAGACTATGCCTTTTAATCCGCTTACGCCCTGGTCTGCCCAATAACCCGGGAGCCAGAAAGCATGCCAGTCTTCAGGAATATAAGACGGGTCATACCATGTTTTAGTGCCTGTCAGGCCTTTGTCTTCTTTAGGCGGTTTATTTCCCACCATCGCCGGCAGCATAACCTGATTAAGATAAGCCGTATCTTTCAGTTTTGCCAGGCGGTTTGCATACTGCGGAATTTGTTTTATTCCTTCTTCACTTATCCAGGCCTGGATTGGTGTTCCGCCTACACTGGAATTGATTATACCGATAGGTACATGATATTTACTGTAAATTTTCTTAGCAAAAAAATAAGTCACTGCACCAAACCCAAGAACATTTTCAGGTGTGGCTGCTATCCATTGTCCAGGAAGAAGGTCTTCGTGAACTTTTGTTATATCTGATGCCGTCGGAACGAAAAAATTACGGATCTGCGGATAATTTGCATCAGCAATCTCTTCAGGATATTTTTCTCTTATCCGTTCCATGGGCAGTACCATGTTTGATTGTCCTGAGCAGAACCAAACGTCTCCAAGCAGGACATCTTTCAATACAATATGATTGCTGGCTGCGATATCCATTGTATAAGGGCCTCCGGCTTTCATCGGGTTTAAAGCAATTATCCATTTACCACTGGCAAGTGTAGTTGTCCGGTAACTTTTACCATTAAACTTTACCGTTACCTTTTCTCCGGCTGCGGCCCAGCCCCAGATATTTATTTTAGCATCACGCTGTAACACCATACCATTGCTAACTAATTGCGGCAGACGGACCTGGGCCGAACAATGTAGGCTAGTTAGTATAGAAAGATGGCAAAATACAGCTGCAAAAAGTTTAATTGATAATTTCATGTTTGTAGTTTAGGATGGCTCAGTAAAAACTTCTTCATTGAATCTGGTTAGCGTCAGGTTATCTAGATGTATCAAAACATTTTTAAATACAATCGATTGTATTATTTTCAATATATTTCTTACCCCTTCTTTCATGTATAGGCTGATCATCAACAGACTAGGCTTTTGCCTTCAACAACAAGTTAAGGAGATATCCGGTGAAAACCAAGATGCCGGACAATGCGGCACCGGCATAATTGTTAACTGATTTATCGTGGAACAACCGGAATTGGTTTCATGGGGATAAATTCAGGGTCCATATATTTTTCCAGACTAAACGCCGGCTGTTCATATTTAGCCGGGACCGGCATTTTTGAGAACGTCTGAAAATATAACAGACAGCCGTCTCTCCACCATCTGGCTTCTTTTTCCTGCAAGACAAGCATATCTTTTATATCCTTGAATCTCTGCTGGTCAATTTTACCTTCCATCTTATTCCAGGTATCCTGCATTTGCTGCACAGCGGAGACGCCTTTGTAATAATGGGCTATAAGTTCATCCCACAGCGTATTTCCTGATTTCATTTCATAGGTCCAGGGAAGGTGATGAAACCATAAAAGATATTCTTCCGGAGTGGTTTTAACGTTGTCAAACTGTTCCTTAAGCGGAGAAAAATACTGTGCCACAGCATTGCTTCCGGTTGAACTCCGGTTGAACCCAAGACCTTTAGCATCTGCATTATGGTAATAAGTAGAATTCCAATCCGCTCTTCCGCCATTATTTACCCAGGGTCCCGGACCATAATGAGTACCCAGGCCCATAATATGGTGCAAACCCAGTGGAGTCATGTAGTCAACTGTATTTTCCCTCGATTGCAGCATCATCCTTTTAACCGGGTCAATGAAGTCAGCTGCATTGGTAAAGGTCATTTTTAACCACTCATCCGCAATCTCAGCGGAAGTCAGCTTATAGTTCCACGCCAGTCTGCCGTATACATACCAGTTTGACTGGTTAAACACGTTACCGCACCAGTTGCTGTCGGTACCGATATTGGCTACGCCAGCCATACCTGAAATGGAATGGCCATCCAGTTCCCCGCTGACCACTTTAGCAACAGTGGAGCCACTTCCCTTGCTGTAAGTATCTGCATCGAGCGTCTCTTTAAAATAAGTACCCATGTAAACCAGGTGCGTGGATTGGCCCAGGTATTCCATGGTGATCTGAAATTCCATCATTTCCGGCGTTTTTGGCATAGCACCAAACAGTGGGCTAAAAGGCTCCCGCGGCTGAAAATCAATAGGTCCGTTTTTAATCTGTATAATTACATTTGGCCTGAATGTTCCGTCAAGCGGCTTGAATTCTGTATAAGCTTGTTTAGCCCTGTCATCAGGAACGTTATTGTCGTAAACAAAAGCTCTCCACATGACAATACCGCCATGAGGTGCCAAAGCATCAGCAAACATATTTGCGCCGTCAGTATGGTTTCGTCCATAGTTTTGAGGACCGGGCTGGCCTTCAGAATTTGCTTTAACCAAAAAGCCTCCAAAGTCCGGAATATACCGGTAGATCTCGGTCACTTTGTCTTTCCACCACTTTTGGACCACAGGATCAAGCGGATCTGCTGTCTTAAGGCCGCCGATTTCTATCGGAGCACTGAACCGCGCTGTTAGATAGACCTTTATGCCGTAGCTCCTGAATATATCCGCCAGTGCGGCAGCTTTCAGCAGGTATTCTTTAGTCAAAATTTTAGCATTGGCATTCACATTGGTGATGACTGTTCCGTTTATACCTATTGAGGCATTTGCCCGCGCATAATCCCGGTAGCGGGGATCTTTAAAATCAGGTAACTTTTTCCAGTCCCAAAGCGATAACCCTGCATAACCGCGTTCCACTGAACGGTCTAAATTATCCCAATGGTTCAGCAGACGATGGGTCGTTTTAGGTGAATCACTGATATTAAGGTTGCCGATAGCTTTATGGGTTTGCAGTAAACGGAGAAAACTGAATGTACCATACAGCACACCGGCATCTGAATTGCCCGCTATAATTATTGATGATTTTCCGTTAACTATCAAAGATTTAATTATATAGCCTTCATCGCCGACACCTTTCAGGTCATTTGCCAGGGGCAATGATGCAATAAGTTTTGAGGATGCAGGGGTACCTATCAGCACTGCGCCATTCGCTGTTACATTTTCATTGCGCTGGAGATCTAAAAGCAACAAACCTTTTAAGCCCCTACTGATTTCTTGTCTGGCAGCGTTCAGAATCGCTGAATTTCCGGGAAAAACCAATTGTTTAAGAGATGTCCGATAGGTATTATAAAGGGATTGATTATCTATTTTATCATAACGGAGCCATAACCGGTATCCGGATTCCCCGTAAGTCTGGCTATAGCAGAAAATCAGTAAGGCCAGTGTAAGCAGGTTTCTTTTCATATTTGGTTGAGTATTAAATTCGCGCTGTCGGCTGCAGCAGCAGGTTTTTGAAGATACACATTGCTGCAACCGATTGCATTGATTATTTGTAATTTTCCTGATAAAAAGTGTATAACAAAACCTTTTTACAAGATCACTATGGTTTTTTGGATAATATTTCCACTTGTTTTAGCTGTTTCATCTGGCTGGCTGCCGCCTGTGCTTACCTCGACTTTACCCTTGAACTGCACACTTTCACCTGTCGGATCTGTATAAGAAAGGTCTCCGGGCGAAAGTGAAAATTCAACAATCCTGCTTTCACCTGCTTTCAGGCTAACCCTTGAAAATCCTTTTAAAGACTTCAATGGCGCTTTAACCGATTTATCCTCATGCGTAATATAAAGCTGAACGACCTCTTCCCCGTCCATTTTGCCTGTATTGCTTACCCTGACGGAAACCGGGACGTTCCTGCCCTT
>Ga0160457_1000671_pt1 | contig 13205 bp, 11 predicted proteins | sample HID1972M_E6MG_FD_108242 | JGI IMG/M metagenome (GOLD analysis project Ga0160457, IMG submission 108242) | Enriched pill bug-associated microbial communities from UW Madison campus, WI, USA - HID1972M_E6 MG | ecosystem: Host-associated > Arthropoda: Insects > Digestive system > Unclassified ... | reverse complement strand
TGCTGCACACCAGCCACCACACGCACTACGTGATCGGATCGGGTGCGAACGACCCGCAGAAGTACGACCCCACCGCGAGCCGCGAGACGCTCGACCACTCGATCCCGTACATCTTCACCGTCGCGCTGCAGGACGGCGCCTGGGATCACGTCGGCTCGTACTCGCCGGAGCGCGCAGGCCGACCCGACACGGTCGCGCTGTGGCACAAGGTGACCACCGCCGAGGACGCCGAATGGACCCGCCGGTACCACTCGGAAGACCCCGACGAGAAGGCCTTCGGCGGCCGCGTGGAGATCGAGCTCGCGGATGGATCGCGAATCGTCGACGAGATCGCCGTCGCCGACGCGCACCCGCTCGGCGCTCGCCCCTTCGTGCGTGCCGACTACGTGAAGAAGTTCCGCACGCTGGCCGCCGACGTCCTCGCCGCATCCGAGATCGAGCGTTTCCTCGACCTCGCCGAGCGGCTCCCCGAGCTGAGCGCCGCCGAGGTGGCGCAGCTCAACGTGATCGCGTCCGGCCTGCCGGTCGCCCCGGAAGGACTCTTCTGATGCTGCACTCGAAGCTCACCGCATCCGCCAAGCGGCAGGCGTTGCGCGCCCGACTCGCATCCGGCGAACTCGTGCGGATGCCGGGGGCGTTCAACCCGCTCTCGGCGAAGCTCATCGAAGACAAAGGCTTCGAGGGCGTGTACATCTCGGGAGCCGTGCTCTCGGCCGACCTCGGCCTTCCCGACATCGGGCTGACCACGCTCACCGAGGTCGCGCAGCGCGGTGGCCAGATCGCCCGGGTCACCGACCTGCCGACCCTCATCGACGCCGACACCGGCTTCGGCGAGCCGATGAACGTGGCACGCACGGTGCAGGTGCTCGAAGACGCGGGCGTCTCGGGGCTGCACCTCGAAGACCAGGTGAACCCGAAGCGCTGCGGCCACCTCGACGGCAAAGCCGTCGTCGACGAGCAGACGGCGCTCAAGCGCATCCGGGCTGCCGTCGAGGCCCGCCGCGACCCCGACTTCCTGATCATGGCCCGAACCGACATCCGGGGCATCGACGGGCTCGAGGCGGCGAAGGACCGCGCGAAGGCACTCGTGGATGCGGGCGCCGACGCGATCTTCCCGGAGGCGATGGCCGACCTCACAGAGTTCGAGGCGATCCGGGCGGCGGTCGACGTGCCGGTGCTCGCGAACATGACCGAGTTCGGCAAGTCGGAGCTGTTCACCACCCAGCAGCTCGCCGATGTGGGCGTCAACATCGTGATCTTCCCGGTGTCGCTGCTGCGCCTCGCGATGGGCGCCGCCGAGCGCGGCCTCGACACGATCCTCAGCGAAGGTTCACTCACTTCGCAGGTGCCCGAGATGCAGACCCGTGCGAGGCTGTACGAACTGGTCGACTACGCGGGGTACTCGGAGTTCGACGCCGGCGTCTACACCTTCGATCTGAAGAACAACAGGAGCTGACATGACCGAGACCGACATCAAGAAGGGGCTCGCGGGCGTCGTCGTCGATGTGACCGCGATCTCGAAGGTCAACCCCGAGACCAACTCGCTGCTGTACCGCGGCTACCCCGTGCAGGAGCTCGCCGCGAACTGCACGTTCGAAGAGGTCGCCTACCTGCTCTGGTACGGCGAACTGCCGACGCCGGTGCAGCTGGAGGAGTTCCAGGCCTTCGAGCGGCAGCACCGCGAGCTGACGCAGGTGGCGAAGCACGCCATCGACCTGCTGCCCCTCGACGCGCACCCCATGGACGTGGTGCGCACCGCGGTCTCGGCGTACGGCGCGGCCGACCCGACCGTCGCCGACGCATCCCCCGAGGCCCAGCTCGACCAGGCGAAGCGCCTCTTCGCCCAGCTGCCCGCGATCGTCGCCTACGCGCAGCGCCGCCTGCGCGACGAGGAGGTCGTGGAGCCCCGCGACGACCTCGGCTACTCGGCCAACTTCCTGCACATGACCTTCGGCGAGGTGCCGGATCTGGTGGTCGTGACCGCGTTCGACGTCTCGATGATCCTGTACGCCGAGCACTCGTTCAACGCGTCCACCTTCACCGCGCGGGTGGTCACCTCGACGATGGCCGACCTGTACTCCGCGGTCACCGCGGCGATCGGCGCGCTCAAGGGGCCCCTGCACGGTGGTGCGAATGAGGCCGTCATGCACACCTTCGACGAGATCGTGTTCGCCGACCGCGCCGAGCAGTGGCTCGACGAGGCGCTCGCCTCGAAGCGAAAGATCATGGGATTCGGTCACCGGGTCTACAAGAACGGCGACTCCAGGGTGCCGACCATGAAGGCGGCCCTCGACACGCTCCTGGTCGAGTACGACCGCCCCGATCTCGGCGAGCTGTACACGGCCCTCGAGAGCGCGATGGACGAGCGCAAGGGCATCAAGCCCAACCTCGACTACCCCTCAGGCCCCGCGTACCACCTGATCGGCTTCGACACCGAGCTGTTCACGCCGCTGTTCGTCGCGAGCCGCGTCACCGGCTGGACGGCGCACATCCGCGAGCAGGCGGCGGCGAACGCCCTCATCCGCCCGCTGTCGGAGTACGTCGGCCCGGGCGAGCGGCACGTCACGGCGTGATGCCGAGGCTCGCGCAGGCGGCCGCGGTGTCGCCTGCGCAGAGCTTGGCGGCGCTCACGTCGCCTGCGCGCACGACCGACCCGATGCCGTCGGCCGTCACCAGCACGGGCGCGAGCGCGAAGTAGGGCGTGCCGTCGTCGAGCGTGGTCTCGCTCTCGAGCGGGGTCCCGTTCAGGATGCTGATGATGAGCTGCGCCGTGGTCTTCGCCTCGATCCGGTACGGCTTGTAGACGGTCGAGGTCTGGGTGCCGAGCAGCACGTTGCGCAGCCCCTCGAGCGTGGCATCCTGGCCGCTCACCGGCACGACGAGCCCGGCCTTCCCGAGTGCGATGACGGCGCCGATCGCGTTGGTGTCGTTCGCGGCCCAGACGGCATCGACCCCGCCGTTGGCAGCGATTGCGGCCTCCACGGCGGCGGATGCGGCGAGCCGATCCCAGTCGCCCGGCGCCTCGACGACGGGTGTGATCCCCGCGGCCGACATCACCTCGACCGCGCCCTCGGTGATCATCGCCGAGCTGCCGTCCGACTCGGGGCCGGGCAGGAAGACCACGCGCGCGCTCGACGGGTCGACACCGGACGCGGCCAACCCGTCGACGATCGACCGGCCCTGCAGGCGGCCCACCTCGACGTTGTCGAACGACACGTAGTAGTCCGCACCCGCGAGCGGTCGTTCGTAGGCGATCACCGCGGCGCCCTGTGCCTTCGCGGCGGTGACGACCTCCGCCGCCGCGCCCTCGAAGTCGACCAGCACCATCGCGCCGCATCCCTTCGCCAGCTGGCGCTTCGCGATGTCGGCGTAGTTGCGGGCCTGGCCGAGCGCGTTGCCGATCTCGACCTCGAAGCCGAGATCGGAGATCGCCTCGTCGAGGGCTGGCCGGTCGCCCTGATCCCACCGTGGGGACGAGACCGAGTCGGGGAGGATGACGCACGCGCGGGTCGATGAGATGCCGGCGGGGGAGGCGGACTCCTCCGGCGCAGCGCAGGCAGTGAGTGCGAGGGCGGCGATCGCGACGAGCGCGACCAGGGTGTTCCGTCGTGTCGGTGCGTGCGTCATCGTGCATCCCCCCGGGTGTCTTGACGGAAGGCTAGAAGCCGCGTGTTTCGCCTGCGTGAACCCGCGGGCCCGTTTTCGACCCCCGTTCGGGGCGAACGAAGAGGCCGCCCCGGTCTCCCGGGACGGCCTCCATGGCGTTTCGCGTCGGTCAGGTTCGCATCAACGACCCGCCGGCGCGGACGCGCGAGACCGCGTCGACCGTCGCCGCGAGGATCAGCACGCCGCCGGTGACGATGTAGTTCACACCCGCAGGCAGGTTCAGCAGACCGAGCCCGTTCGCGATCACGGCGATCACGAGCGCACCGATGGCGGCGTGCATGAGGCGACCGCGTCCGCCGAACAGGCTCACGCCGCCGACCACCGCCGCGGCGACACCGCTCAGCACGATCGCCGTACCGAATCCGGCGTTCACCGATCCGACCTTGCTCGCACTGAACACGCCCGAGACCACGGCGAGCACCGAGCAGACCACGAACGCCGCCCACCGGATCGTGATGACCTTCACACCCGAACGGCGCGCGGCCTCGGCGTTGCCGCCGATCGCGTAGATGTAGCGGCCGAACTTGGTGCGGTCGAGCACGAAGGTGCCGAGCCACAGGATCGCCAGCACGATCGGCACGACGATCGGCACGCCCTCGATCACCTTGATGCTCGAGGAGCGGTTCACACTCAGCACCGCGACGACGAACCCTCCGACCACCGCGATCACACCGAGCTTCGCCCACACGAGCGCGATGGTGCGGTTCGGCACACCCGCGCGGGTGCGCAGGCGGCGGTCCCACATCGAGGTGGCGAACGAGACCAGCAGGATGATGCCGAGCATCGCCCAGCCCGCCCAGATCGGCAGGTTCGCGTTCTGGATCGCCAGGAACTCGGGGATCTGGATGCGGAACACGCCGCCGTCGCCGAGCAGGATGAGCGTCACACCCTGCAGGCCGATGAAGAGGCCCAGTGTCACGACGAACGATGGAATGCCGACCCTCGCCACGAAGAAGCCGATGAAGAAGCCGATCACGAAACCGACGAGCAGGGCGAGCACGAGCGCCACCGCCCAGTTCATGTTCAGCCCGTCGGGCTTGGTGAGCACCACGAACAGCGACAACGCGACGCCGGAGGTGACACCCGCCGACAGGTCGATCTCGCCGAGCAGGATCACGAACACGAGCGCCATCGCGAGCATCACCAGGGATGCCGCCTGCGTGAGCAGGTTGGCGAAGTTGCGCTCGGTGAGGAAGTACTGCTGGCCGAGCATCGTCTGGCTGAGGATCGTGAACAGGATCACCAGTACGACGAGCCCGCCGATCGCGGGGAGGGCACCCATGTCGCCGTGGCGCACACGCTGCAGGTAGGCGCTCACCTGATCCTTGATGCCGCCCTCCTGTCCGCTGCCGATGAATCCGCCCTCCGCGGGCAGGCTCGTGGTGTCGGTGCGGACAGGCACCTTCGGGTTCTGGGGCGCGCTCATGCTGCTGCTCCGTTGTAGGTCTTGCTGCCGGTGATGTAGCCCACGACGTCGTCGCTCGTGGTCTCGCTGGTCGGGATGGAGGCGACCATCGTGCCGAGGTACAGCACGTTGATGTAGTCGGCCACCTTGAAGACGTCCTGCAGGTTGTGGCTGATGATGATCACGGCGACGCCCTGGTCGGCGAGCCGACGCACCAGGTTGAGCACCTGCTCCGTCTGCGCGACACCGAGGGCGGCGGTGGGCTCGTCGAGCACGACGAGCTTGGCCTTCTTGAGCACCGAACGGGCGATGGCGACCGTCTGGCGCTGACCGCCCGAGAGCGACGAGACCTTCTGTCGCACCGACTTCACGGTGCGCACCGAGAGCGAGCGCAGGGTCTCGCTCGCTTCGCGCTCCATCTGGCCTTCGTCGAAGATCCCGCCGGCGGTCTCTTCGCGGCCGAGGAACATGTTCTGCACGATGTCGAGGTTGTCGCAGAGCGCGAGGTCCTGGTACACCACCTCAATACCGATACGCGATGCCTCACGCGGTGAGTGCAGGTGCACCTCTTCGCCTTCGAATCGCACCTGTCCGCCGTCGTACGGCTGCACGCCCGCGAGGCCCTTGATGAGGGTCGACTTGCCGGCGCCGTTGTCGCCGACGAGGGCGGTCACCTTGCCGGCGTACGCCTTCAGGTTGACCCCCTTCAGCACGCTGACGGGGCCGAAGCTCTTCACGATTCCCGTGAGTTCGATGAGGGGCGCATCCATCGGATCGCCCTCCTTTCTGGGACGTCGTCGTCCCGTCTCGTTCATGTTCCCGCTCTTGCGGTCGCGTGTCGACCGTGGGGAAGGGGCCCCGCGCCGTGGATTGCATCCGACGCGAGGCCCCTCCTCGTGGGTGTTACTTGACGCCGTACTCTTCGCACTTGGCGGCGACGTCGCCGGTGCAGAGCTCCGACGCGCTCGCGTTGCCGTCGTCGATGACCTTCTGCACGTCCTCAGGGCCGACGAGCACCGGGGTGACCGCGACGTAGGGGGTGCCGTCGTCGAGCTTCTTGTCGACGGTCGGGGTCTCGCCGTTCAGCAGCTGGATCGCCAGCTCGGATGCGGCTTCGGCCTCGAGCTGGAAGGGCTTGTAGACCGTTGCGGTCTGCTTGCCCAGCAGCACGTTCTGCAGGCCTGCGACGGAGGCGTCCTGACCCGAGACGGGAACGGTGAGGCCGTTCTTGTCGAGGATCGAGATGATGCCGGCCGCGTTGGCGTCGTTCGCCGACCAGACGGCGTCGACCTTGCCGTCGAGCGAGGTCAGCGCCTGCTCGAAGTTGTCGGCCGACTTCTCGGTGTCCCAGACACCTGCGGGCTCGGCGGCGGGCTTGATGCCTGCAGCCTCCATGACCTCGACGGCTCCGTCGTGGAACATCTTCGCGTTGCCGTCGGACGGGTCGCCGCCCATGTAGACGACGACGGCGGTGGCCGGGTCCTTGCCGGCGGCCTCGAGGCCGTCGACGACCGACTGGCCCTCGAGTGCGCCCACCTGCACGTTGTCGAACGACACGTAGTAGTCGGCGCCCGCGATGGGACGGTCGTAGGCGATGACCGGGATGCCCTCGGCCTTGGCCTTCTCGGCGACGGTCACGCCGGCGCCTTCGAAGTCGACGAGCAACATGACGCCGCAGCCCTTGGAGAACTGCTGGTCGGCGATGGTGGCGTACTGGTTGGTGTCGCCCTGGGCGTTCTGGATGTCGGCTTCGAAGCCGGCGTCCTCGAGGGCCTTCTGCAGGGCCGGGCGGTCGCCGTTCTCCCAGCGGTCCGACGACTCGGTGTCGGGAAGGATGATGCAGGCGCGGGTCGATTCGGTGCCGCCCCCGTCACCTCCGTCACCCGAGGTGGAACATCCGGTCAGAACCAGTGCGGATGCACCGGCGAGTGCGGCGATCGAAATCAACGATGACTTCTTCACGTCACTCCCTTTCTCATGGTGTGAGGGGTAACTTCCTCGAGTACCACTCTCGGCATTGAACAGTGGCAGTGTGATTGTGCACTGACTTCAAGACTTGAAGATACCGACGACCGCGTGTTTTGCGTAACTATTCGATAACAGCCCGCGAACTCAACGGTCGACACGGATGCGATGCGCCGTTGACGGCGTGTGCCTTCACTTCACGACGTGAACGATTAGCGCGCGATCCGCGCCAAGACCTCGTCGTGCAGGAGGCCGTTCGTGGCGATCACACCGGGCTCGAACACCGACTCGGTTCCCGACACGGTGGTGAGCGATCCGCCAGCCTCGCGGATCACCGGCACCAGGGCGGCGATATCCCACGGCTTCATGTCGAACTCGCCCGCGATGTCGATCGCGCCCTCCGCCAGCAGCATGTACGACCAGAGGTCGCCGAACGCGCGCGTGCGGCCGACCTCACGCGACAGCGCCACCAGCTGATCGAGGTAGCCGTACTGGTCCCACGTCTGCAGGTTGTTGTAGCTGAGGGTCGCATCCTCGAGTCGGTCGACTCCGCTCACCCGGATGCGCCGCGGCTCCTCGCCGTGCACCTCGAGCCAGGCGCCGTGGCCCGTCGCACCCCACCAGCGGCGGCCGAGCGCCGGGGCGCTCACGACACCCACCACCGGCACGCCGTCGACCGCCAACGAGATGAGGGCGCCCCAGATGGGTACCCCGCGCGCGAAGTTGCTGGTGCCGTCGATCGGATCGATGATCCACTGGCGCCGCGACTCGCCGACGCCGCCGAACTCCTCGCCGAGCACCGCATCGCCCGGACGGGCCTCGGTCAGGTGCTCGCGGAGCACCGCCTCGACGCGGGTGTCGGCGTCGGTCACGATCGACTTGTCGGCCTTCAGCTGCACGCCGAGATCCTGCGCGCGATAGCGGTCCATCGCGATGAGATCCGCCTCTGCGGCGAGCGTCAGGGCGAGGGAGAGGTCGTCGGCGATGGTGGGTTCTGCGGAGGCGCTCACCGTTCGAGCCTACCGAGCGGCGTCGGGACCCAGCGAGGCCAGCAACCGCTGCAGTGAGTCCACGCGGGCGGGGTCGAGCTCGCCGCGCTCGGCGGCCTCGACCATCGCGCAGTCGGGCGCATCCGGCAGGTGCGTGCAGCCGCGGGGGCAGAGGGCCGCGACGGCCGCCAGATCCGGGAAACCCCGGAGGATGTTCGCCGGGTCGACGTGGCCAAGGCCGAACGAGCGCACGCCGGGGGTGTCGATGATCCATCCGCCGGACGGCACGCGCAGCGACACCGTCGACGAGGAGGTGTGGCGCCCGCGGCCGGTCACCGCGTTGACCACGCCCGTCGCACGACCCGTGCCGGGCACCAGCTCGTTGACGAGCGTCGACTTGCCGACGCCCGAGTGGCCCACCGCCACCGTCGTGTGCCCGGCGAGCAGCGGCGCCAACTCGTCGATCGGCCACGAGTCGGGGGAGCTCCGGATGACGGGGATGTCGAGCCCCGCGAAATTCGCCAGGAACGGCTCCGGGTCGGCGAGGTCGGTCTTCGTGATGACCATGAGGGGCTGGATGCCCGCGTCGTAGGCCGCCACGAGGTAGCGGTCGACGAGACGTGGTCGAGGTTCGGGGTTGGCGGCGGCGACCACGATCATCAGCTGGTCCGCGTTCGCCACGATCACCCGCTCGACGGCATCCGTGTCGTCGGCGCTGCGACGAAGCAGCGTCGCCCGCGGTTGCACCCGCACGATGCGTGCCAACGTGCCCGCGTCGCCCGAGGCGTCGCCCACGACATCCACCCGGTCGCCCGTGACGATCGCCTGATCCCGCAGCTCGCGCGCCCGGGTTGCGGTCGCCGTCCGCTCATCGTCGCCGTCTTCGTCGACGAGCACGGTGTAGCGCCCGCGGTCGACCGACAGCACCCGACCGTCGACCGCATCCTCATGGGTGGGCCGGATCTTCGAGCGCGGGCGGTTCGCCTTCGGATTCGGGCGCACCCGCACATCCGACTCATCCCAGGCGTCGAAGCCGTCCGGATCGTCGTCGTCGTCGCTCAGCCAGCTCACAGAGAAAGCGACTCCCAGCGTGTGGCCTGCTCGCCGCGCCCCAGCATGTCGTTCCACAGTTCGGGGAACTCGGGGAGGGTCTTCGACGTGGTCGCGATGTCGTCGACGGTGACGTCCGGCACCACGAGGCCGGCGAGCGCGCCCGAGGTCGCCATCCGGTGATCCGAGTACGCCTCCCACGCTCCGCCGTGCAGGGGCCGGGGATGGATCTCGAGCGACTCCTCGTGCGCGATCACCTCGCCGCCCAGCCGCCCGATCTCCGTCGCGAGGGCTGTGAGTCGGTCGGTCTCGTGGCCGCGCAGATGGCCGATGCCGCTGACCGTGCTCGGTCCGTCGGCGAATGCGAGAAGGGTGGCGATGGTGGGAGCGAGTTCGCCGCCGATCGTGAGATCGAGGTCGGCGGCCGTCAACGCCGCGCCGCCGCGCACGCCCGCACCCCCGTCGACCGTCACGGCGTCGCCGTCTCGCGTCACCGTCGCGCCCAGCTGGGGCAGGATGCGCAGGAACTCGTCGCCCACCTGGGTGGTCTCGGCGGGCCAGCCGCCGATCGTCACCGTGCCGCCCGCCAGGAGCGCAGCTCCCAAGAACGGGCCCGCATTCGAGAGGTCCGGCTCGATCTGCACATCGACCGCGCGGATCGGCTGCGGCGCCACCGACCAGACGCCGGGCTCGGGCTCGTCGACCACCACACCCCGCGCCGCGAGACACTCGATGGTCATGCGGATGTGGGGCATGCTCGGCAGGCGCTCGCCCGTATGGCGCAGCACGAGCCCGTCTCTGAACCGCGGGGCGGCCAGCAGCAGCCCCGACACGAACTGGCTCGACGCCGACGCGTCGATCGCGAGCTCACCGCCCGCCACCTCGCCGGTGCCGTGCACGGTGAACGGCATCGTGCCGCGACCATCGTCGTTCACCACCACACCGAGGCCGCGCAGGGCGTCGATCGTGGTGCGCATGGGGCGCTTGCGGGCATACGGGTCGCCGTCGACGCTGGTCGGCCCGAGCGCGAGCGCGGCGACGATCGGCAGGAAGCGCATGACCGTGCCGGCCAGGCCGCCGTCGATCGACGACCCCAGCAGCTCACCGGGAGTCACGTGGAGGTCGGGTCCGAAATCGCCGTCGCCGGGCACCTCGACGATGCCGACGCCCAGGTTGCGCAGGCCCTCGACCATCAGCGCCGTGTCGCGCGAGTGCAGGGGACGCCGCAGCGTCGACGGCCCGTCTGCGAGTGCCGCGAGGATGAGTTCGCGGTTCGTCAAGCTCTTCGACCCAGGCAACGTCAGATGCGCGCTGAGCGCCCCGGCTGCCAGCGGTGCCGCCCACGGCCCTGCCGCATCCGGGCTCGCCGATGAGTCGCCGAAGATCGAGCCCGGATCCTCCGCACGGCCCGGAAGCTCGGGGATCAGCTCATCACGACCGGAATACCGAAGAACGCCCATCGGTTGTCAAGGGTAGTGCCCCGAGCGGGGCGGGACGGAGTGAGGCGTGCTGGTGCTCGACGCGACGACAGCGCCCGAGAGCGTGATGCTCGGCGGCATAGACTCGTGGCCGATGGTTGACACCCCGCGCACCGAGCCCACCCCCGACGAACTCCGAGGGCTGTTCGCCGAGCAGGCCATCCCGTTCATGGACCAGCTGTACGCCGCCGCGATGCGCATGACGCGCAACCCCGCGGATGCCGGAGACCTCGTGCAGGAGACCTACACGAAGGCGTTCGCCGCCTTCAAGGGATTCGAGCAGGGCACCAACCTCAAGGCGTGGCTGTACCGCATCCTCACGAACACGTACATCAACAGCTACCGCAAGAACCAGCGCAGCCCCTACCAGGGCACCATCGACGAGCTCGAGGACTGGCAGCTGGGATCCGCGGAGTCCCTCACCCAGGGGCGCACCACGCGATCCGCCGAGGCCGAGGCGATCGACCACCTGCCCGACAGTGACGTCAAAGAGGCGCTGCAGTCGATCCCCGAAGACTTCCGTCTGGCGGTGTACCTGGCAGACGTCGAAGGCTTCGCCTACCAGGAGATCGCAGACATCATGAAGACCCCCGTCGGCACCGTCATGAGCAGGCTGCACCGTGGCCGCCGGCTCCTGCGCGAACGTCTCGCCGACTACGCCCGCGAGCGGGGCTACATCGCCGCCGACACCTCCACTGGGAGCAAGAAATGACCGACTGCGGTTGCGACAAGGCAAAGGCCGAGCTCGAGGAATTCCTTCACCGCGAGCTGAGCGAGCAGGATCTGCAAGACATCCAGGAGCACCTCGACGGCTGCGAAGACTGCTCGACCGAGCACCTGGTGGGGCTCACGCTCAGCCAGAAGGTGCAGCGGGCCTGCCAGGAGAAGGCGCCCGATGAGCTGCGCGCCTCCATCCTCGCCAGCCTCGACAGGGCCGGCTCGGCGTCGCGATAGCCCGCCGCGCATCCGCCGCGAATCGAAGAAGGGCCCGGACCGTGACGGTCCGGGCCCTTCTCGTCTCTCGGCCTAGATTGCGAGCGCCGCGGCGATGAGCGCCGACTGCTCGCCGGCGCTGCGCTTCGACGAGCCCGTCGCGGGCGACGCGGATGCGGCACGCGACGACACCAGCAGCTTGCGGTCGCCGAGGTGCGGGGCGAGCTCGATCGCGAGGAACGGCCACGCGCCCTGGTTCGCCGGCTCCTCCTGCACCCACATGACCTCGGCATCCGGGTACCGCTCGAGCACGGGAAGCAGCTCGGCGGTCGGAAGCGGGTAGTACTGCTCCAGCCGGACCAGGGCGAACGCTCCGGCGTCGCCGCGCTTCTCGACCTCGCCGAGCAGGTCGTAGTGGATCTTGCCCGAGTGCAGCAGCACCCGCTTGACGGTCGACGGATCCTGGATGCGGGCGTCGTCGAGCACGGGCTCGAACTTGCCCTTCGTGAAGTCGGCCACATCGCTCGTGGCGCCGCGCAGGCGCAGCATCGACTTCGGGGTGAAGACGATCAGCGGGCGGCGGGGGCGCGCATACGCCTGACGACGCAGCAGGTGGAAGTACGACGCAGGCGTCGACGGACGCGCGATCGTCAGGTTGTTCTCCGCCGCGAGCTGCAGGTAGCGCTCGATGCGCGCCGACGAGTGATCGGGGCCCTGACCTTCGTAACCATGGGGGAGCAGCATCACCACACCGGAGCGCTGGCCCCACTTCTGCTCGGCCGACGAGATGAACTCGTCGATCACCGTCTGCGCGCCGTTCGCGAAGTCGCCGAACTGGGCCTCCCAGAGCACGAGCGAGTCGGGTCGCTCGACCGAATAGCCGTACTCGAAGGCGAGCGCCGCGTACTCCGACAGCAGCGAGTCGTAGATCGCCAGACGTGCCTGGTTGTCGGACAGGTTGCCGAGCGGCAGCCACTCCTGGCCGTTCTCACGGTCGTGGAAGACGGCGTGACGCGACACGAAGGTGCCGCGGCGGGCGTCCTGGCCGACGAGGCGCACCGGGGTGCCCTCGAGCAGCAGCGAGCCGAGCGAGATCAGCTCACCGAAGCCCCAGTCGATGGCGCCGTTGCGGCTCATGTCGTAGCGCTTCTTCAGCAGCTGCTGCAGCTTCGGGTGCACGCTGAAGCCCGCGGGCGGGTTGGCGTGGGCGTCGCCCACCAGCTCGACCACGCCCAGGTCGACGGCGGTCGACGCGGGCTCGCCCACGGGGCTGTCGTCGTTCTGCTGCGCCTCGGGGCGCTCGAGGTCGGCGACCGGCTTCTGGTCGTGGGTGACCACGGGGATCGAACCGGTCTGCGCCGCGTGCGTCTCGGCGAACGCGCGCTCGAGGCGGTCCTGGAAGTCGCGCTGCGCTTCGGCGAACTCCTCGGGCGTGATGTCGCCACGGCCGACGAGCGCCTCCGTGTAGAGGGTTCGGACGCTGCGCTTCGCCTCGATGAGGTTCGTCATGAGGGGCTGCGTCATCGACGGGTCGTCGCCCTCGTTGTGCCCGCGTCGGCGGTAGCAGATCAAGTCGACGACCACGTCGCGCTTGAACTCCTGGCGGTAGGCGAAGGCGTGCTCCGCAACGCGCACCACGGCCTCCGGGTCGTCGCCGTTCACGTGGAACACGGGCGCCTGGATGGTCTTGGCCACGTCGGTGGAGTACACCGAGCTGCG
>Ga0160457_1000668_pt1 | contig 13237 bp, 11 predicted proteins | sample HID1972M_E6MG_FD_108242 | JGI IMG/M metagenome (GOLD analysis project Ga0160457, IMG submission 108242) | Enriched pill bug-associated microbial communities from UW Madison campus, WI, USA - HID1972M_E6 MG | ecosystem: Host-associated > Arthropoda: Insects > Digestive system > Unclassified ... | reverse complement strand
CCTATACGTTTTATCTTTCTTTCCTGAACTGTTCTCAACAGTGCTGCCTGGATCTCATAAGACAGGTTACCCACTTCGTCCAGAAAGAGTGTGCCCCCGTTGGCCATTTCAAAATGTCCGATTTTGGTATTCAACGCCCCGGTAAACGACCCTTTTTCATGGCCGAAAAATTCACTGCCCGCCAGTTCTTTTGTTAAGGACCCGCAGTCCATTGCCACAAAAGGATTGTCCCTTCTTGGACTGTTTAAATGAATGGCTTTGGCTACTGATTCCTTACCGGTTCCGCTTTCACCGGTCAGGATAACACTGTAAGAAGTTGGCGCAACCAGTTGGATTTGCTTTAAAAGCTCTTTAGAGGCCTGGCTTTGTCCGGCAACGAAGTTCTCCACCTGATTATAGGCTACCCTGGCTGTTTTTACCTTCTGGGTATCCCGCCTTACTATTTCCGATGATGATATATCATTTAAGGCAACCTGGGTATCAATTGCCTTATTGATCGTGTTTAAAATCTCATCCGGGTACAGGGGCTTGGTGATATAATCATAAGCGCCTAGTTTTATCAATTCTACAGCTAACTTAATATCAGAGTATCCTGTAATGATGATGACACCTGTTAAAGGATATTTTTCTTTGATTTTAATAAGTATTTCCTTTCCGTCAGTATCCTCCAAGCGGTAATCGCACAAGACCAGGTCAAATTGCTCTTTGCTCAGGTATTCTTCTGCAGAAGCGCCGCTGGTGGCAGTACTTACCGTAAAACCATTTCTGGTTAAAAATTTGGAAAGCAACAGCCCTATATTAACCTCATCATCAACTATTAATATTCTTTTCATATTTAGCACCTCATTCTGAAATATAATTTGATGATAAATATAAAGAAATATTTTATATGGGAAATATTTTCTACACTTATACGTAAGAATTTCCCGATGTTTAACCTGGCAGAGATTTTTTCCGAAGATTAAAGCCCTTTAAAATCTGCTTTCCGTTTTTCCAGAAAAGCGCTCGCCCCTTCCTTAAAATCGGCAGTTGCAAAACATTTTCCAAATTCCTCGATCTCTGTATTGTAGCCGTCCTGAGGGGTTGATCCGGCAGCATTAATGGCTTTTAAAGCGGCGCTAACAGCCAGAGGGGCTCTTGATTTAATCTTATGCAGAACTTCCTCCGCTTTAGTTAACAGCTCAGGGGCCGGAACAACGTAGTTCAGCAGACCGATCCGCTCGGCTTTCTCTGCGGTAATCATCTCTGCCGTTGTAATCATCTCTATCGCCCTCCCTTTACCTATCAGTTTGGTCAGCCGCTGTGTTCCGCCGTATCCCGGTATAAGACCTAAGGAAACTTCCGGCAAGCCCATTCTCGCTGTATCAGCAGCGATCCGCATATGACAGGCCATTGCCAGCTCCAATCCCCCGCCGAGGGCGAACCCATTAATAGCAGCAATCACAGGCTTGTTGCAATTTTCTATAACATTAAATAACGTTTCCTGTCCATTTCTGGCCAGCGCTTCCCCCTGTTCTGTAGTATAAGCGGCAAATTCTGAAATATCGGCACCAGCCACAAACGCCTTTTCCCCCGCCCCGGTTAATAATACTCCTCTCAGCGTGTTACTTTTTGTAGCAAAGGCGAATACATCTGCCAGTTCGGCAATGGTATCTTTATTTAAAGCATTTAATTTATGTGCCCTGTTAATCGTTATATAAAGCAGGTCGTCCCTGGTTGCTGAAAGAATATGCTGATAATTCATGGTTTAAAAATTTCGGTTTTCGGTAACCCAGTTCTCAATATAGCTGACAATGGTCTGCATTGTCGTTCCGGGGGCAAACAGTTCGCCGACCCCAATTCCTTTAAGCTCGCGCATATCCGCTTCAGGAATGATTCCGCCACCTGTCAGTAAAACATCTGTGAGCTGCTTTTTTTTCATGATCTCCACTATTTTGGGAAATACGGTCATATGTGCACCGGAAAGAATAGAAACACCTATTGCATCCACATCTTCCTGCAGGGCTGTGTTTACTACCATCTCAGGTGTCTGGCGCAGGCCTGTATAAATGACTTCCATTCCAGCATCCCGCAGAGAGGTTGCAATTACTTTTGCGCCCCTGTCATGCCCGTCAAGTCCTACTTTAGCCACTAAAACCCGGATGGGCCTGTTTAATGTGTTGCTCATAATTATACTAACAGTGTCGGGTAAATGTAAGTGAAATTAGCGCTTTTATGTTAACTTTGGACATAAATTTACAGTTTTTATGAGTGAGGAAAGATCATTGAACTTTATTGAAGAAATCATTGAAAACGATTTAAATAGCGGAAAATACGAAACTTTGGTTACACGTTTCCCCCCTGAACCTAACGGATATTTACATATTGGCCACGCTAAGGCCATTTGCCTGAACTTCGGCCTGACAAAAAAATATGGCGGTTATACCAACTTAAGATTTGATGACACCAATCCGGTCACCGAGAAGACAGAATATGTAGACAGTCAGCAGAAAGATATTAAATGGCTGGGATTTGAATGGAAACATGAATTATATACCTCAGATTATTTTGACCTGCTATACAGTTTTGCTGTAACGCTTATTGAAAAGGAACTGGCTTACGTGGATCACAGTACTGCGGATGAAATTGCCGCATTAAAAGGCACGCCTACTGAACCTGGTACAAACAGCCCTTACCGGAACCGCAGCGTAGCCGAAAACCTTGACCTGTTTACCCGGATGAAAGCAGGTGAATATGGTGATGGTGCCTGTACCCTGCGGGCAAAAATTGATATGTCCAGTCCGAATATGCTAATGCGCGATCCCATTATCTACCGCATCAAACATGCTGAACACCACCGTACCGGAAACAAATGGTGCATCTATCCTATGTATGATTTTGCCCATGGACAGAGTGACAGTATTGAAGAAATCACGCATTCAATTTGTACCCTGGAGTATGTTTCCCACCGTGAATTATACGATTGGTTTATCGAAAACCTGGAGATTTTCCCTTCGCATCAATACGAGTTTGCCCGCTTGAACCTTACTTATACCGTAATGAGCAAACGTAAGCTGTTACAATTAGTTAATGAAGGCATTGTAAGCGGATGGGATGATCCCCGCATGCCTACAATCAGTGGCCTGAGGAGAAGGGGTTATACCCCTGAGAGCATAAGGGATTTTTGTGAAAGGATCGGAGTGGCCAAGAGAGAAAACCTGATCGAGCTCAGTCTGCTTGAATTTTGCATACGTGAACACCTGAACAAAACCGCCAACCGCGTGATGGCCGTCCTTGATCCTATCAAACTGATCATCACCAATTACCCTGAAGGCAAGACAGAAACCCTTACCGGGGAAAACAACCCTGAAGCAGAGGATAAAGGCGGAACCAGGGAAATCCCGTTCAGTAACGAACTCTGGATCGAGCGTGAGGACTTCATGGAAGAACCCGCAAAGAAGTGGTTCAGACTGGCCCCCGGAGCAATGGTAAGGTTAAAAAACGCCTATATAGTCAAATGTGATGATTTCAAAAAAGATGCTGAGGGGAACATAACTGAAATTTACTGTTCTTACATCCCTGAATCCAAAAGTGGTGAAGATACCAGTGAAATCCATGTGAAAGGAACCATCCACTGGGTGAGCACCGCAGCTGCGAAAACAGCTGAAATAAGAATATACGACCGCCTGTTCTCTGTTGAATCCCCGGACAATGAAGAAGGTGATTTCAAAGATTATTTAAATACCGAGAGTATAAAAATCATCAGACAGGCCTATATTGAACCCTACCTGGCCAATGCAGACATGGATGCCCGTTACCAGTTTATCCGCAAAGGGTATTATTGCCTGGACAAGGATTCAACCCCTGATCACCTTGTATTTAACCAGACCGTAGGATTAAAGGACGCCTGGGCAAAAGCTAAAAAATAAGAAGGTTATTCTTGGAGAGAGGGTTTCTCCATTGCTTCGCTGAAAAAGCGTACTACCAGTAGTACGCTTTTTTTAAAGATCATCAATAGCAAATCCCCAGCATGCAATAAGCATTATCGCTAGCTGATTTATTTACCATAAACCAGGAAGGGAGGTCAGCCGGAAGAGGTTAACTTTTAAACGGTATGCCCGCAACTTTGGTTAGCCACCATATTTTAGATATCCCAAGGAGAACCTTATTGGAATTCAACAATATCTATTTCAGAAGAAGTCAGGATAGTTATGGCATCTTTTATCCTGGGTTTTATCAAATCCCATAACACGCTGTTGCTACAATTGCCAAATCTTATATTTATTAATTTAGGCGGGGCACCCAGCCGGCTGATAAGTTCAGTAAAATCATTATCCTTTGATAATAAAATAATATTTCCCTCTGCCTTTGCAAGGTTATAGATTTCGATATCTTCCATATAATGCAGGCTTAGGCTGTAAGAAGATTTTACCGACATTCCCGTATCTTCGCCCATCCATTTTGCTATAGCGGGCGAGATATTGGTATCCAGCCAGATCTCCCAGTCAGGCTGCATTAATGATGACAGTATTTTTTATTTTCAACGAGGCATATAACAATGCAGCATATATATCTTCCCTTTGCAGGATTGGATGCTGATCTAAGATTTCATTTTCAGACATTCCGGTTGCCATTAATTCTAAAATATCCCCTACAGGAAACCTCAGTCCACGTACCGTTGGTTTCCCACCCATTATTCCGGGTTTAATAGTAATACGTTCGATTAACTCTTGTTGCTGTGCGGTCATACACACAAAATTAACAATATTATTAACAATAACCAAGCACTGAACTACGCTTGAATGCCCCTGTTTTTGCTACCAGGCTCCTGGTAAGAAGGCCCCTAATCAGGCAGTTTAAACTTTGGTTAGCCACCAGGTTCAGGATATCCTAAGGAGGAACTCAGGAAAACCAGGCATTGCTGTATGACGGCCTCGGAACTTTGCAAGCGCAGCGCCGCAAAGATTCCAGCCGGAATATAGCATGACTGGTTTTCCTGCCCTGGAGACCCTTAAAACCTGACCAGCTTACAAATACTTCCTGTATAAATTAAACAAGATCATCCTGTCGGCCTGAGTAAGTACCGGACTGATATCTACCTGTACAAAATGCCGCTTAAAAGCGATAACCGCGGCCGGCATATCGCTGATATCATAGCCAATAATACGCAAAGCAATTGCTGCGTCAAATTCCGGGGGCGGAAGCTGCAACACACTATCATACCATAAACCAAATCCTTTATCCGCAAGCACCTTCCAGGGAAATTTATTCGGATCTATTTTACGTTTAGGCGCGACATCTGAATGTCCGATAAAATTCTTAACCGGAATATTATATTTCTTCTTAATAGTCGACAATAAGGCCAGCAAACTGTTGATCTGCATCTCAGAGAACGGTTCATCTCCATTGTTATCCAGTTCAATACCGATTGAAGAAGAATTCAGGTCATAATCATTTCCCCACTGCGCAACCCCGGCGTGATTCGCCCGTAAATAATCATTAACCATATGGACTATTTTGCCGTCACGCCCGATCACATAATGGGCGCTCGTTCCCGGTCCCTTAGTCAAAAATGTTTTTACTGTTTGATCGGTTGATGTTTGTGCAGTATGGTGTATAATGACAAAATTAGGTTTCCTGATGCCGAAATTAACAGAGCCGATAAAAGACTGACTGTCTGCAGGAACCGAATCTACCACCTGATTAACCGGTGGGAAAGCTTTTAAGGTATTTCCAAAACCCTTTGCCTGCTCTTTATAAACCTTATTGGTAGCGGCGTATTTATTAGTGGAGCAGGCAGTAGCCATAACCAGCGGAAACAGCGCCAGCAGTATATTTTTACAGACAGGATTTTTTACCATAGTTTTATTATAATTCGTGAAATTTACCTAATATTTTCACATTGACTGTAATGATTTACCTAAATTTTAGGCCTGATTTATATTTTTTCCTAATTTAGTAGCTCGCTAAAATTATACCAGGAAACGGTCATGGGTTTCTAGGCTTCGTCACCATTAAAGGAAAATATACACTAATGAAACACATTAACAAAGCAGCCCTGTGTTTTCTGGGATGCTCGTTTATTGCAGGAATGATATCCTGCACCAATACTAACGGCGACAAAACAACCCAAACAGGAAAACCGGCAGCTGTCAGGGACAGCCTGCAGGACTATGTCCATCAGAGAATAACCACTTACGAGTCCGTTAAACTAACCACCAACCTGAATGTGTTGACCCCGGGCGACCGCAAAGTCCTCCCTCTGCTCATTCAGGCTGCCCAGATCATGGATGAACTTTACTGGAAACAGGTATACCCGCAAAGGGATAGTCTGCTTGCCAGGATCAAAGACGAAAAAACAAAAAACTTTGTCAAAATAAACTATGGTCCCTGGGACAGGCTTAACGCAGACAGACCTTTCATCAGCGGCATTGGCCCTAAACCCGACGGGGCAACTTTTTACCCGGCGGACCTGCAAAAGACAGTCTTGGAAGAATCCGGTCTGAAAGACAAATTCAATCCTTATTCGGTCATCCAGAAAGACACCGCTGGAAAACTGATAACCGTACCCTATCATATACTTTTTGCAGCGGACCTGCAGAGGGCGTCCAGCCTCTTAAAACAGGCGGCATTGCTTGCTGAAGACGCCGGATTAAAAAAATACCTGAACCTTAGGGCAGATGCACTGGTTACGGACAATTATACCCCAAGCGATTATGCCTGGCTGGACATGAAAACCAATACCCTGGATATCATTATCGGTCCCATAGAGAATTATGAAGACAAAATGTTTAATGCCCGTACTGCTTTTGAAGCCTATGTACTGGTAAAAGACAAAATCTGGAGCAAACGGCTGGCCAGGTATGTAACCATGCTTCCTGCACTGCAAAAAGGATTACCTGTAGCCGAAAAATATAAAAAAGAAAAACCCGGTACCGATTCAGAGCTGAATGCATATGATGTCGTTTATTATGCCGGAGATTGTAATGCAGGGTCCAAAACCATTGCGGTCAACCTACCTAATGATGAACTGATCCAGCAAAAGAAAGGCACCCGCAGGTCACAGCTGAAGAACGCAATGAAAGCTAAGTTCGACAAAATCATGTTACCCATAGCAGCGGAGCTCATTGATAAGGACCAGCAGCAATACATTGATTTTGATGCCTTTTTCTCCAATGTCATGTTTCATGAAGTAGCACATGGCCTGGGCATAAAAAAGACCATTACAGGAAAAGGCTTCGTTAAAGATGCTTTAAAAGAACAGTATAGCTGGCTGGAAGAAGGTAAAGCAGATGTCCTGGGCCTCTATATGATTACCGGGCTACTTAAAAAGAACGTATTGACCGGAGATGTTAAAACTTTTTACACCACATTTATGGCCGGTATTTTACGTTCGGTAAGATTTGGGGCATCAAATGACCATGGAAAGGCCAATATGCAATGTTTTAATTTTTTCAAAGAGAAGGGAGCCTTTCTTAGAAATCCGGATGGCACTTACAAAGTAAATTTCAGTAAGTTTGAACAGGCAATGAATAGCTTAAGCAAGACCATACTGACCCTGCAGGGCAATGGTGACCGTGCTATAGTAGAAAAGCTGCAGTCAAAAGCAGTTATTTCTCCTGAACTACAGTCCGACCTGGACAGATTAAGCAAAAAAGGTATTCCGGTAGATATTGTTTTTGAACAGGGAGTGGACGTACTTGGTGTAAAATAACGTCAGGCCGGAAGATGTTTAAGGATAATGTCTTCCAGTTCATGAATATCAAAAGGTTTGGATAAATAACCATCTGCCCCCGCCTGACCTGCAAGGGCCATCACATCGTTGTTCGCAGAAAAGTAGATGACAGGTATATTTTTTAGTTTTTCGTCCCTTTTAAGCGCCCTGGTCGCATCAATACCACCTACATCAGGCAACCAGTTGTCCATAAAAATAATGTCCGGCGTATAGGCGGAAACCTGGTCAACGATATTATTGGAGGTAGAGGAGGTTTTTATTTCATAGCCGGCATCTTCCAGTATGATGGTACACAGTTCCAGAATGTCGGTATTATCATCAAAAATAAAAACTTTTTTTTGCTCTGCCATTATTCTTTAAGATTAGGATAACAAATTTATAAAATCCGCAATATCTTCAATGGGTAAAACATAATCTATTTTTACCTGTATAGCGGCCTGTGCGGGCATATAAGCCACCTGGGCAGATTGCGGATCCTGGATAACAGTAATTCCTCCCCAGGCCTTTACACTAATCAGTCCGTTCACACCATCGGCATTGGACCCGGACAGCAGCAGACCGACCAGTTTTTCCTTATACACTTCGGCAGCTGTCTGGAACGTCGCGTCTATAGCAGGCCTTGAATAGTTGATTTTTTCAGAATAGTCGAGGGAAAAAGTATGGTCCTGCTCAATCAGTGTATGGTAATCGGACGGAGCGATATAGATCACTCCCGGTTTAACAGGCTCTTTCTCATCAATTTCCTTTACCATTAATTTCGTGCGCCCTGCCAGCAGCTCGGGCAATAAAGAATCTGAGCCAACTTTCCTGTGGATTACAACCACAATCGGAAAACTAAGATCAGGGCTTAGCGCCGGCAGGACTTTTAACAATACATCCAGGCTTCCGGCTGATCCTCCGATAATTAGTGCGTCACATTTATTCATTAGTTTACCTTTCTCCAGATTTTTTCACCTGGTATTCTTTTATAGCGTTTGGAAACCTGGGAGAAATCTAAGGTTTCCTTTGTACCCAGCGCAAGGTAACCCAGGCCCTCCAGACTGTCGTCAAAAAGCTGTAATACCTTATGCTGCAATTCGCGGTCAAAGTAAATAAGCACGTTACGGCATAATATTAACTGAAATTCATTGAAGGAATGATCTGAAACCAGATTATGGGTAGAAAAAATAATCTTGCTCCTTAACTCGTCATTGAACTTCGCTAAAGAATAATTAGCTGTATAATAACTTGAAAAGTCATTGGTACCGCCCGATAAAATATAATTTTCTGAATATTGTTTCATCTGGCTCATGCCAAACATCCCATGTCCGGCTTTTTCCAGCACAACCGGGTTAAGGTCTGTGGCGTAAATCAAGGCTTTATTTAATAAATTCAGTTCTTTCAGCAGAATCGCCATAGAATAGGCTTCTTCACCGGTTGAACATCCCGCAAGCCAGATCCTTATAAGAGGATAAGTGCCCAGTTTAGGTAAAACGACGTTTCTTAACGTTTTAAAAAACATGGGATCCCTGAACATTTCCGTCACGTTAACCGTTATCTGCTCTACAAAACGCTTGAAATAAAAATTGTCGTTATTTATTCTGTATCTGAATTCGGCAAAACTTACTGCTTTATCAAGAGCATATAACCGTAATATCCTTCTTTTTATAGACGCCTTGGAATAACCCGTGAAATCATAGCCATAATGCTCCAGCAGATCGGCTAGTAAAATTTCAACCTGGGTATCGCTAATTACAGGCAGCTCAATATTCATCAAATATATTTTGTAAGTAAATCGGTCAGGTTATCGACATTGATCGGCTTCGAAACATAACCCACTGCGCCCGCTTCAAGACACCTTTCTTTATCTCCCAGCATGGCTTGTGCCGTAACCGCAATAACCGGAATGTCTTTCAGTTCAGGATGTGCATTCATCACTGCAATTGCTTCGTAACCATCCATATCCGGCATCATCATATCCATCAGTACTACCGCAACGTCTTTCTGTTCTTTTAAAACCTGCAGACCCTCCGCACCGCCGGCTGCCGACAAACAGTTATATCCTCTTGCTTTCAATACCGCTGTTAAAGCAAATATATTCCTGTTATCGTCATCAATTATCAGTACTTTTTTTTTATTCGACATATATATTTAAAACGATTTGTTGCTAATTTTTATCGTAAAGCCAAACCCTCAGCAAGGAGATCAGCTGGTCCACATCCACAGGTTTAGAAATATAGTCCGATGCGCCTGCTGCAATACATTTTTCCCTGTCTCCCATCATAGCTTTCGCCGTAACAGCCAAAACAGGTAAATGTTTGAACGCTTTTATTTTCCTGATCTCCATTGTGCTTTCATAACCATCCATTTCTGGCATCATCATGTCCATCAGCACAATATCAACCGAAGGATTATCCTTCAGGATCTGCAAGGCCTCTTTACCGTCCGTTGCAGCAAGTACTTTCATTTTATGCTGTTCCAGGGCCTTGGTTAAAGAAAAGATATTCCTTACATCATCATCTGCGATGAGTACGGTTTTGTTGTTCAGCACCTCATAAAGTCCGCCCAGTCCCTCTGAAAACTTTTTAGAACTGCTTTCAGTGGTCTTCTCCTCTACCAGGTGCAGAAATAGCCCTGCTTCATCCAGGATCCGCTGGTAGGAGTGCGCCGTTTTCACAACGATAGAATCTGCATATTGCCTGATCCGGCTTTCTTCTCCCTTACTGAGGTTTTTACCCGTAAATATGATGATCGGCAGGTTTTCCAGTCCTTCGCTCTTTTTGATAGTTTCCAGTGTTTCATAGGCATTTTTATCAGGAATACCCATGTCCAGAATTACACAGTCCACTTCTTTTTTCTGCAAGGCGTCAACACTCTGGGAAACATTATTGGCTATTTCGGTCTGGATACTGTAAGTACTCAGGAAATAACTCAGCGCTTTGGCATGCTGCTCATTTTCCTCCACGATCAGTACCTTTTTAGGATGCCTGCTTAAGGCATGTTCCAGTTTCTGAAAAATCTGCTGCATATGCTCCAGTGCAACCGGCTTATTGATAAAATCAACTGCGCCTTTCAACAGACTTTCCTTTTTCACTTCAAGCGAAGACATAATGTGTACCGGAATCGGCCGGGTTGCTGGGTTTGCCTTTAATTCCTCCATCACCTGCCAGCCATCTTTCACCGGCAGCTGAATATCCAGCAGGATAGCCAGCGGCTTATAATGATTGGCCATCTCAATGCCAATATCCCCTCTTACGGCAACAATACCTTTATACTTGCGCTTACGGGTAAAATTTAAAAGCGTTTTGGCAAATGCCGTGTCATCTTCTATAATTAAAATAACCTTATCCCCCTCTGCAATGGTATTCCGGTCGTCTTCAATTTCCTGCGGAATATATTCTACCGTAAACCGCTCAGGTATAGGAACGATCTGCGGTTCTGTAAAGGAAGGGCTCACAGCATAAACCTGGCTGGGTTCAGTTTCTTCTATGCGCTCCTGGGGCAGCAATAAGACAAATACGCTGCCGGAATTTTCTGCACTGGTCAGTGTGATCTCCCCGCCAAGCAATTTGGCCAGCTCGCGGCTGATGGACAAGCCCAGCCCTGTACCGCCAAACCTTCTGCGGGTTGAGCCATCCGCCTGCTGGAAAGCTTCAAATATGAGCCCCTGTTTGGCTGCCGGAATACCGATTCCGGTGTCTTTAACCGCAAACCTTATCCATTTTTCCCGGGTATCCCGTTCTATGGATAGCGTAACACTACCCTGGGAGGTGAACTTAACGGCATTCGACAGCAAGTTTTTCAATATCTGTTCCAGCCGCATTTTATCTGTATAAATAAACGGTATATTCTCGTCTGCCGTTATATGCAGTTCCAGGTTTTTATTTTTCGCCAGGGGAGCAAAAAGAGAACGCATATCTGTAGAAACCTCTTTGATGCTGATATCTGCAAATTCGAGCTTCATCTTTCCGGCCTCTATTTTCGACAGGTCTAAGATTTCATCGATCAGCCCCAACAAACCCTGCCCGGAGCTTTGTATTACCTCGGCATATTCTATATACTCTGGATCCAGCTCTTTATTATCGGACATCAATTTTGAAAGCAACAGTATCGAGTTTAAAGGGGTGCGCAGCTCATGGGACATATTGGCCAGAAACTCCGATTTGTATCTGGTAGTCTGTTCCAGCTGTTCCGATTTCTGCTGAATTTCCATATTATGTTCCTGGATCAGCTGATTTTTTTCTTCGAGTAAGCTGGTTCTTTCTTCCAGTTCCTGGTTGGCCTGTAACAATTCTTCCTGCTGCACCCTTAGCTCCTCCTCAGAAGTCTGGATCTTGTGGGTCTGCGCTTCCAGCTCTGCATTTAAGCCTTCCAGCTCACTGTGCTGGGCCTGCAGTTCCTCCGCCTGTGTCTGTGTTTCCTCCAGGAAGTCCTGCAGTTTCTTCCGGTTTTGTGCCGTCTGAATAGCAATTCCGATGTTTGAGGAAACGCTGTTAAAAAAATCCAGCTGAAGCGGGCTGAATGTGTTCAGGGAACCCAATTCCATTACACCAACAACCATGCGGTCCCTTATGATAGGTACAGCAACAATGTTTCTCGGTTTTGTATCTCCTGCTGCATAGCTAATCGTCAGTTCCCCATCCGGAATATCGTTCAGCAAGATTTGTTTTTCAGATTTAAGGGCCTGACCAACAATCCCTTCTCCTGGTTTCAGGATTTCTTTTCTTTGCGTTTCAAGTAAGGCGTAACTGCCGGTCAGGTGCAAACAGCGGTCTTCTTCTATCAGGTAAAGAGCGGCCACCTGGGTATCGGTATGCTGGGCAATATTTTCTAAGATGTCACTGGCCAGGGTAGTCACACTTTTCTCGCCAACCATTTTATCATTTAATGTGGCAATACCCGTTTGCAGCCATTCTTTGTCGGCCAGCAAGGAGAAAGAGTATTGAAGGGATTCTGCCATGGCATTCAGAGACAGCGCAAGGCTTCCTAAGCTGTCTTTTTCACTTTCATCCAACCTGACATTATAATCTCCCTGGGAGATCTGGCTGGCAATACCTTGTATAACTTCTATCCGGTGTTCCGTTTCATCATTCTGTTCCTGTAACTGCTGCTGTAATAAGACACGTGCATTAAAATCAGCTGAAACTTTACGGTAAAAGAACACAGTAATAAGGATGGCAAATACTGCTGCAAGAATAATTAACAGGGGTGTATAACCCGCTAATTTATTCTGATCGGCTGTCCTTGTAAAAAGCAGCTCGCTTTCATTATTCTGCATAGTCTTTATAACCTCCCGGGCATTATCCATATACTCTTTGCCGGTAAGCAGATCACCAATATTTACCGATCTGCCTGCTTTTTTAAGTTGAATTGTTTTTTCCAGCACATTCAGACGATCCTGGATAATCGTCCGTAATTTCTTCACATTGACCTGGTGCATCGGATTATCGGCGGTTTCACTTGCAACCTCGTCCAATAAGGCTGTTGCTTTCTCTTTTGCTCCTTTATATGGATCAAGGAATACTTCATCTCCTGTTAACAAGT
>Ga0160457_1000664_pt1 | contig 13263 bp, 14 predicted proteins | sample HID1972M_E6MG_FD_108242 | JGI IMG/M metagenome (GOLD analysis project Ga0160457, IMG submission 108242) | Enriched pill bug-associated microbial communities from UW Madison campus, WI, USA - HID1972M_E6 MG | ecosystem: Host-associated > Arthropoda: Insects > Digestive system > Unclassified ... | reverse complement strand
TCTCCCTTTTTCCTTTCCCTTTAAGCGGGTTGCAAAAGTAGGAAATTTTCCTGCACCAGAAAACATTTTCTGCCTTTTATTTGTATCAACCCCCTAACCCAATGGTTATCAATCAGAAAAATAAACTGTGCCAGCAAACATATCCCTAAAACAAAGGCCGGAAGGCCGGCAGCGAAGGATTTACCCGGGGCACTGAAGGGGGCGGGCGGAGAAAAAGCTTAGCCGCGACTCAGCAGGCCAGCAGGAAACCCAGGGAACCACGAATACCATATATAAAACCCTGAAGAACCGCCGGGCAATCTGTCATCCCGGACAAGCCCTGTTATTGCAAGGTAAGACAGACCGGTCAGTTACATAGCTTATCCTTTGCATGGGTGTATGCAACCAGCTTGCCGGGTACTTGCCGGATGCGTGCGTTTCCTACTAGTTGATTTGCACGCTCTCCCGCACGCACTCGGCACGCAGGCCGCATTCATTTACCCAAAGCATACCCCGAAATTTCAGTGGTTTTTCTGCCAAAGCCCGGCCTTGCTGTTACAACCCGGATACAATTAAAAAATATACGACATGATATCACAATACACGACACCATACGACAATACACGGCAGCAGGCCGCCGGAGGCATTATTTAACCGGAAAAGAAGGTATCTTTGTCTAAAGAAAAGAAGGTATGATTAAGAATAGAAAGAACAGCGTAGAAAATATTTCATTACAGCGATTTTGCTTTGTCTTCCATTGTCTGCCGGTTAATCATTACAACCGCATTATCAAGTTCCTTTGCCGAGGTATCCAAAAGATCAATCAGCTGAAGCACTTCTTCCCTGTCAGTTGAAGAGTTCTTAATCAAGTTAACCAATCCAAGAATATTACTAAGCGGCCGTCTAACCTCATGAGAATTTATCCAGGCGATCTCCCTCAACTGATCATTCTGGTTCAGCAACTGCTGCGCATATCTTTTCTGATTGCTGACATCCTGCATGGCACCGATCATCCTTACAGGCTCTCCTTCAGCATTAAAAATAAGGTAACCTCTGTCAGCAATATGTTTTACGGTGCCATCAGCACATACATAACGGTATTCTGCAAACCAGCTCTTCTCTCTATTGATCAGCACATTCGTAAAAAAATCAATCGTGCCCTTCCGGTCATCCTTATGGACATTGCTCATTTTCCAGAAGCTATCAGTAGCCGGATCATCTTCATGCCCGTAGATTTCTCTATAACCCTGCATCCAGTTTAACTGATCTGCTATCAGGTCATAATCCCATATCACATCATTGGTGGCTTTATTAACCGTTTCATATAAAAGAAGTAAATCATTTATCTTTTTTTCATCATTTATGGATTTACTGATATCCGTAACCATCACCAGGTAGGTGTCTTTTTCTAAAAGAGAAACAGCGTGAAAAGTGATCTGTACATAAAAACATTCGCCATTTTTCTTTTGATGTAACCATTTACCTGATTCACTGGTTAACTCAGCAAAATGCGCAAGAAACTCTTTTATCCTGGAATGTTCCTCAACAGGCCTGATATCCAAAGCAGACATAGAAAGAAACTCTTTTTCTGTGTACCCATATAATTTACACATCGGTTCATTTACGGCCAGGATCTTCAGGCTCTGCTTTTCCATGACGTAAATAGCGTTGGGATTCCCATTAAACAGAGTTTGATAATTAATGGCCTTTACCTGTTGATGCTTTTGATAAAACTGAATAGAGAAATAAGTGACAAAAGCTATGGCCGCCAGTAATACAAGCTCTTTCAATAAGGAAGATAATTTTAAATCTTCACTGATCTCCCTTAAAAATATCCAGTCAACAATTCTGCTGCCAATAAGCAGGATGATAAAACCCAGCACGGAGTAAAAAATAATTGCCTTTAAGACCGGGGTTCTCAGCATATCATTCCGTTTGGTTCATAAAAAAAAATTAAAGCAAATTCAATTCTCCCTGACATGGCCTACATAACTGACCTAATACTGACCTGTGGCCAACAGCACCAAGGTACAAGCTTCTACAGGTTCTATTCCATTGTCTTGAAGGAATTTTTCCAGTTCAGCATTCTCGGTCCCAGGATTAAAAATCACCCGTTTTGGATTTGTCTTTACAATATAGTCAAAATATCCCGATTGCAGACCAGGCCCTATATATAGTGTAACTGTATCGATATCCTGATGTATCGTTCCAGGCTTTTCTATAGTTACACCGGCAGCCTCGCCACTTTTTATACCGACATTGACAATGTCATGGCCTTTGGCAGTAAGCATTTGTGCTGCGCGATACGCATATCTTGTTGGGTTTGGTGTGGCACCGATAATCAAAGTCTTTTTCATCTCAATCATTATTGTTTAATAATTAACAGCACAGGAATAAAAGTGTTTATGTAAACTTCAGGACGGCATTAGCACAATTTACACCATCGATAGCAGCCGACACGATACCTCCGGCATACCCCGCCCCTTCTGCACAGGGATATAAACCTTCAACTTGCGGATGCTGAAAAGTTTCCCTGTCCCGCGGGATACGGACCGGCGAAGAACTCCTGCTTTCCACGCCAACCAAAATCGCCTCATTCGTATAATAACCTTTCATTTTCCTGCCGAAAAGCGGCAGCGCACTTTTAAGACTGGAGGTTATAAAGTCCGGCAGCGTTTCTTCCAGCATTACACTCCTTGTTCCTGGCAAATAAGAATTTTTTGGCAGGTCTGCAGACATCCGGCCTTCCACAAAATCTACCATCCGCTGTCCGGGCGCCACCAGATGGCCGCCGCCTAAGGCAAATGCAGTCTGCTCTACCTGCATCTGAAAATCCATCATCCGCAAGGGGCTTTCTCCGGGAACATCTTCGAGGGTAACCTGTACAACAGTCCCGGAATTTGCAAAGGGATTGTTTCTCTTAGAGGGCGACCAGCCATTGACAACAATTTCATTTTCATGGGTAGCACAAGGCGCTATGATACCACCAGGGCACATGCAGAAGGAAAAAACTCCCCTTTCGGCTACCTGCTCCACTAAACTGTAATAGGCAGGAGGCAGAAATTCAGCCCTGCTGTCACAATGGTACTGGGCAGCGTCAATAATAGCTTGCGGATGTTCAATCCTGACCCCTAATGCAAATGGCTTGGCTTCCACCAAAATCCCTTTTAGATGTAATAAGTTATAAATGTCCCTGGCCGAATGCCCCGTTGCAAGAATTACTGCTGATGCAGCTAATTTCTCCTCTTCGTTGACTACAACACCTGTTATACGGCCAAAGGAGATGGTTAGATCAGTAACCTTCTGACCGAACCGGACTTCACCTCCCGCATTTAATATGGTTTCCCTGATCGCCGTGATAATATGGGGAAGTTTGTTGGTGCCGATATGCGGCCTGGCATCGATTAAAATATCGGCTGCAGCCCCATGCTGAACAAAAATTTCCAGTACTTTATTGATATCCCCCCGTTTATTGGACCGGGTGTATAATTTTCCGTCAGAATATGTCCCTGCGCCGCCTTCCCCATAACAATAATTGGATTCTGTATTCACAATACCTTCCTTATTGATCAGCGCGAGGTCCCTCCTGCGTTGTTTTACCTCTTTACCGCGTTCCAGTACAATCGGCTTCATCCCGTTTTCTATACATTGCAATGCTGCAAACAGCCCTGCAGGCCCTGCCCCAACTATGATCACCGGTTTCTTATCGCCGACATGCGGATAATTGATCCTGAAACTTTCTGTTATCAAAGGTTCGTCGATGAACACCTTTACCTGAAGCCGGTAAACTACCCTCCTTGAACGTGCATCGATTGATCTTTTGCTTATTTTATATCCCTGGATGCGGGATATTGAGACTTTTAAAGCAAGGGAAAGATTTTTTTTTATTTCCTCTTCCTTATCCAGATCGCCGGGAGCGATAGTTATTTCAATATCTTTTTGCATAAACCTGTCGGGTTTTTATCCCGAACAAGGACAAAGGTAAATTAATTTTTCAGGAGTTTTTTCTTTTCACCCTCATATTCCCCTTGTGTTATCGCACCGGCGTCCAGCAAATGCTTGAACTTTAATAACTCGTCCGCCACACTGCCGACTCCTTGTTGTTCTTCTTTACAAGGTATTACTTCGCACGATTCAATAGCCTCTTCCACCCTTACGGTGTAATTGATGATGTTTCCTCCCCCAACGGTAAAAACCATTTTTGGGTTGCCTCTTAGCTGATGCATTTTTATCCTTTTTATCAGCACGCCTGAATCCGCGTAATCCCTTTCCCCGAAATATTTGGGATCACTGTTTTTCCAGCCGCCCAGCTGAAAAAAAAGAAAGGTGCCGTTTTCCCCGCTCCCTTTTCCCAACTTCAGGGTATCACCTACCTTATATGTTATCCCATTGGAGGCCTTGTACGCCTTTAAATTTTGCGCAAAGCAATTGACCGCAGCCAGCAGGAAGCTAAATAACAATATAGGTTTCATAACATTTCATCTGTGTGTTTCTAAATTTATATACTTTATTCTCAATGGCAATTATTATTCAGTAAATTTTGTTAGCATTAGCTAATAATTGCCTGAATACCATTTAACGAAAATACCTTTTAAATGGCTGTATATAACAATTGAAATTCAAAACCCTGCCAAAAAGACCGTGAAGAGCGCTAATAATCCGCATAATGGTGCTTTTTGAATATGTTGTCAGGTTTTTAAGAGGAATTGTAACAAAGGTACGGAAATTGAGTTCTAATATGTAAATTAACACTTGTTAAACAAAACTATAAAAAAATGAAAAAAATAGTATTAGGGTTTATTGCTGTTTTATTTTTAACCACAACGTTAAGCAGCTGCGGATACAACAGTATGGTCAGCCTGGATGAAAATGTAAAAACTAAATGGAACCAGGTGGAAACACAATACCAACGCCGTTCTGATTTGATCCCTAACCTGGTAAGCACGGTAAAAGGCGCAGCTAAATTCGAACAGAGCACCTTAACTGCTGTCGTTGAAGCACGTTCAAAAGCCAGTCAGATCAAGGTTAATCCGGATGATCTCTCTGCAGAAAATATCGAAAAATTCCAGGCGGCGCAAGGTCAGGTTGGTCAGGCGTTAAGCCGTCTGATGGTACTTACGGAAAATTATCCTGAGCTGAAGGCAACCCAGCAGTTCAGTGACCTTTCCGTACAGCTGGAAGGAACAGAAAACCGTATTGCCGTAGCACGTAAAGATTTCAATGATGCTGTTCAGGCATATAATACCAAAGTAAGGTCTTTCCCGAATAACCTGAGCGCGGGCTTATTCGGTTTCAAGCAAAAAGCCGGCTTCAAAGCTGAAGCAGGTGCTGAAAATGCACCCAAAGTAGAATTTTAATTACAATCATACTATTTGAGGGTAATGCGTGTTTTAGGTAAGACGCTCATTACCCTTTATATTTAATTGAACAGGTATGTCACTGCTTACTGAACAAGAACAAGACCTGATTAGCGACGCAATCGCTGAAGCTGAAAAATCAACATCAGGTGAAATAAGAATAGCCATTGAGAAAAACTGCAAAGGCGATGCTTTAGAAAGGGCTACGTCCTACTTTTCCAAACTGGGAATGGACAAAACCGCACAGCGGAACGGTGTGCTGATCTATCTGGCCTATACTGATCATAAATTTGCGATTATCGGTGATAAAGGGATCAACAAACTGGTGCTGGAAGATTTCTGGGAGACGACCAAAATAGCTATGCAGGCACATTTTGCCGGCGGAAACATAGCAAGTGGTTTAATTGCCGGGATCAGGCTGGCGGGAGAAAAACTGGCCGCCCATTTCCCTTACCAGACGGGAGATATCAATGAGCTGCCCAATGAGATCATCTTTATGGACGAGTCTAAAAACATGCGCTAATGAGAACAATCATCCTAGCCTTTCTATTTACTTTACTTTATACCGGAGGTTTTAGCCAGGATTATCCGGCCAAACCAAATAAACTGGTCAATGATTATACAGGTACGCTTTCCGCAGCCCAGCTGGCACAACTGGAAAATAAACTTGTTGCTTTTGATGACTCCACTTCCACACAGGTAGCCATTGCTATCATAAAAAGTGTGGGTGAATACGATATCAACGAATATGCCCTGGGTTTAGGCCGGAGCTGGGGCGTAGGCGGCGCCGGCAAAAACAACGGCGTCATGATCGTTGTCGCTTTGGGCGACAGGAAGGTTGCCATACAGACGGGATACGGCGTGGAGGGAGCATTGCCTGATATCATCACCAAGAGAATAATTGATAATGAAATCAAGCCTTTTTTTAAGGAGGGCGATTACTATGCCGGACTTGACGCAGGCACCACTGCAATTATTAAATACACCAAAGGGGAATATAAAAATGATAACCCTAAAAAACCTTCCGGTAAAGGAGGTGTGGGAGGTGGTTTAATCCTCATTATAATTATCGTTATCATCGCCATCATCATCAGAAGAGGCGGCGGGGGCAGCGGGGGCAACCAGGTAATAGGCGGCAGAGGTGTTGGTAATGCACTTTTCTGGGGTATGTTACTGGGCAGCAGCGGCAGAAGTTCCGGCGGAGGCGGAAGCAGTAGCGGCGGAGGCGGCTTTGGTGGCTTCGGCGGAGGTAGTTTTGGTGGTGGCGGAAGTAGTGGCAGCTGGTAAAGAAGATGTACAGACGTGATTTATTAACAGCCGAGATACAAAAACTGGCACAGGCGCTGGCCCGGATTATGGGCCTGAAGCAGCAGGGCAAACTGGAGGAGGCTGATGCTGACCTGGAAGAAACACTTGCGCGTGATTTCGGTATCCTTTACCGGGACCTGCTTGCAGCGGACCGGGATAACTTTGCCGTTTTTTTAACAGAAAAAGATTTTCCGGCGGAAAAACTGGATATGTTTTCACAGCTGCTGTATCTGACATTCAATCCGGCAGAGCAAACTGCAGACCAGTATGCCCTTGCAGAAAAACTACAGGTCATTTACCGTACCCTGGAGGTTAAACACCATGTGGTTAACATGCTCAACCTTGACCGCCAAAAAATAACAGAACAATATTTAAAGCTAAATTCCTGATGGATATCTTAAAATGGCAGAGACTTTCTTCCACGTACCTCGTCAAAGAAAAATGGGCGACCTTAAGGGTAGATACGTGTAAATTACAAAACGGCACTATAAAAGATGATTATTATGTGCTGGAATATCCTGACTGGGCGAATGCGGTGGCACTGACCAAAGACAATAAAATAATCCTGGTACGGCAATACCGTCACGCTGCTGATATCATCTCACTGGAGATACCAGGCGGTGTAGTGGATGATGGAGAGCATCCTGAAAATGGTATAAAAAGGGAATTACTGGAGGAAACCGGTTACTCATTTGAAAGCTGTGAATTAATTGCTACTCTGTATGCCAATCCTGCTACTTCGACGAACAGAACTTTCACTTATCTGTTAAAAGGCGGTGTAAAAACGCAGGAGCAACATTTAGATGAGCATGAAATCCTGAATGTGGAAGAATATACCATTGAAGAAGCCAGACAGCTGCTGGCTGACAATAAAATAGCCCAGGCCCTGCATACTGCCGGATTATTTTATGGCTTGATGAAGCTTAACGCCTTATAGCGGGCCCTAGGACATTTTAAGCTTTTTCTGAATGTCGTGCACATACCCTTTGAACTTTTTATCTGTGTCGATCAGGTCTTCAACAGTCTGGCAGGCATAAATTACTGTGGAGTGGTCCCTGCCGCCAAAGAAAGCACCAATGCTTTTTAAGGAAGACTTGGTATGGCTTTTAGACAGGTACATGGATATCTGACGGGCCTGTACAATTTCGCGTTTGCGTGTAGCTGATTTTACCATGTCTACAGGCACTTCAAAATATTCGCAAACCAGTTTCTGGATGTATTCCATTGAAATTTCCCTGGTCGTATTTTTAATAAAGTTCTTGAGCATCTGTTTGGCCAGTGCCAGGTCAATATCTTTTTTGTTCAGCGTGGACTGTGCCAGCAGGGAAACCATAGCGCCTTCCAGTTCACGGATATTATTGTCGATATTATGGGCTACGTATTCTACAACCTCCTGTGGCAGCTCAATGCCGTCCGCATACATTTTTTTGCGCAGGATCGCGATCCTGGTTTCTAAATCCGGGACCTGCAGGTCTGCGGACAGCCCCCATTTAAAGCGGCTCAGCAACCGCTCTTCTAAACCCGCCAGGTCTTTAGGCGCCTTATCTGAAGATAAGATCACTTGTTTGCCCGACTGGTGCAGGTGGTTAAAGATATGGAAGAAAATATCCTGTGTTTTTTCTTTCCCGGCAAAATTATGGACATCGTCCATGATGATCACATCCATGGCCTGGTAAAAATTCACAAAATCATTGATGGTATTGTTTTTCAGTGAATCTACAAACTGCTGACAGAATTTCTCGCAGGACACATAAATAACCAGCTTGTCAGGCATAGTCCTTTTTATTTCATTACCTATTGCCTGTGCAAGGTGGGTTTTACCTAAACCTACCCCGCCGTAAATCATCAGCGGATTAAAGGAAGTGCCTCCCGGCTTTGCGGCCACAGCATAACCTGCAGAACGGGCCAGACGGTTACAATCACCTTCAATATAATTTTCAAATGTATAATTAGAGTTCAGCTGCGGATCTACGTTCAGCTTTTTTAAACCTGGTATAATAAAAGGATTTTTGATATCCTTATTGATAGAAACAGGTATTGGCATAGACTGTATTTTGGCTTCGGCCCCGTTACCGTTTGAAGGAATATTGGTGGTATAAGGAGAACCGCTGTTGGAAGATTTGTCTACAACGATGTTATACTCCAGGCGTCCTTCTTCCCCTAATTGCTTTTTCACCGTTTTACGGAGCAGGCCTACGTAGTGTTCTTCCAACCATTCATAAAAGAATAAACTAGGCACTTGTATAGTCAGAACATTACCGTCCAGCTTAAGGGCAGAAATCGGCTCGAACCAAGTTTTAAAGCTTTGACCCGGGATATTGTCCTTTATAATCTGGAGACAGTTATTCCATACTTCAGTACAAGTTTTTTCCATAGTAAATCGGATAATTGGTGTTTTCAGTAACGAAAACAGCTTATGAAATTTGCTGTTCCGAGCTATCGAAGATTGAAAAAATTATCAACAAAAAAAACTAAAATTTCATTTATTTAGTAAGTACTTAATCAGCAGTAGCATAACCTGGTTAACCTAAATTTTTTGTGTGGATAACTATTTATTAATATTGAATTCAGTATTCACCGAAAATATCACGCAGAATATCAGCTATTTCCCCCAAAGTGGCATAGGCTTCAACGGCGGTAAGTATATATGGCATCAGGTTCTCCTTGGTCTGTGCCGCAGCCCGCAGCCTGTTCAGTGCCAGGGCTACTTCTTCATTGTTCCGATCTGCCTTTAAACGTTTAATTTTATCCGATTGAATAATCCTGATGGATTCATCAATGGTTAAAGTATCGGTAATGCCTTCCTGTTCCTGGCTAAACTTGTTGACACCAACGATGACCCTGCTGGCATCTTCCACTTCCAGCTGGTAAGCATAGGCGGCAGCAGAAATTTCATTTTGGATATACCCGTTTTCTATGGCGTTTACGGCCCCGCCCATAGCATCTATTTTATCGATATAAAGTTGTGCCGCAGCTTCAATTTCGTCGGTCAGCGCTTCTATAAAATAGGAACCTGCCAGCGGGTCTGCAGTTGCAGTGACCCCGCTTTCAAAAGCAATGATCTGCTGTGTCCGCAGAGCGACTTTAGCTGCAGCTTCTGTAGGTAAGGACAGGGCTTCATCATAGCCGTTGGTATGCAGTGACTGTGTGCCCCCGAGTACCGCTGCCATGGCTTGATTGGTTACCCGCACTATATTGTTCATCGGCTGCTGTGCAGTGAGCGTAGATCCTCCCGTTTGCGTATGGAACCGCAGCATTTGCGCCTTCTCGTCGGTCGCCCCAAGTGTTTTGGTTATCTTTGCCCACATTCTTCTCGCTGCACGGAATTTTGCAATTTCTTCAAAGAAATTATTATGGCAGTTGAAAAAGAAGGAAAGGCGTTTGGCGAATACATTGATGTCCAGCCCCTTTTCCAGTGCGGCATTTAAATAAGCTTTTCCATTGGCCAGCGTAAAGGCCAGTTCCTGTACAGCGGTGGAGCCGGCCTCCCGGATATGGTATCCCGATATAGAAATGGTGTTCCACCTGGGAACTTCCTTACTGCAGTATTCAAAAATATCGGTAATGATACGCATGGAAGATTTTGGCGGATAGATATAAGTACCCCTGGCTGCGTATTCTTTTAAAATATCATTTTGTATGGTACCTGAAATTTTGCGGAGATCTGCACCCTGCTTTTTGGCAAGCGCAATATACATGGCCAGCAGTATAGCGGCCGTGGCATTAATGGTCATGGAGGTAGTGATTTCCTCAAGGGCTATGCCATCGAATAAACTTTCCATGTCTTTCAGGGAGTCAATGGCCACCCCTACTTTGCCCACTTCACCCTCGGCCATTTCATGGTCTGAATCATACCCGATCTGTGTAGGCAGGTCAAATGCAACCGACAGGCCCATGGTCCCCTGTTTTAACAGGTAATGGTAGCGCTGATTGGATTCTTCCGCGGTACTGAAACCAGCATACTGGCGCATTGTCCAGAGCTTCCCCCGGTACATATCTTTCTGTATTCCCCTGGTAAAAGGAAACTCGCCGGGTAACTCTGTAACGGGCTTCCCTGCAGTGTATACTTCTTTAATGGATATACCCGAGGTGGTAATGAATTTTTTATCTTCCATATTAAAAAAGCTGATGAATATCCCTTTTAATCAATTCTAAGGTGAGGTCATACGGGTTTTCTTCAAGGTTCCCCATGTGCTGCAATATTTTTTTACTTAATTCCACGCCCGTTGCCCCCGCAGGCAGCCCGGCAACGGCATTATTGACCATAGCAAGGGTATCTTCCTTTAATTTACGGACCACGTTCCAGGTGCTTGCATTAATATACAGCTGCTGGGTTACGTTATGCTGGTATTCTGCTCTTATTTCATTTAAGATCAGGGAATGCAGTACCGCAGCAGATACCCCCGGCTCGTGTAACCGTATAAATAAATTAGCCGGGTTTAAACGCTCAACAAATACAACTATCCGTTCATGTGCCTGTAAACGCAAAGGCAGTAAGTGACTGCGCTCTTCTTTTCTTAATTCAAAAGATTTCAGGCTGAAATATTTTTGAATATCTTTTTTAATAAAATAATAAGCTACTGTGCAGGTAATGATCCCGCCGGCTGCCAAAATGGCTACCAGCGAAATAAAATACTGTAAATTCATTCTCTTTGTTTATATCTGGTAATTATTATCGGTTACCAGCAACAAAAATGTAAATATTTATTCATAAACGCTATTAAAACAGCTCTTTTTAAGGATATGAAGCGGAATATATGGATCAGACTTCTTTACGATATCATGATATTCCTGCCGTCCGAAGCGCCGACACATTCAGCATTTGTTCTTATCTTTGTAAGCAATTGTCCCCTTGCCTTGTTTTAAGGTTATAAAGGATATGTTTAGCAAATTATTTATATTTGTTCTACTTAATTAGAAATACCATGAGTAATACAGTTGATACAGCATTTGCACCGGTTTCTTTTACTGAAACCGCGGCGAAAGAACTTTTAAAATTAAGGGATCAGCAGGAAATTGGCGATGATTTTGGTTTACGTGTGGGTGTTGAAGGCGGCGGATGTTCAGGTATGAGTTATCTGCTGGGTTTTGACCAGAAGAAAGACGGGGATCAGGAATTTATCATCGATGGAATGAAAATCTTCATGAACAAAGCCCACCAGATGTACCTGTTGGGCATGCAGGTAGACTGGCAGGATGGTTTAAACTCAAGAGGTTTTACTTTTAGCAATCCTAATGCAGAAAGCACCTGCGGCTGCGGAACAAGTTTCTCTGTATAAATAGCATTTCATTTGTAACATTTTAAAAATCCTGTTGTCCTAACAACGGGATTTTTATTTTACGCTCTCTCCTAACCTTTATCCAGAAGAAATGACCAATACAGAAAATGTAAGACTTGCCTTTCAGTCCATAAAAAGTAACCGTCTGCGCACGATGCTGACTGCAATGATCATTGCTATCGGTCTGTCGGCACTGGTAGGTATTTTAACAACGCTGGATGCGGTGAAGAAGAGCATGACCGAAGCATTCTCCAATATGGGCGCAAATTCTTTTACCATCAGGAACAGGGGTACGGGTATCCGCATCGGGGGTTCCGGTGAGCGGCCTAAACCTTTTAAGTCTATCCGGTATGAAGATGCTGTTGCCTTTAAGAACAAACTGCAGGCACCTGCAAATGCCACTATAAGCGTAGTTGCCACTTCCGGGGCCACAGCAAAATACAACCTGGAGAAAACAAATCCCAATATTATCATCCGGGGTGTAGATGAAAACGGGTTAAAGGCGCAGGGACTGGACCTTGCGGACGGCCGTAACTTCAGCAGTACCGAAGCCAGCCAGGGAAATAACGTCTGTATACTGGGTAGTGAGATCAGTACAACATTATTTAAGAATGAATCTCCGATTGATAAGATCATCACTGCCGGTAACCACAGGCTCAAAGTGATTGGTGTATTGGTGAGCAAGGGATCCAGCATGGGCACCAGCGCTGACAGGTCGATCTATATCCCTATTTATAAAGCTAAAGTGATCAATGAAGATTCCAATCCTTCCTATACCATTACTGTTATGGTTTTCAACAACGAACAGATGGAAACGGTAATCGGTGAGGCCACTGCAGAGTTCCGGAATATCCGCAGGCTTAAAGTTAATGCGCCTAATAATTTCGAAATCACCAAAAGCGATGCTGTGGCGCAGACCTTATTCGAAAACCTTGCCTTTGTTGCCATTGGCGGTATAGCCATCGGCGTAATTACCCTGATCGGGGCCTCTATCGGACTCATGAACATTATGCTGGTTTCCGTTACAGAACGTACCCGCGAAATTGGTATCCGTAAAGCCATCGGGGCAAATCCATCGGTCATCAGGAAACAGTTTCTTATCGAAGCTGTAGTGATCTGCCTTATGGGCGGGGCAATGGGTATTTTGTTTGGTATATTATTGGGAAATGCTATTTCGCTGATGATGGGCGGATCCTTTATTATTCCCTGGTTATTTATTATAGGCGGATTTGCCTTATGCGTGCTGGTCGGTGTGATCTCCGGTTATTACCCGGCTAAGAAAGCTTCCAGGCTTGATCCCGTAGAGGCTTTACGTTACGAATAGTGCTAAATATGAAGCT
>Ga0160457_1000663_pt1 | contig 13267 bp, 12 predicted proteins | sample HID1972M_E6MG_FD_108242 | JGI IMG/M metagenome (GOLD analysis project Ga0160457, IMG submission 108242) | Enriched pill bug-associated microbial communities from UW Madison campus, WI, USA - HID1972M_E6 MG | ecosystem: Host-associated > Arthropoda: Insects > Digestive system > Unclassified ... | reverse complement strand
GCTGGCGCTGATCCGTTCAGAGCTGGATACGGACTTTTTGATTCAGCGGGTTTCTGCCGGCAAGGTGCACACGGTTTCAAGGCAGACGCCGCTCTCCGAGGAGACGATTCGGCAAGCTACCCGCATTGTCGGCCTGATGGGGCCGGAACCTTACATTCGTGCATTGGATGAAGGCGCGCAAGTGATTCTGGCCGGCCGCAGCACTGATCCGGCCCCCTGGGCTGCGGTCGCGATTCGCGCCGGTTTGCCTCCGGCACAAGCCTGGTATGCAGGAAAAATGCTCGAATGCGGCTCAGAGCCCGCTGTGCCCAAGCGCGAAGGTTGCCTGCTGGCGCGGATTACCGCCGAGCACGTGGATCTGGAACCGACCAACCCGAACCAGCGCTGCACCACGCTTTCGGTCGCCAACTTTGCACTGCACGAAAACAAAAGCCCGATTCATCATCTGGAGCCGGGCGGTATGCTGGATACCTCCGATTGTGCGTTTGAACAGATCTCAGATCGGATAGTCAGGGTCAGCGGGATGCGGTGGCAGAATCAGACCCCTTATACCGTCAAGCTCGAAGGGGTACGCTGCACCGGATATCGCGCCATCACGATTTGCGCTTCGCGCGATCCGATTCTGATTCGCGACGTCGAACAATATCTTGATATTGTGAACGCTAACATTGAAGAAAAAACCATCGCTTTTGGCGTGCAACCCGAGCAATATCGCATAGCAATTCGCAGCTACGGTCGCAATGGAGTGATGGGCGCGCGTGAGACGGCATCGTTTGCGGTGCCTCACGAAATGGCATTTGTAGTTGAAGTGCAGGCCGACACGCAGGATCTGGCCAATGCCGTGACAGGCATTGCGCGATTGTCCATGCTGCATTCCGATTTTCCGGGCCGCATGTGTCGGGAAGGCAATATGGCGATTCCGTTCTCGCCTTCGGATATTTCACTTGGCCTGGCGTACGAATTCAGCGTTTTTCATATCGTTGAAGTAGACGATCCGAACCAGCTATTTCCTGTCGAGTATGTACATATTGGAGCGAGCAATGACAAAAATTCGTGAACTGGCCAGCATTTGCAAAAGCAAGAATGCCGGGCCGTTTGATCTGACTATTGATGTCATGTTCGATTCGCAAGAGTTGTTCGACCGCGTTGAAAGAACCGGCGTGCTCAATGCTGCCTTGTTTGCAAAGCTATACCAGGTCTCTGAGCAAGACGTTTTGTTTACGCCTTATCGTGCGGCCCGCGCCTTCAAGGCGACGCTTCCACGTCTGATTCCGGCCGGCGCCTTTGGCGATAGCGATGTGTATGGCGCGCAGCAGCACGGACCACTGCTGGAGGTGGACATTCCCGTATAGGGAGGTGTTCGCTATAGAAATTCTTTATATCAGACTGGAGATATTGGATATGCAGCAAAAAAAACGTCAAATGAGCCTTATCGGCTTCCTGCAGGCTCAGAACTGTTCCACCTATCCTGGCAGTTGGCGGCATGCTGCCACTGCAACGGATTTTTTGACACCTGAGTATTATCAACGCATTGCCCGTGTACTTGAAGAAGGCAAATTTCATATGGCGTTTTTTGATGATCGGCTTGCTATGCCCGACATCTATTCGGGCGATCATACGGACACCGTCAAACATGGCATCCGGGCGGTGAAAATGGATCCGGTGGTGGTGCTTTCTGCCATGGCTGCAGTCACCACAAAACTGGGATTGGGCGCTACCTATTCGACGACTTATTATGAGCCCTATCATGTGGCGCGTACCTTTGCCACCCTCGATCTCATGACCAAAGGTCGGGCAGCCTGGAATGTGGTTACATCCCTGAATGATTCCGAAGCAGCCAATTTCGGCAGCAGCAAGCATCTGGAGCATGACCAGCGCTATGAACGTGCCGACGAATTTCTGGAAGCGACGCTTGGCCATTGGGATACATGGCAGGAAGAGGCGCTGGTTATAGACAAGCGCAAGGGGCTGTTTGCCCATCCGGAAAAGGTAAAGCGACTGGATCATCGCGGCGCGTACTTCAGTTCCCGTGGCCCGTTCACCGTACCCAGATCGCCGCAGGGCCAGCCGGTGCTGATTCAGGCCGGGCAGAGTGGTCGTGGCAAGGCCTTTGCAGCCCGCTGGGCAGAATTCATCTTTGTGGTATATCCCAATCTGGATATGGCCAAAAAGCAGTATGCCGAAATGAAATCAGTGATTGCCAGCGAAGGGCGGGATCCGGACAAGGTGCAGATCGCAACCGCATGTTATGTCGTCGTGGGGGAAACTGATGAGATCGCCCGTCAGAAAATGGCATATGCGGACGCGCTTGCCAAAGATGAAGACGCCCTGGCTTTGATTTGCGAAGTGCTCAATCACGATTTTGCGGGCCGTGATATAGACGAGCCCATCAACGACGAAGACATGAAAGCCGTCTCAGGTTGGCGCGCTTTCCGCGACCGGGTTGTGATGCTAAGTGGCAAAGCAAACCCGTCGGTACGTGATTTTATTGATTTTTCCAAACGCGCCCGACTCAACGAATTCAATGTATTTGTGGGGTCGCCGACAACCGTTGCCGATGAGATGGAGAAATGGTTTGTCGAGGGCGGATGTGATGGCTTTGTCATTTCACCGACCCATACGCCGGGCAGCTATGAAGATTTCGTGCGCATGGTAGTGCCGGAACTTCAGCGCCGAGGTGTATTTCGCAAGGATTATCAGGGAGATACCTTGCGCGAGAACCTTGGACTTGCTTACCCGGAAAGTGGCGATTGGCTTCGTGATCAGCAGGCGGCAGCGCAACTGCGGGAAGCTGCCGAGACCGCGTGAGGAGGTGAAAATGGCAGAGGCGTGACTTCACTGAATGATTGCGGCGGTCAAAGGGGGAGAAAATCCCGGCTCAACGCTTAACCATTCCGTGAAGACACATAGACGTCAAACTCTGCCAATTGCGTCTCACTGCTGCTGATCTGCCGAACGCTGCCTTTGCCGCCACTGGCCACCAACATAGCCACCAGTGTCTGTGCAACTACGACTAAAGGGGTAATGGATGGGAACAGCGACGGGGTTTCGTTTTTTATGATTAACGACACGTCAGCTATTTTGCTGATTGGCGATACGGCGCTGTCCGAAACGGCAATGATCTTTGTTCCTTTGGCTCGCGCGTAGCGGGTCGCTGTAGCTGCATCTCGCGCATACGGATAGCAACTGAAAACGATGAGCGCGTCTTCCTTTGTTGCCCGCCGCAATGGATCGGCAAAACCGCCTCCGATGCCCGAAAGCAGGACTGTATTGTTCAGAAACATGCCGCAGGAATAACTGAAATAATATGCTGCAGGGAACATGCTGCGCAGACCGACGACGTAGATGGACTTGGCGCCGGCCAGCAGATTGTGAGCTTGTTTGAATGCCGCTGTTGACTGGGGGTCGGTCAACGCATCGAGATTGTGAATGTCGGCCTCTAAGACGTCGGCAATCAGTCGCTCGGTCAGGTCTCCGGCTTTTCTTTTCTGGAGTTGCGCTGCTCTGGCGGAGAATGAGCTCTCTTTGCTTGACAGCCAGTGCCGGTACACGTCCCGGAACGAGTTATAGCCTTCAAATTCCAGCGTAACAGCCAGGCGATGCATCACGCTGGGCTGTACGCCTGCATTTTTCGCGACTTGTCGCATGGAGGCAAGGGCTGTTTCTTGCGGATGATCAACGACATATTTTGCAGCCAGTTGCAACATGGGAGACAGTTCGGAAAACTTTGACTTGATCAGACTTTCCGCTTGTTCTTTATCCATGTTCGATCCTCAATCTGTCGTGGTTGCATCTATGATTGTCACTGCCTGTTGGCAAATACTATTTGCCGCTTTCCTGCCCCGTGCAGGCTTATGCATCTGTACTGTCTAGTTAACAAGGTTGGCCAGCGCGTGATCAACCGACTGTCCGAGTATATCGACCGCTTCGGATAGCTCGCCTTCGGTTGTAATATACGGTGGCGCCAGCAGAATATGATCTCCAGACAGGCCGTCTATTGTACCGCCACCCGGGTAGCATAGTAGTCCGCGAGAAAAAGCTGATTGTTTAACGCGCTGGTTTATCTTCAGTTGGTGATCGAACGGCTTGCCCGAGGCACGATCGACCACCAGTTCGATTGCCTGAAATAATCCACGGCCACGAATGTCGGCGACGTGGCGATGCTCGCCAAAGCGTTCAGTTAACATAGCGTGAAGTGCTATTCCAAGCTTTGCGCACTGTTCGACCAGATTTTCCCGTTGTACAAGTTGCTGAACAGCAAGTGCGGTTGCGCAGGCAATTGGGTGCCCTACGTAAGTATGACCATGCTGGAATGCGCCGGAGCCACGATATATTCTGTCGATAATAAAATCTTGTGCCATCACCGCAGCGATAGGCTGATAGCCGCCGCCCAACCCTTTGGCCAGGCATAATATATCGGGCGTTACCCCTTCCTGCTCAAATGCGTGCAACGTTCCTGTTCTGCCCATGCCACACATGATTTCATCAAGTATCAGCAAAACGCCATATTTATCACAGACCTGCCTGATTTTTTTGAAATAGCCGTCGACGGGAGCCACTGCGCCAGCGGTGGCGCCCACAACTGTCTCTGCAAAAAAGGCTGCGACCGTTTCCGGCCCCGCCTGGACAATGGTGTCCTCAAGTTCCGCGGCCAGCCGGGTGCTGTAGGCTTCGTCTGATTCGCCGTGGCTTTGATAGCGATAGGGAAAACAGGGCGAGACGTGCAGCACATCCATCAATAATGGTTCGTAAAGTGTGCGACGAGGCAGATTCCCTCCAATGGAGAGGGCGCCCAATGTATTGCCGTGATAACTCTGCCTTCTCGCGATAAATCGGGCTCTGGATGGTTCTGCATTATCCACGTGATATTGACGGGCCATTTTAATAGCAGTTTCCACAGCCTCCGAGCCGCTTGACAGAAAATATACTTTGTTCAGGCCAGCAGGGGCGTGCTGAGAAAGATGATCGGCCAGGGCCTCGGCAGCGTGGGTTGTAAAAAAACTGGTATGGGCATATTCCAGTTGCTGGGCTTGAGTCGCCAAGGCATCGAGAACGACAGGGTGACCGTGACCGATCGCAGACACGGCGGCGCCACCGCTCGCATCGTAATAACGGTGGCCTTGTGTGTCAGTAATAAAGCAGCCGTTGCCGCTGGCTGCGATGGGCAGCCGGGCTTGTGGATTTCTATGAATAATATGAGTCATGTGATATCAAACCAATATGCGTTGAGTGAAGCCAGGGTTCGTGAAGTACCAGACGAGTGATCAATGATTATAAGGCATATGATCTATTATTATGATAATATAAATCAAATGATCTATTTTATGAACAGGGGGCAATATGAATCAGCTGAATAAAGTGCTGCACCGGCTGCCGTTGGCGCTTGTGGGCATGTGCGCCGTCATGTCTGGCGGCGTGGCGTATGCGTGGCCTGACGCACCCATACGCATCGTGGTGCCGTTTTCTCCAGGTGGCACCACCGACTTTCTGGGGCGTTTGGCCGCAGAAGGGTTGCGGCAACAACTGAACAGTGATGTCATTGTTGAGAACAAGGCGGGCGCGGGCGGCAATCTGGGGGCATCAGAAGTGGCACGAGCCAAGCCTGACGGATACACCTTGCTGCTTGGCACGCCCGGCACGCAAATTGTGAACCAACTGGTATACAAAAGTACTGGCTACGATGCGCAGGCCGATTTTGCACCCGTTGCGTATATTGCTGAGGTTCCCAATGTTGTCCTGAGTAATCCGGGCACCGGTCTGAAAAATATGGCCGATTTGATAAAGCGTGCCAAGCAGGATCCTACAGCACTTAATTGGGGATCACCGGGTGTGGGAAGCACAGGCCATCTTGCATTGGAATTGCTATTGCAGAAAACGGGCATAAGTATCAATCACATTCCCTATAAAGGGGCGAGTCAGGCAACCAATGATCTGCTTGGCGGGCAGATTCAACTTTCGGGTGATAATCTTCCCACTGCATTATCTTTTATTAAGTCCGGCAAGTTGAATGCGCTGGGCGTAACAAGCAGCACCAAAGCTGCGTCGGCACCGGACATTCCAACTGTGGCACAAACCGTCCCGGGTTACGAGCTGACCTCATGGTTTGTTCTGATGGCGCCAGCCAGAACACCGCCAACGGTGATCGATACATTAAATCGCGCTGTTAACAAATGGCTGCAATTGCCGGAAACGCAGAAGCGACTGGCAGACCAGGCCGCCAGGCCAATGGGCGGTACGGCAGCGAAGCTGGCCGACCACCTTGCAGCAGAAAAGACCAAGTACGAGACGCTGGTAAAAAATGCCGGCATCCAGGCGAAATAGGAGCACAGTCAATGGCGGCATCATCCCGAAAGAAAATTGCGGTCGCCCGATTCTGGTATGAAGGCAATGCGTTCAGTCCCGTACCGGGACGGTTTGAGGACTTTCATCTGCGTGAATGGTCCAGTGGTGACGCGGCCCTGGCTGCAGCAAGGGGAACGGCAACAGAGCTGGGTGCTGTCGAGGCGTTCGCAAGGCAGCATCCTGAATGGGACGTTACGGTATTGCGATGTGCATCTGCAATGCCCGCCGGCCCTATGGACGATGAGGTGTTCACTACATTACGAGATGACATAGTAACAGGCTTGTCTGCCGGCAAATTTGATGCAATCTATCTTTCATTGCATGGCGCATCGATTACGAAAACCAGGAAAGCGCCCGATATTGAGTTGTTGCGGGCAGTACGAGAGTGTGCGCCTGGTGTTCCAGTGGGTGCAAGTTTTGATTTGCATGCCAATCTTGGGCCAACTCATGCGGCACTGCTGGATGTAGCGGCAGGATACCGAACCTATCCGCATATTGACATGTACGAAACGGCAGAACGTGTCTTGGCAGGACTGGTTGCCATGGTGAACGAAAACGTGCGCACCACGGTTCATATTTGTAAACCGGGATTGATTCTGCCCAGTTTCAATATGCGTACCGAGGCAGGTCCGATGCATGAACTTCAGGCCCAGGCTGTCTCCTGTATTGACGAAGCCCTTCTGGACGTAGCCGTATTTGGTGGCTTTCCCTACGCAGACTCTCCGGACACGGGGGCATCGGTAATGGTGGTCAGTAATACTGATCAGGATCATTCAGGGCAGAGAAGGCGAAAAGTGATGGACCAGATGCTATCTTCCCTGCATGATCGCGCTGGTGCGTTTGAGGTCACGCTACCCACACCAAAAGCCGGGATTGATCAGGCACTGGCTATTTTGTGCGAACAGGACGGCCTGGTCGCTGTTGTGGATCCGGGTGACAATCCCTTGTCTGGCGGGACCAACGACACACCAGAACTCTTGCGTGCCCTTATGGAGATTGCTGATCTACCCGAGACGTTGTTTATGTGCTTTACCGCACCCGATGTTGTGGCTATGGCCCATGAGCAGGGTCCGGGTTCCGTGTTCGATGCTCAGTTGGGTGCCCGGCACAGTACACTGTTTGGTGAATCGGTCGCAGTCAGGGTAAAGACAATACGTCTGACCGATGGCGAATTTGTCAATCAAGGGCCGATGGAAAACGGTCGATTGTCGCGCTGCGGACGCACGGTTTTGTTTGCTATTGAGGGTAAGTCACACATCCAAGTCATTGTGACTGAGTCTGTGGCGCCAACTCATGATCCTGGTATCCTGGCTTTGCATGGGATTGATTTGGCAAAAGTGCGTTTGTTGTGTGTGAAGGCTAAAAATCATTTTCGTGCAGCATTTAATGATCGATGTCTGGCAATTATTGACGTCGATGCCCCTGGGCCGGCCGCATTGAATTTGCGGTCACTGCCGTTTAGATATGCCGGGGTAAAGCCAGCGGTTTGATTTTAGCCAGTACATCGGCCAGCGCATCTTTTGCTCGCGCCTGATCGTAGCTCAATTGCAAACCTGTCCAAAACTCATCAGAAGTACCAAAATAGCGCGATAAACGCAGGCCGGTGTCCACCGTCACAGTGCGATTGCCGGCGATAATCTCACCGATGCGTCTTTGTGATACGCCAATCTCTTTTGCCAGCCGATACTGGCTGATATTCATCGGTTTCAGAAACTCTTCCTGCAGGATTTCGCCAGGCGTTGGATAAGGTATGGTACGCATAGTCACCTCTTAGTGATAGTCCACAATTTCGACGTACTCAACGTCATGCCCGGTCCAGACAAAGCAGATGCGCCATTGATCATTGATACGGATGCTGTATTGTCCTTGTCGATTGCCTTTTAGACGTTCCAGACGATTATTCGGTGGAGCGCGCAGGTCTGCAATGTTCGCCGCCCTTTCAGGCATGGCCAGTTTGCGCATGGCTACCTTTTCAATATTGACGAAACGAGCAACACGAATGCCGTTGTACATGGTTTCGGTGTCCTGGCAAGCAAAGGACTTGATCGTATAGTAACGTAAGGCGTTAGTAACGTAAACAGATAGTATCAATGTCGTGGGTGAAATCAATTCGTTGTTTCCGAGCATTCCAGCCAGATGAGCGAAGAACCGCGACGCAACGATGCCCATCAAATCCTCCTAAACCACTCCCAACGACAATCCTTGCAATGCACGCCGGGCACATAAAACTGCTTTAAAGCCGTAGCGGACAAGGGTTAGTACCTATATTCACGGCTTGCGATTAAAACGTATTATCGCCATATTGTATGACAATCAGACATATGGAGATGAGTTTGAATAACCAGAAGATCGGTTTTATCGGCCTGGGTCGGATGGGTCTGCCCATGATGGCCAATCTGCTCAAGTCAGGCAGACAGGTCCATGTTTTTGACACATTTGCAGATGCACGGTCGGCAGCCGAAGCATTAGGGGCAACTGTCGAACAAAACGTCCAGGCGGTGGCAGATCGTGCGGCAACGGTCTTCCTGAGCTTGCCTACGCCAGCTATTGTTGAATTGGTGTTGTCCCAGCTGGTTACCGGCAAGCAGATAAGCCGCGTCATTGATTTGTCCACGATAGGCATCCGGGCAGCCAGGCGCGCGCATGAGATTGTCAGCAAGCGCGATATTCAATGGGTCGAAGCGCCGGTCAGCGGTGGTGTGACTGGGGCGTCTGCGGGCACGCTGACCCTGATGGTTTCGTGCTCGACTGCGCTGCGTGAGGACATTGAATCCCTGCTTCAAGCATTGGGAACGGTTCTATATGCAGGTGAAGCGCCTGGTCTGGCGCAGGCCGCCAAGCTGGCAAACAATATGTTGTCGGCAGCCGCGCTGGTCGCGTCTTCGGAGGCTATCTGCATGGCAGTCAAGGCAGGAGTGGAACCTACGGCTCTGCTTGGAATTATCAATTCAAGCAGTGGTCGCAATACCGCAACCACGCACAAGATTCCCAACGAGGTGCTTAGCCGCCGCTTCCAGGTAGGGTTTGCCAACAAGCTCTCGCACAAAGACGTCACGCTGTGCATAGAGGAGGCCGCCTCAATGGGGATACCCATGCCGGTTAGCGTAGCCATCAGGGAAATGCTATCCATCACCACCGCAACGTTTGGCGATAACGCAGACATATCGGATGTTGCCCGCGTGCTGGAGCAGTGGTCGGGCATCACCATTGAAGACAAAGCTGCATAAGCGACATCACCCTCTTATCAACCATTCCATCACTGTAAAGGAACCAACATGAACAACGAACTGTATGAAAAAGGCCTGAAAGTGCGCCGTGAAGTGCTCGGCGCCGAATTTGTCGACAAATCGATTGCAAGCGCTACCGATTTTAACCGAATCGCTCAGGAAATCACGACCACGGCTTGCTGGGGGTTGTGCTGGGGCAATGACGATCTGACGCGCCGGGAGCGCAGTTTGGTGAATCTGGCCATGATCTCGGTGTTGAACCGGCCGCACGAACTCTCGCTTCACGTCAAGGGTGCGTTGCGTAATGGCCTGACGGAAACAGAAATTCGCGGCGCATTGACGCACGTGGCCATCTATGGAGGCATTCCTGCCGGCATGGATTCGTTCCGTATTGCTTCACAGGCGATCCAGGAGTTCCGCGACCAGGAAGCGGGGCAATCCGACAAATAAGTTCTGTTCACACAGGGTCTGCCGCAGTTCAATTTCAGTGCTGCGCCCTGGCTCAACACAATACTCCACAGAAAACAAAGTGGGAGGAGACCTCATGTTAAAACACACTCGTCATTGGCTGGCAGCGACGCTTATTGCAGTAGCCGGCAGTGCCAACGCTTATCCGGATAAAGCCATCACCATGATCGTGCCTTATGCACCCGGCGGGTCCACAGATGGGTTGGCGCGCATTGTGGCAGATTCGATGGCCAAGTCCATTGGTGCTTCGATCATCGTAGAGAATATCGGTGGCGTGGGTGGCGTACCGGGCGTTCAGAAGTTTTTGCGCGCCAAACAAGATGGATACACCATCATGCTGAGCAACATGGGTTCATTTGCCATTGCGCCAACGCTATATCCACATATGAAGTTTGATCCCAAGACCGAGATGGAGCCGCTTGGTCTCGTTGCGGAAGTGCCGATGGTGCTGTCAGTGAGTGCTGCAAGTGGTATCAAGGATTTACCAGCACTGCTCCAACGCATGCGTGATTCTTCGCAACCGCGGATCAATCTGGGTAACGGAGGGCCTGGTGGTACGGGACATATCGGCGCAGAATACTTTTTGTATTTAACAAAGACCACGAGTCAAATGGTTCCCTATCGTGGCACCGGTCCCGCGTTGGTGGATTTGATGGCAGGCACGGTAGACGTGGTGATTGACCAGACAGTCGCAATGATTCCCGCAAGCAAGGGAAGCCGTATTGTCCCATTAGCTGTTGCGAGCCCCGAGCGTATACCCCAAATGCCCGACACACCGACCTTTGCCGAAGGCGGGGTTCCCGAGTTCGACATGTCTGTCTGGAATGCAATTGCCGCGCCCAAGGGCATTGCCCGGGATCGTGCAGACAAACTTGTGAAAGCGTTGAATGAAGCGCTGGAAGATCCGAAGGTGAAAACCGCCCTTGACTCCCTGGGGGCTATCGCGCCACAAGGACAGCGTCGCGGCCCCGGGGAAATGGCTAGGCTTACCCGGCGTGATTTGGATCGATTTGCGAAATTGATTCACGATGCAAACATTCCGATCAATAAATAAGTTCCACCGGGAAACAAGGTTTTTTCAATGCAGGCCTGGATCCGGCATTGCCACTTCAATGGGAGTTTGAAGCGTGATTGTGCATGATAAGTTTTATATCGACGGACAATGGGTAATGCCCCATGGAACAGAGACCTTTACGGTTATAAACCCGTCGACGGAAAAGGCGTGCGCCACCATTGCAATGGGTGATGCGACAGACGTTGATCGTGCTGTTGATGCGGCAAAGCGCGCCTTGCCTGAATTCATGGCTACCAGTAAATCACAGCGGCTTGATCTGCTCAGAAGCATTCTGGCAGCCTACCGAAATCATTATGAGGAATTTGCGCAGCTCATGAGCCTGGAGATGGGAACGCCGATTACCTTTGCACGCGAGGCCCAGGCAATGAGAGGCGTGGCGCACCTGACAGAGGCCATTTCGGTTCTGGAGGCGTTCGATTTTGAGTGGAGCGAAGGCACCACAAGGATGCGCCTGGAACCGATCGGGGTATGTGGCCTCATTACACCCTGGAACTGGCCTGTGAACCAGATTGTCGTGAAGCTGGCGCCAGCCATCGCAGCAGGGTGTACCACAGTTCTGAAACCGAGCGAATATTCGCCATTGAGCAGCATGCTCTTTGCCAGGATTATGGATGAGGCGGGGACGCCGGCCGGGGTGTTTAATCTTATATTAGGCGACGGTCAGAGTACCGGCGCCCGCCTGGCCGAACACCCTGATGTGGCCATGGTCTCGTTCACAGGCTCAACCAGTGCCGGTATCGAGGTCGCCCGTTGCGCGGCTCCGACCGTCAAGCGGGTAGCTCAGGAACTGGGAGGCAAATCGGCCAACATTCTACTTGCTGACGTTGACCTTGAGCAGGCGGTTACAAAAGGACTGGCCGCATGCTTTACAAATGCCGGCCAATCTTGCTCTATCCCGACACGCATGCTGGTGCCAAGAGCGTTGATGGCCCGGGCCGCGGATATTGCAGCACAGGCTGCATCAGAATACATTGTGGGGCCGGCTGATGATCCGAAGTCGAACCTTGGACCCGTCGTCAATGAACGCCAATTCGAGAGCATCCAGGCGTTCATATCCGGCGCAATTGCTGAAGGCGCAATCCTGGTTGCCGGCGGGTCTGGCCGGGCCGCGCCCTATGACAAAGGCTATTATGTACGACCCACTGTCTTTTCTGACGTAACGCCGGAAATGCGTGTCGCCCGCGAAGAGATCTTTGGCCCTGTACTGGTAATTATTGCCTATGACTCGATCGATCATGCAGTGGAAATTGCCAACGGAACAAAATATGGACTGGCCGGTTACGTCCAGGGCAAGGACCTTGGCCGCGTACACGATGTAGCACGCAGGCTGCAGGCCGGTACCATTCACCTGAACTATCCGCCTGCCGATTTCAGCGCAGCTTTTGGCGGTTACAAGCAATCCGGCAATGGCAGGGAATGGGGCAAGGCGGGCTTGATGGAATATCTGGAACTAAAAAGCATGGTTGGCTTTCATGACTGACCATTGCGAAAACCAACATCATATAAAGGGCATTAAACATGACTAAACAACAACTAGGATTTATTGGTCTGGGCAGCATGGGCAAGCCGATGGTGCAGAATCTGGTGCGAGCGGGTTATGCCGTTGCTGTCCACGATGCCAATGCGCAAGCGGCAGCGCAGATGACAGATGAGCCCATTCGCGTGATGACGACACCTGCGTTGGTGGCAGAGCATGCCTCGATTATTATCACGATGCTGCCCACAAGCGTCATCGTCGAACAAGTCCTTACCGGCCCTGACGGTGTATTCGCTGCCATGCGACCGGGCACGATCATCATTGAGATGAGTTCGGGAGTGCCGGCCATGACCAAGGCTCTGGCCGCCGAGGCCCAGGAACGTGATGCGCAGTTGGTGGATGCGCCGGTGTCTGGTGGTGTGACCCGTGCGCAGTCTGGGGACCTGTCCATTATGTATGGCGGCAGTGATGAAATACTGAAGCAGATAGAACCCGTCCTGCAGGCCATGGGCTCAAGCGTGGCGCGCACCGGCGATGTCGGTACCGCTCATGCCATGAAAGCGCTTAATAATCTGGTCTCTGCGGGCGGTTTTCTGATTGGCATGGAAGCTCTCCTGCTTGGCAAGCAGTGCGGGCTGGATCCGGAGGTGATGGTCGACATTCTGAATGCGTCCACGG
>Ga0160457_1000661_pt1 | contig 13290 bp, 9 predicted proteins | sample HID1972M_E6MG_FD_108242 | JGI IMG/M metagenome (GOLD analysis project Ga0160457, IMG submission 108242) | Enriched pill bug-associated microbial communities from UW Madison campus, WI, USA - HID1972M_E6 MG | ecosystem: Host-associated > Arthropoda: Insects > Digestive system > Unclassified ... | reverse complement strand
ATTTCAACTGCCCTGTCCTAACCGCGCAGTCAATAGTATCTTCAGCCATCTTGCGGTAAGTAGTCCACTTGCCCCCTGTAATGGTAATTAACCCTGATCCGGTTACGATAAGTTTATGGCTTCTTGATATTTCTTTGGTTTTTGAGGAATCATTCCCTGGAGCAGCCAGGGGACGCAATCCGGCAAACACGCTCAAAATATCCCTGCGCGCAGGTGCTCTAACCAGATATTTGGCCACGGTATGCAGGATAAAATCAATCTCCTCCTCCAGCGCCACAGGTTCAAGGTCATGTGTATCTAAAGGCGTATCCGTTGTGCCAATCACCAATTTGTCATGCCATGGCACCACAAAGAGCACCCGTCCATCATCTGTTTCAGGGATCATCAGTGCATCTTCACCAGGCATAAACGAATGTTCAAAAACCAGATGAACCCCCTGGCTGGACTTTATCAGCGGCCTTTTCCCCGGACTGTCCAGCTGTAAAAGCTCATCAACGAATACACCTGTTGCGTTGATGACCGTTTTTCCTTTAACCGGATAAGTAATCCCTGATTCCATATCAAGGGCAGTTACCCCCTCGACTTTACCCTGTATATTCTTAGCCAGATTAATTACTTTAAAATAATTAAGCACAACGGCACCTTGTTCCGTACAGGTCTGCATGAGGTTTACCGCAAGCCTGGAATCATCAAACTGTCCGTCATGATATACGACGCCTCCATACAGGCCTTTTTGCAGAATAGCCGGCAACCTGCGGACCACTTCTTTTTTTGAAATATGTTTAACCCGGCCAAAACCAAGTTTCCCGGCCAGAACATCATACAGCATTAAACCAAGGGTATAAAAAGCACCGCCCCACCATGTATAATTTGGAATTATAAACGATTCATTTTTTACTAAATGAGCAGCATTCTTCAGCATCAGACCTCTTTCATACAGCGCCTCTCTCACTAAGCCTATATTGCCCTGTGCCAGGTAACGCAGCCCCCCATGAACCAGTTTCGTGCTTTTACTGGAAGTGCCTTTGGCAAAATCTGCCTGTTCCAGTAATAATGTATGGTAACCACGGCTGGCCGCATCAAGCGCAGCCCCAAGGCCTGTTGCCCCGCCGCCAACGATAATCACATCCCAGACTTTACCCTGGTCAGCAATACGTCTTACAATATCCTCCCTGCTTTCGTTCATCCCCGGGTTTTTATGGTGTTTGTACGCAAATCTTACAACGCTATCCGGCAACGCTCATTTTTCAGCATCCGGATACAATCTTCATTGTCATACTCATTTATGATATTGGCTTCCTCCCTTTTATAGGCATTTTTAAGTTCTTTTCTGTTCTGGGCCTGTGAAAAACGCCTGATATCATCCTGGGTTTTTAACAATAGCCCCGGCACCTGTTTGGGTTTATTGTCATCCCCGATGGCCACCATTGTAAAGTAACTGGTATTGGTATGTTTGGTGATATGTGTTTTCAGATTTTCAGAGATCACCCTTATGCCGATGATCATAGAGGTATTTCCGACATAATTTACAGAGGCCATGAGGGAAACCAGTTCACCTACCTCTACCGGTGCAAGAAAGTCAACAACATCGATAGAAGCGGTTATACAATATCCACCGGAATGTTTTGCGGCACAGACGTAAGCAACTTTATCCATCAGGCTTAAAATAATGCCGCCGTGTATTTTTCCACCGAAATTAGAATAAGAGGGGATCATCAGTTCAGTAAGTGTGGTTTGGGAATTTTCGACAGGTTTAAAATCTTGCATGGTTAAATTGTATGCCGCAAGTTAAGTTTTTCATCAGAATATATTTGTTTTTTAAAGGTTATGAAGCTATCATGATTTTAATCTCAGTTTTCTGATTTTGCAAAATCATGATGGTTTCATCAGAATATATTTGTTTTTTAATGGTGGTGAAGCTATTGGCACCGGGTATGATTATTGATCGGGACAACCTCAAATGCCCTCTTCATGCACATAGAAAGAAAACGCCTTCAGCCTCTGCCGCTTCTTGTTAACTTACTGATCCCTTTTATCTTTGCTGCGGCAGGCGGCATAATCACTGTAAACGCCGTTAACACCTGGTATCCTGGCTTACAAAAGCCTTCATTCAATCCCCCAAACTGGCTTTTCGGCCCCGTATGGTCCGTTCTTTTCCTAAGCATAGGTATTTCAGCTTACCTCATCTGGACAAAGAGAAAACATGTTGCCCATTTCCCAAGGATCTCGGCCATCTACTTTATACAGCTCATCCTGAACCTTGGCTGGTCCTGGTTATTCTTCTACAGGCACCTTACAGGCGCTGCCCTGATTGAAATCTTTGCACTGCTGTTAGCCATTCTGATCAATATAATGGTGTTTTATAAAATCGATAAAACCGCCGGATTGCTTCTCATCCCTTACTTTTTGTGGGTGTCTTTTGCTGCAATTCTCACTTACAATATTTTCATACTGAATTAGCCGGTTTCCCCGTTCCTTTCTAATAATAAATATCCCTTCGTTTCTATGATAAATAATTATCAAAGAAAACCTGTAATTTAGAAGAGTGAGCTGTTCAGGAAAAATACTACTTATTATTCTTTGTAGCTGGGCATTTGATGTATATGCACAGAAGGTAGGCGTTGTTCTCAGTGGCGGAGGCGCAAAGGGGCTTGCCCATATCGGGATATTAAAAGCTTTGGAAGAGAACCAGATCCCGGTCGATTATCTCACGGGGACCTCAATGGGGGGAATTGTCGGCGCCTTATATGCAGCCGGATATTCGCCGGAACAAATTGAAAAGATCGCATTATCCACCGACTTTCAGGATTGGGTCGGCGGACGGTATAAAAGTGATTATAGCTTTTTCTTTCAGAAATCTGCCGTAAATGCATCTCTTATCACAGCAAAACTGGCTGTGGATACGGCGCTGAGAATGAGTTTCAGATCTAACCTGGTCAACGATATCCCACTTAATTTTGCGCTGCTGGAACTCTTGTCCCAGGCTTCTGCCATCGCAAAAGACGACTTTAACCATCTTTTTGTACCCTACAGGTGTATGGTTTCTGATATATTTTCACAAACCAGTATCACGGTTAAAAACGGAAGCCTGGCCGAAGCCGTCAGGGGCACAATGACCGTACCTTTGATTTACAGGCCGGTTAAACTTGACAACAAATATGTTTTTGACGGAGGTTTATACAACAATTTCCCTGCAGATATCATGAAAAAAGAGTTTAACCCCGATTATATCATAGGCGCAAACGTATCTGTTAAAAATTTTAACGAATATCCCAAAGACGGCGATGAGCGCCTGATCAACAGGCTTATGCTGTTCATGTTCCTTTCCAAATCTGATTCCACCCTTGTCGGAGAAAACGGCATATATATCCAGCCCGACCTGGCAGCTTACAGTGCCAGTAATTTTAATCCTGTAGCTGCGCTCATTAAGCAAGGTTATGATGCAGCAACGGCTGAAATGGAACAGATCAAAAAAGCCGTCAGCAGAAGGGTAAGTACCCGGGAACTGGCTATCCGGCGGAATGATTTCAACAATAAAAAGCCAGAATTAATATTCAACGCAGTGACTGTAACAGGTGTAAACAGCCAGCAAAAAAGATATATCGAACGCCTGTTTAAAAGCGATAAACCCACATTCAATCTGGAGGACATTAAACAGGGCTATTATAAACTGGTGGCAGATGAAACTTTTGAAACCATTTATCCAAAAATATCTTATAACCCGAAATCCGACAGTTATACCTTCGAAATTGTTGCACAGCCAAGAAAAAGCATTAAGCTGGAACTTGGCGGAAATATTTCCAGCAGGCCCATCAGTAACGTGTTTTTGGGTATCCAGTACAATTACCTGAACCGTAAAGCCTATACTTTCGGCGCTGACTTCTACTCGGGCCGTTTTTACGAGTCTGTGCAATTAAACGGCCGTATAGATTACCCTTCCAGGTTACCTTTTTTCCTGGCCATGGAAATGACCTATAACCACTTTAACTATTACAACACCAGCCAGATTTTCATAGAGAACCCACACCCTACCTATATAGAGCAGAATGACAGAAAAATTGAAATAAAAGCAGGAATTCCGTTAAACCGGAATACAAAGATCAGCCTGGGGACTTCATTCATTAACAATGGAGACCACTATAGCCCCACTAATTCTTTTAATACAGGTGATATCCTGGATAAAACGATCTTCAATGGCTTAAGGTCAACACTTGCATTTGAGCAGAACACACTCAACCGTAAACAGTATGCTGACCGTGGCAGGAACTTCCTGTTTAGCGTTAATTATTTCACCGGAAAGGAAAATTACACACCTGGTAATATTTCCAGGAACAGCATATTTGCAACAGACATCAACATCAACAGGACGTTCCGGCAATGGGGAAATATCAAGATAAGTGATGAGAACTATTTCTTTCATCAATCCAATTATACACTTGGCTATCTTATGGAAGGGGTAATTTCCAATCTGCCCCTGTTTTCCAATTACTATTCTACCTTATTGGTCTCCCCCGCCTTTTATCCGCTGCAAGACAGCAGGTCCCTGTTCCTGGAAAAGTTCAGGGCAAGCAGTTACCTGGCCGGTGGTTTAAAAAATGTATTTAAATTACGCAGGAATCTGGACCTGCGGATAGAGGGATACCTGTTTATACCGTATAAAGAATATGAACAGAATGGCTTTCAGCAAGTTAAGAACACAGCCACATTCAATCATCTGCATTATGCGGGAACAGCCGGACTGGTTTACCATACACCTGTCGGCCCGATTAGTTTCAGTTATAATTTATATGATGACAAGATAAAAAGAAACGGGGTTTTACTACATTTGGGCTATCTTATTTACAATAAACGTTCTATAGAATAATGAAGACAATCTACTATTGCCTGTTGCTGATGATGATTTCGGGAACAGGTTTTGCCCAGCGGGCAGATATAAATAATTTTATTGTCAAAGAAAGTTTGCTGAAAAACAGTAAACTGGCTATTATAGCAGCAGATTCCCTGGACAGGCCACTGGAAAACATAAATGGCCTGTATACTTTTACCGTAAGCGGTTTTAAACAGCCCGTAAGATTTAACGATGGTGTAGCGGTGCTGCCTATGCAGCTGGAAAGATCAGCATTTGTCTATATCAAGCACCAGAACGATGAAGGTACACATAGCAAACTGCTGTATGTTTACAAAAAAGACGGCAATTTAAATCCTTATACCATTAACAGCCTGTGGTTAGTACTTTTCCCGCTAATTGTCATTTTCCTTGCTTTTGCTTTCAGGAAGCTGATTATTTTTGCAGTGATTATTTTATTGATATTTATCTATTTCAATCACAGCAATGGCTTAAACCTGTCTACTTTCTTTGAAACCATATTTGACAGTTTAAAAAAGGTATTTTAGAACGGCAGGCCGATCCCAAAGTTATACTGTACAAAATTATAGGTGTCGGGAGAATTCGCCAGCCTGTAATTGGCTTTGAATTCTTTTGCACCATTGATATATTTCCGTATCACCCACTGTTCCGAACCATTAAACTGCGGGTCCCTTAATTTAAGACCAATATCAAAACGGAATACAAAATACTCCACATCATACCTGAAGCCCATTCCTGTCCCCACCCCTAACTGGTTACCGAGTTTCTTGAAATCAAAATAAGTTTCCGGCTGCGGGTTTCCCGGGGAAATATTCCAGACGTTTCCGGCATCCAGGAAAACTGCCCCTTTAAGTTTAGCGCCAAAAAAATCATCAATCAGTTTGTACCGGTATTCCAGGTTAGCTTCTATATGCATTTGCCCCAGCTGGTCTATACCATAAAGTGTCCTTCTTGCTTCCTCCGTAGGCACACGTTCTGCGCGGTTATAATTTCCCGGTCCTAATGTTCTGGCCTGCCATGCCCGCACACCACTTGAGCCCCCGGCAAAGAACAGTTTCTCAAAGGGAACCGCCGTTGAATTGCCATAGGCATAACCAACGCCGCCATTTATCCTTGCAATAAATTGTTTATCGGTACCCAGGCTTTTATACCAGCGTATATCGGCTTCCGGCCGCACATACTGGTTAAAGGGCAGACCCAGTATCCTTGCATAATCACCTTCATCAGGATTATGTTTCCTGTCGATAATACGGGACACCCCATTGAGCATATTTCCTGCGATATCTACATTTCCGCGGAAATAAATAAAACTTCTGTTTAACAACAATTTATTGGCATTTAGCGTATAAGCATATTTCATACCCACTGTCAGGTCCTTCCTGTCCAGTAGTTTGATATTGTATGAATTAGCTCTGAGCAGCTCTTTTCCGGCCTGGCCTGCATCTGTATCAGAAGTATCCAACAACAGGCCCCCGAACCGGTATTCGAAGTTCAGCGGGGTAAAAGAGTGCAATTTAGATTTTGTCTCTACCCATTCGTACGTTACAGAATTCAGAAAAACGCGGCGTACAAAGGACTCTTTTTGCCGGGCATAAACATAACTTGTAGAGAATGTGGTATAGGGTATGCCATTTTTTCCCATCATCGGAATATCAAAAGGCACCATTAACCTTGGCACCGACAAATTCGCACTTACAGAGAAATCCCTCTGGTAAATATCACTAAACAGAGAGCTTCCATGGCCGATCCTCGATTGGAGTCCGCCTTTCACCTGAAATTCAAAACGTTCCGCTCCTCTGAAAATATTATTATTGATATAGGTATTGCTGAGTGTGAAACCAACTGTACCCGCATTAAAAGGAACCTCTCCCTCCACCCGGTTACTCATTCTTTTCTGCGGAATGAGCTGGATAACCGGCTCTAATTTATTTGAACTGTCCCCGGCCTTTGCGTAATCAATTTTTACATTTTTAAAAACATTGAGTTCATACATACGGTCATAGGTCAGGTTTTCCTTACTGATATCATAAACCTCGCCTTCCCTTAAAAAATCATAACGTAAAACCGGGTTCCTTCTGAAGCGTTTCGATAAATCTGTATAACGGATCCCGCGGATAGGCCGCTCACTCAGTTTTATTGAGTCAGGAAATCCTTCTGTAGAGGGGGCCACAAGTACATTGCTTTCCCCGATCACATATTGTACATGTCTGGGTTTATTTGCAGGCGTATCAATATATAAGACAATATTCGTTTTACTGGCATTCAGGGCTGAGTCGACAGTGAAGCGTACATAAGGCCGTAAAAAATCATAATAACCGTTTTCTTTCATGACCTGGTAAATCTGTTCGCGCTCTAAAGCCAGCGAGTCATCATCATATTGCATCCCTTCCTTTAGCTGTGTAAAAGTCGGCTTTTTGTCCAGGTAAAGCTTTTTAACAGCACTGTCAGGTATGTTATAACTCAGCTTATTCACAAAAAAAGCGGGCCCCGGAGTAGCTTTAAAAGCTACTTCTGCCCTTTGGTTTTTCACCTTGATCTCAGACCTGACCTTTGCTTTAAAATATCCTTTACTGGTTAAAAACCGCTCAATCTGGTTACGGGAAATTTCTACCAGCGTGCTATCCAATACCGGAGCAGGGTTCCCTACAGACTTCGTTTTAAATAAAGAATAGAAAATATTGTATAAGCCCACATTTACGCCCAGTTTTGGCGCAGGGCGGATATCCTTTTGTATAAAATTCAGTGCTTCCTCATTGTATTTTTCAGGCACACTGTCGATTTCCACCTTTTTTACAATGGACTGGTAATCCTCTATAAATTTTGTCGAAGAGCATGCGGTAACAAAAAGGATAATAAACAGTAATATTGCAGGAAACAGAAATTTCTTTTTATAAATAGAATATGCTTTCAAAGTCACAGATAGGGTTTATAAAATCATTACATCAAAAAAAGTACCGTAAAGAAAATGGGATGTTTATTAGTGAAGGAATAAAATCAATTGTAGAATTTGTCCACTCCGCTTACCAGATCCATAGTATCTATTTTCTGGCACAATACCAATCTTTACTACCTAAATTACCATCAAATATAAAGTTATTTGAAGTAAACCCTGCTGAATTAGACAAGATTAGTACTTTACAGGCGCCACAAGGCATTCTGGCTCTGATCCATACCCCGCAAAATGTTGAGTTTGACAAGAAATTACTGAGGAATTCATTTTCTCTGGTACTGGACGGGATACAGGACCCGGGAAATCTCGGCACTATTATAAGAACGGCTGATTGGTTCGGTTTTAAACACGTGATCTGCTCAAACCATACCGTAGAGGTTTATAATCCAAAAACCGTACAAGCCACAATGGGTTCCCTTTCCCGGGTAAATATAACTTACCAGCATCTGCCTGACTTTCTGAAAGATATACACCTGCCTGTTTATGCTGCGATGTTAAACGGAGACAGCCTTTATCAAACCCGGTGGGGAAAGGAGGGTATTGTTGTGCTGGGCAATGAAGGACAAGGCATAAGCGACGGGGTAGCGGCTTTAATAGACCACCCGGTCACTATTCCGAGAGTCGGGGCAGCTGAATCATTGAATGTTGCAGTTTCTGCAGCCATATTTTGCGCAGATATAAGCAGAAATTTGCAGAAATAAATTGCATCTTAAGTTATAATTGCTATTTTTGCAGCCTGAATTTCAACAGGTCGAGTGGCCGAGTGGCTAGGCAGAGGTCTGCAAAACCTCGTACAGCGGTTCGAATCCGCTCTCGACCTCCAGATTTATATAAATTAAAAAAATAAAGGTTCAAACCATGGCAGTTACCAGATTAAAAAGAAAAGACAGAAAAAATAAAACAACTTCTCGTTTAGAAGTTAAAACTTTAAAATTAGCTACCAACATTGAATTAGGAAGCCGTTCTAAACAATCTAAAAAAGATCAGTTAGCTAAAAACAATTTAATCTTAGATCAGCTTACCGCTGCTGCAAGAGCTTAAGTTTTTCCGTAAAAATTAAATTATAAAGCCTTTCAGGAATACCCTGAAAGGCTTTTTTTATACCTAATGTTTTCTTTTTACAACAGGGCCTGGCAAATTCTTTTAATGATCCCCGGACCTTCATAAATAAAGCCGGTATATAGCTGTACCAGCGAAGCCCCTGCATCCAGCTTATCTTTTGCATCCTGCGGAGAATGTATCCCCCCCACTCCGATTATAGGAAAAGCCTTATTTGAATGTTCCGATAAATAACGGATAACTGCTGTAGATCTCAGCGTTAACGGTTTACCGCTTAAACCTCCGGTCTCTGCAGCCAGTCCGGCAGGCGTATAAAGACCGTCCCTGTTTATGGTTGTATTCGTAGCGATCACACCGGCAATCCCGGTTTCCCGTACAATTTCTATAATGTCATCCAATTGCGCATCAGTCAGATCGGGTGCAATCTTCAGTAAAACAGGCCGGGAGATGTCGTGTTCACTGTTCCGCTGCTGTAAAGTGTTTAATAATAATTTAAGCGGTTCCTTTTCCTGGAGATCCCTTAATCCCGGGGTATTCGGAGAACTTACGTTCACGACAAAATAATCCACCACGTCAAAAAGGCGGTCAAAACACTTCACATAATCGCTGGTTGCCTCCTCATTAGGCGTGTTTTTATTTTTTCCGATATTTCCGCCAATGATAATGCCGGGGTCTTTTTCCTTTAATACTCTGAGGTGTTCTGCAAGCACATCCACACCCTTATTGTTAAAACCCATCCTGTTGATAATGGCCTGATCATCAGTTAACCGGAACATCCTGGGCTTATCATTACCCGGCTGGGGCAGAGGCGTAACGGTGCCTACTTCTATAAAACCAAAGCCAAGATGGCTTAAAGCCTCCACATATTCCCCGTTTTTATCAAATCCAGCTGCAAGCCCTACCGGATTCCTGAATTTTATACCGAATACTTCCCGCTCTAAACCCTTGACATGGATGTCAAAGCTGCTGCGCAGTATTGTTTTTCCAAGAGGAAAATAATCATGAAACCATTTTAATCTTTTTACCACGAAATGGTGTACTTTCTCGGGATCGAACTGAAAAAATACGGGCTTTAGGAGATGATACATGCAGGCGAATATAGGAACGTTTTAATGGATCACAAAGTACCGCAAATATCTTTTAGCATAAAAAAAGAGATAAATGTAATAAAAACGTAGAAATTGCGCACAGAACTCATTATCGCTCAAACAAAATGCGCCTAAAAATTGTATTTTTGCAGCCACATGATTTCGATAAACGACTTAACATTCCTTATTGGTTCCAGGGCGCTGTATGACGAAGCAAACTGGCATATTAAACCGGGAGAAAGAATTGGGCTTATTGGTGCCAATGGAACTGGAAAATCCACGCTTTTAAAAATAATTGTAGGGGAATACGCTCCTTCTTCAGGTACGGTTTCCATGTCTAAGGACCTGAAAATAGGATACCTCAACCAGGATTTACTTTCATACGAATCCCATTATAGCATTTTACATGTGGCTATGGAAGCCTTTGAGCGCCAGAATCAGATACACGATGAAATTGAAGAACTGCTGAAAAAGATCGAAACGGATTATTCTGAAGAAGTCCTGAACAAACTGAGCGATAAGCAACAGGAATTTGAAGCACTTGACGGCTATAACATTGAATACAAAGCAAACGAGATCCTTGCGGGTTTGGGCTTCAGTACAGCCGACCAGCACAGGCCACTAAACACTTTCTCCGGGGGTTGGAGGATGCGTGTAATGCTGGCAAAGATCCTGCTGCAGACACCCGATATCCTTTTACTGGATGAGCCGACCAATCACATGGATTTACCTTCCATCAAATGGCTTGAAAGTTATCTGTCAGGATTTGAAGGCGCTATAGTTATTGTATCCCATGACAGGTATTTTCTGGATAAAATCGTGAACCGCACGGTAGAATCCCGTAAAGGCAAGCTGACGGCTTATGCTGGAAACTATTCTTTCTACCTGGAAGAAAAATCACTCCGCGGTGAGATCCAGAAGGGGGAATTTAAAAACCAGCAGGCTAAGATCAAACAGGAAGAAAGATTAATCGAACGCTTCAAAGCCAAAGCAAGTAAAGCAAAAATGGCACAGTCGCGGATGAAAGCACTGGATAAACTGGAACGCGTAGAAGATGTGGATGACGATAACCCGACCGTGAATTTCAGTTTTAAATTCACCAAACCTTCAGGCCGCCACGTCATCAGGATTGAACATGCAACAAAAAGATATCCCAATATAGATATCCTGGAAAACGCAGAAGGCGTTATAGAAAAAGGAGATAAAATCGCATTGATCGGGGCCAATGGTAAAGGAAAATCAACCCTTTTAAGAATGATCGCAGGTGTGGAAGCTTTTGACGGCAGCTGTGAAACCGGACATAACGTAACCACTACCTTTTTTGCGCAGCATCAGCTGGAATCTTTACACCTTGACAATACCATTCTTGAAGAATTGCAGTCTTTTGCGCCAAAACATACCGATACAGAGTTACGCTCTATCCTGGGTTGTTTCCTCTTCACCGGGGATGATGTATTTAAAAAGATCAAAGTCCTTTCAGGAGGAGAGAAATCAAGGGTTGCACTGGCAAAATCGCTAACTACAGATTCCAATTTCCTTATTCTGGATGAGCCGACCAACCACCTCGATATCCAGTCCGTAAACATCCTGATACAAGCACTGAAACAGTTTGAAGGAACGTTTATTTCCGTTTCCCATGACAGGTATTTCCTGGATAATGTGGCCAATAAAATATGGTTTATAGAAGAGGAGAAAATTAAAGAATATCCGGGCACCTATGCAGAATATGAAATCTGGAACAGTAAAAGGATAATTCCGCCCGCAAAAAACATTCCGGTAAAGCAGGAAAAAGAAAGCAAGCCCAAAGCTGAAGAAAAACCGCAACAGGTAAACACACAGCAGCAGTTGAAAAAACTGAACGATCAGTTACAGAAAATCGAGCAGGAAACTACGGTGCTGGATAAAAACCTGAAAGCAGTAGAGGCTGAACTGGCAGATGAAAAAGTATACAGCGACCAGGGCAAACTGGCCGATGCGAACAAGCGTTATGTAGCCGCAAAAAAACTCCTGGATGAAGCTCAGAACCGCTGGGAAACACTTGCAGCTGAAATCATGGAACTGGAAACCGCCTGATGAAGAGGTACGCAGGATTGCTCTTAGGGTGTTTAGGCCTGTTCAAACCCGCCCTTGCACAGCAAAGAGAATTTGTGTATGACAATAAGATATACGCTGCACAGATCAAAACTGTGCAGTGTTACAATACACAAAAAGAACAATCCCTTCCCGTTATTGCCCTTGGTTCCGCTGAAAAGCTGATTTGTTCATTTGACGATTTAAATGGAGGGAGCAAAGATTACTGGTATACCCTGGAACATTGCAGCTATGACTGGAAACCCTCCGGCCTGTCTGTGCTGGACTACCTTGACGGCTTAACTGAAGACAAGATCACCAGTTATTCCTATTCTTCCAAAACATTGCAAAAATTCACACATTATGCCCTGACCCTGCCCAACGAACAGATAAAACCAAAAATTTCAGGTAATTATCTGCTCAAAGTTTATCTGGACGGAGACATCAAGAAGCCTGTGTTTTCCCAGCGGTTTTATATCACCTCCAACCAGATGAACGCAGGAATGGAAGTTACACCAAGCACAGATGTAGCCTTACGTTTCAGCAACCAGAAAATAAATTTCACCATTTTTCATCAGACACCTGTTCAGAACCCGTACAGCGATCTGAAGGTACTGCTGATGCAGAACGGAAATCCTGAAACGGCCAAACTGAACAGCAAACCCACCTATGTTAAACCCGGTTCATTGCTGTACAATGAGGCGGGCGCAAATGATTTTCCCGGCCTGAATGAATTCAGGAAACTTGACATCCGGAGTTTCCGCTACAAAGGCGGGCACGTTCAGGATATCAGCACAGATACAGCCAATAATATTACCCTTTTTCAGGACCTGGACGGCAATACGCCTAAATACACCAGGCAGATCGATGATGATGGCGCCTTTTTTATCAGGAACCAGGACAACCGGGATAATGACACCGAGAGCGATTATGCACATGTACTGTTTACGCTGAATGCCAGCCCGCCAAATACTGACGGCGATGTGTATGTAACCGGGCGTTTTAACAATTATACGCTGACGCCGGCGAATAAACTAACTTATGATCCTGCAAAAAAGAAGTTTTACCTCAGCCTGTTGCTGAAACAGGGTGTTTACGACTACCAGTATGTCTGGAAGGAAAGAACAACCGGTAAAATAAATCCTGCAGTTTTTGAAGGATCTTTTGTGGAAACGGAAAACAACTACCAGGCCTTTGTTTATTACCGTAAGCCCGGCAGCCGCTGGGATGAACTGATCGGTTACAGTACGCTCAGT
>Ga0160457_1000660_pt1 | contig 13312 bp, 13 predicted proteins | sample HID1972M_E6MG_FD_108242 | JGI IMG/M metagenome (GOLD analysis project Ga0160457, IMG submission 108242) | Enriched pill bug-associated microbial communities from UW Madison campus, WI, USA - HID1972M_E6 MG | ecosystem: Host-associated > Arthropoda: Insects > Digestive system > Unclassified ... | reverse complement strand
CGGCTCTCTCCAGGAATAGGCTTTAAATTCAGCTGTAGTAGATGCTGTGACCTGCACTGCTTTTGCACCTGCTTTATTTTCCTGGATATAAAGCTCCCATGGCTTATTCATATAAGAATAATTAATGGCGAGCCATTTTTCATCAGGAGAAAGAGTTACTTCATTACCCCCTTTCATTCCGGTAATTTTCACCGGTGTGCCGCCGTTTACGCTCATTTTATAAAAATGGGTAATTCCGGGATGCTCTATATTGGCAATGAAATAAAATGTTGTTTTATCTTTTGATAACTGTACGCGCTGCACTTCCCATTTCCCTGAAGTCAGCTGTTTTTTCTCTCCTGTTGCCACATTGGCCACGTATAAATGGGAATAACCACTGGCTTCGCTCTGGAAGTACAAACGGTCGTTATCGATCCAGTCTATATTTCTCGGCCCAACACCCGGTCCGCCAATCCAGGCCTCGTCACGCTGTCTGTCTACGAGTGTAATATTTCCTGTCGCTGCATCAAGTTTCAGTATCCAGAGGTCTTTATTATCCAGGGATTCTGCCACCAGGACAGCTGTGCTGCCTGCTGCATTCCAGAACGGTCCGGATAAATTTACCTTTCTGTCTTCATTTTTCTTTTTAGTCTCTTCCTGCTGTTTAGGATAGTCCTTCAGATAATCCGGCAGGTCTTTAATGCCGGGGATCTGTTCAGTATGCACATTGTAAACTGTATCCCGCTGCAGGTCATAAATTAAGTTTTCATACGTTGCCTCCGGCCCGCCAACTTTGGCTCTGCCGGTAATATCTTCTGTATAACCTGAAGCAGTTACATAGCTTGGCACTATGGTAGATTTTGCATCCGCAGGCCGTCCGATGAGCTTATAACTGATGTAACGGGCATCCGGGCTTACAACTATGCCCATCATCATCTTATCATCTAGATAAAGTGGTTTTAGAGGCTTTTCTACTCCCTGGCGACCTTGTCTGCCAAAACCAGGGAGGGGTCTTGGTTTTTTGTTCTTAAGGACATCAAAAAGCTCATTCTGTTCGGTTTTTAACCAGGTATCCTGTGCATTTGCTTTTCTTTCTCCAGGGGCAGGCTTCTTTCCCTTAACAAAATTAGACAATTGTTTCAATTCATTAGATTTCAGGTCAAGGGTGTATACATTTTCTCCCCGCTGAAAAGCAATCCTGCCATTGGTCAGAAACCTTGCATTACTTTCCCTGTCCATGGTGTTGGTTAACTGCTGTTTTTTCTTTGTTTTAAAATCATACAAAAACAAATCGCCGGATTGCTCAGACAGGCCGAGTGTATGGTCCTTATTATAGGCATAGTCAGCAGCCATTTGCTGTTCTGCCAGTTTATCATCGGCCTTAACTGGCTTCAAGGCTTGCACATTTGTCTGATATAACTGGTCTTTTTCCTTATTTTCCGGGTTCCAGTCGAAGTAAACCGTTTTACTATCAGCAGACCAGCGGTAATTAGAAGGAGGGGTGCCTAGCCATTTCTGGTCACGCATAATCTTCTCCACAGTTAGGGGCACAACCTCTTGTGCATGGGCAGCGGTAGTGCCCAGCAGGAATAAAAAGTATAGTTTCTTCATAAATGTTTAGGGGTTAACACCGCAATTTAGAAAAAAAACAACCTCCAAAACAATGATGGAACAAGATTTTATAAATGTTACAGATTAGCCAATGCGTACGGAAGTCATTGTCAGCGAGCCTCCAACAGCTTTATCATTGAACAAGGAAACCTTTTCCTGCCCCTTTTGTAAGCCCAGGGTATATAACAGCGGGAGATAATGTTCGGGCGTAGGAATCGCAAGCGCGGCCGCTTTTCCCAGCTGCTGATAGGCCATCAGGGGCTGATGGTCTTTATTCATAATAAGGTTTTTAAACTGCTCGTTTATGGCTATCGCCCAGTCATACCCTCCGCCATCCATCATGTCCCAGCTCAGCATCTTCAGGTTATGTACCATATTTCCGCTGCCCATGATTAACACGCCTTTCTTACGGAGTTGGTAAAGTTCGCTGCCCAACGCATAATGCGCCTTCGGGTCTTTGGTATAGTCTATACTTAGTTGCAGAACCGGAACATTGGCACCGGGAAACATGTGTTTTAATACAGTCCAGGCACCATGGTCCAATCCCCAGTCATGGTCCAGGACTATGTCAGTACTTTTAATGAGTCCGGCCGTTTCTGCAGCAAGTCCGGGATTCCCCGGCGCCGGGTACTGTACATCAAACAAATCCTGCGGGAACCCGCCGAAATCATGGATCGTTTTTGGAAAATCCATCGCCGTAACAGCCGTTCCCCTTGTAAACCAATGCGCTGAAATGACAAGCACTGCCTTTGGTATGGGCATAGTGCGCCCTATATCAGCCCACCGGAGGCTAAACGCGTTGTGTTCAATCCCATTCATCGGCGACCCATGCCCGATGAACAGGACCGGCATCAGCTCTTCTTGCGCAGGAAGGTCTGCGGTTAATTTTTTTATTGCTGATAAATTGGCCATAATCGCTGCGGGTTTCTCTTTCTTAACAAAATTAACCAGAATATATATCCTCTTTGATGACCTATGTTAAGAAATGGCTGTTTCTTTTGAATGGTGCGGTCACTTAAGAATATTCGGGTATGATATTATTTTAAGCTATTAAAGAAATTAAATTCTGCTCTTAACAAATACATGTTTTTCGTATACCTCCCGGGGATCCCTCCTGCCACCTGGAACCTGTAGCCAAAATCTATACGCGTCCGGCTGTTTAATACGACCTGTACCGCCGGGGCAAGATCAAAATAGGATCTCCCATTGGCCGGATTCGTCTTGCCCAGCATTTCCACATAGAGATTAAAATTAGGCTGGCTGTAGTCTTTATAAACAACCGGAAGCAACAGGTAACCTGAGGATAAACTATATCCGATCAACTGGTCCGGCTGCGGCATACCTGCCATCTTGTTGCTTTCCCTTTCATATGCTTTAATATAGCTTAATGAAGCCGACAAGGCCAGCTTATGCAGCAATTGCGTAACGACAAATCCAGCCTGCACACCGCTATTATCTCCTTCAAGGTTAATATCTTCTGTATAAACAGGACGTTTACTGGTACTTATTCTGCCAAAAGCTGCTGCACGCAAATGCCGCTGTGCGCCGTCAAGTGAAAGGAATCTAAATTTAGTATATAAACTTCCGCCTTCCAGCCTGTATTTGCCATCCATATCAGAAGAAGAACCTTGTACGTGTATCATCAGGCTCTTGCTGAAACTAAACATTACCTCGGGGATCGTCCTGTTCATTCTCCCGGCATTTAAAATGCCTTCATTCGTTACCCTGATCCCTATCGATTTGGCCGGCATATTACTTGCCGGTTCTGTAAAAACATATAATTCCTGTGCATGCGCATGCATACCCGCAGCCAGCAGACAGATGAATGCGGCTAAGTTTATATATTTCACCGGTTATATACTGAGATGGAAAATACGCGTTTCCCTACCCTGAATATTTCCTTTTCCGGTTAAATAAGCGGGCGATTTTAACGCTGCGGCCTTTTTCTTAAATGCAGCAGGAGTAATAAAGCCTTTATCGATTACCTGGGCGGTAACCGGCCCGTTGAGGGTTTTTCCTTTTGCATTGACAAAACGGTAAACAGCTCCGTCGACCAGGGCAATGCCCTCCTCATCAATAGCCGTCTGCTTAAAATTAATCGTAGCGGAGAGATCACCGATTGAAAACCCGGCGTCCTGAACTTTGGCCCTGATCTGGTCTATATTAACGGATTTGTCTGTTCTGAATTTAATAACGAAAACATTTCTGTTGAGGTCCGGGGTCACTGTTTCTATAAACCCAAGGGTTTTTAAAGAGGTTTCGGTTGCTCTCGAGCACATGGAACAGGTAAGACCGTTAACCTGCAGCTCTGCTTTTGAAATTTGCTGGGCGAAAGTGTCCGCACCGGCAAACACAAGAAAGAATAGGATAAAATAACTGAATGGTTTCATGTTTTTAAGAATTAATGAGAATAAATAATACTAACCCGTCTGTACAGGTCATGCCTGAGGCGGGAAGTTCAATTCATTCCTGGTCTAATTCCTGAAAACGCAGTTATATACGTAAAGGGAAAGCCGTGCAGAAAGCGGCGGTGCTTTATTTTCAGCTTTGCTGAAAACTTTTGGTAAAACGTCCTGGATAAGGTCCTGGATAAAAGGAGCAATAAATAGCCTGATACTGAAGTTTTTTGGCAGGTCAACTTTTACACCGGACTGATGGCTGTCCTTAATTTTTGCATCTATTACCGTGTTCTTGCAGCACATATCCTTTTTTGCTGCTTTTTCAACAGGCAGGCATCCCTTGCAAGAAGCCGCTTCGGTAAGGTGAACAGCAGCTAATTTACCTCCGCAAAAATGCAGGTTAAACGCAACCCCTATTACACTAACGAGGTAAAAGAGGCACAATCCGAATGCTATTTTCTGCTTGAGGTTCATTTCCTTACAAATCTACTTATAAATAATTAAAAAAAATAGATTTCTATCTTAACTTAGCAGTCGCAGCTTTTTACTTATGAAACCAGTATTTACGCTTTTGCTCTCGCTAATCCTGTTCACTGCCTATGCAGCCAAACCCACCCACCGGTATGTAAGGATAAAAACAGATCAGGGAGAGTGTATCATTATGTTGTATAACAAAACGCCAAGACACCGTGACAACTTTATTAAACTGGCAAAAAGCAGGTTCTATAATGGCGTATTGTTTCACCGGGTAATTAAGGCATTCATGATCCAGGGCGGTGATCCGGATTCGAAAACCGCTGCACCGGGGGAAAAATTAGGAAGCGGCGATGTAAAGTATACTATCCCTGCGGAAATCTGCGACAGCTTATTCCATAAAAAAGGTGTTTTAGGCGCCGCCAGAGACAATAATCCTGAAATGGCATCGAGCGGGTCACAATTTTATATCGTTCAGGGGAAAAAGTTCAGCGATCCGGAACTAGACAGTCTTGAAATCAAACGCCTGCATTTTAAACTTCCTCTTTGGGAGCGAGAAATATACAAAAGTATCGGAGGCAGCCCCCACCTGGACACTAAATACACGGTTTACGGAGAGGTTGTCCGTGGTTTATCTATGGTGGATAGCATCTCCGTTGTTCAGACAAATGCAGAAGACCGTCCTTTAGCAGATATCAGGATGAACGTTACCGTCCTGAAAAGAAGGGAAGCCCGCAAACTTGAAAAAGCAATGATCAGCGAGGGTTTTAGCGGACTTAATTCACTTTAACCAGCTGGTTTCCTGAAGATTATTTAAAACAAATACGATACTAATGAAGATAATTTCTTACAATGTGAACGGGATCCGTTCTGCCTCAGCAAAGAACCTCTTTGGCTGGCTTCAGGCTACAGATGCGGATATGATTTGTCTGCAGGAGGTGAAGGCACTGCCTGTACAGATCCCTGAGATCATTGGCCTGATCGAACAGCTTGGTTATTACCACTACTGGGCCAGCGCAGAAAAAAAAGGATATAGCGGAGTCGCCATCCTGACAAAAATTAAACCTAACCATGTAGAATATGGCTGCGGAGAAGAATGGATAGATAAGGAAGGGCGCATTTTAAGGGCTGATTTTGATGGTTTCTCTTTAATGAGCGTCTATCTGCCTTCCGGATCTTCCGGAGAGGACAGGCAGGCTAAAAAGCGTGAATTTATGGCTTTCTTCCAGGGATACATTACAGACTTACGCAGCGCTTATCCGAAACTGATTATTTCAGGCGATTACAATATCTGCCATACCGCAATGGATATCCATAACCCTAAATCGAATGCCAATTCTTCAGGATTCTTACCGGAAGAACGGGAATGGATGGGCCTGTTCCTCGAAAGCGGATTCATTGATACTTTCAGGCATTTCAACAAAGACCCCCACCATTATACCTGGTGGAGCTTCAGAGCTAATTCGAGAACTAAAAACCTGGGCTGGCGTATCGATTATCATCTGGCTACCCAGCCTCTGCTTAACAGGCTGAAGAGCGTAAAGATTTTACCCGATGCCGTACACTCCGATCACTGTCCGGTACTGCTGGAACTGGAAGCCTGATCACCGAAATAAATTATCTCCGTAGGAGTAATGCATAAATCCAGACGAATGTCATTACTGTGGGTATCGCGTATGGTACCCACGCTTTCAAAAAATGATAATCCTGCTTTTATGCAGTGGCGCCCTGACAGAAAACGATCATAAAATCCCTTGCCATATCCTACACGGTATCCCCTGTCATCAAAAGCCAGTAAAGGAATGATGACCAGGTCGATTTCCCCTGTATGCTTTTCTTCCCCGGCAGGTTCCGGTATGTTAAATAAACCCTTTTGCAATATATCTTCAGCCCTGTAGAGGTGATGTGTCATTAACGAGGTCTTAAAGTCAGCCCTGGGCACGATTATCCGGATATCAGGATGATGTTCCTGAAGCCATCTGATCAGCATAAAGGTATCAGGCTCTTTTTTCTCTTCAATAGGCAGAAAAATATGAATTGTTTTCAGTCCTGTGAAATTAAGTGTGGCAAACTGACGGAGCAGACCTTCATTCAGGGCCATCAGCTCTTCGCGGCTCAATGCATCTCTGCGTGCTGCCTGTATTTTTCTTATCTCCGGTTTATTCATCTTCTGTTCATAGCAGCACGAATATCGGTAAGATAGCTGTACCGTACAAAAAAAATGGCTTCGGGAACCACTCCGAAGCCAAAATCAACCTAAACCTAAAACTAAACTATGAAAATTCTTATTTTACTCTTTCTATATAGTCGCCTGTACGTGTATCAACTCTGACTTTATCGCCCTGGTTGATGAACATCGGCACTTTAATTTCTACTCCTGTTTCTACTGTGGCGTATTTTAATGCATTAGTAGAAGTATCGCCTTTTACTGCTGGCTCTGTATAAGTAATTTCCAATTCCACATGAGATGGGGTCTGTGCCATAATAGGCTCGTCACTTTCGAACGCTATAATCACGTTCATCCCTTCTTTAAGGAATTTAACTGCGTCTCCAAACAGTGTTTTTTGAATGTTAAACTGTTCAAAAGTATTATTATCCATCACCACAAGGAAATCGCCGTCCTCATACAGGTACTGATAATCACTGGTCTCTACACGGCAAATTGTTACTTCTTCATCTGTACGGAACCTGTATTCAACTAACTTTCCGGTTTTAACGTTGCGCATTCTAGCCTGATAGAAAGCTCTTAAATTTCCGGGAGTACGGTGAAGAAACTCTTCCACAGCAACCAGATCCCCGTTAAAACGAAGAATATTACCACTTTTTACTTCTGATGCTTTTGCCATTTATATTCTTTTTTTATCGCTTTTAGCGGTAACGAAACTATTGCAGTTCCTCTAAAATTTCAATTAACCAGCAGCTCGATTTCGTGCCGCAAAGGTAAAGACTAATTCTCGATTCTACAACAGTAATTTAAAATATTAATTAATACGCGGATTGCCGCGGTAATTCTTGACATTTTTCTTGCAATCAAGGCTGAATTATGCCTCTTTATAGTCAGTAACAGGGATAAAGTAATCACAAAAGGAGTACTCATCTTCCTGGTTCGAACCTACCAATATCAACCTTCCGGCACTGAAGTTATGGATCAGTTTATGGTACCATTCTATACCCTGTTTGTCAAGATTGGATGTAGGTTCATCTAAAAATAACAGTGGCGTATCCGTACAGCAAGCCAATGCAAGCTTCGTCCTTTGTTTCATTCCTGATGAAAAATATTTGAGTGCTTTATCCTGTGCTTTAGCCAATCCCAGAAGATCCATCAGCCGGGCTGCATCAATGTCCGGATGAAATTTTTTAAATTTAAAATGAAATGCAATCGTTTCCTGTAAAGTGAATTCCTCCACCAGATCCAGGTAAGGGGCAGCAAAACTGATATGCCTGTATATCTGGTCTACGGGTATTTCCTGTCGGTTTGTGTAGGTTATGGTCCCCTCAGAAGGTGCTAAATTACCGAGCAACACACTTAACAAAGTTGATTTACCGGACCCGTTAGGTCCAAGAACAGCATATTTACTGCCAGAGCGGAACGTATAATTCATATTCCTGAAGACCCATTCCTGGTTAAACCTTCTTCCTGCGTCTTTTAGTTGGATTTCCATGGAAGATATTAGTTCCCTGAACCAAAGCCCTTCATTACACCCCGGTTTGAATTCCGTATAAAATCAACGATTTCATCCCTTATTTCTGTCGGTGCAAATTCTGCTTCTATCTTATCCAGTGCTTTGGTTACATTATTATGTTTGACAAACAAAACCCTGTAAATTTCCTGTATCTCATTAATCTTTTCAGAGGAGAACCCTCGTCTTCTTAAACCAACGGAATTGATACCGGCGTAAGATAACGGTTCCCTGGCCGCTTTGACATAAGGAGGAACATCTTTACGTACAAGCGAGCCGCCGGTTACAAACGCATGTGACCCGACTTTAACAAACTGATGTATGGCTACGAGTCCTGCCAGCACTACATAATTGCCTATAGTGATATGGCCCGCCAGCGTAGTACTGTTAGAAAATATACAGTAATCGCCCACTTCGCAATCATGAGCAATATGTGAATAGGCCTGGATCAGACAATTACTGCCAATAACAGTTTTCCATTTATCCTTGGTCCCCCTGTTAATGGTTACACATTCCCTTATCGTGGTGTTGTCCCCAATTTCTGCCGTAGTCACTTCGCCGGCAAATTTCAGGTCCTGCGGAACACCAGAGATCACAGATCCAGGAAAAATACGGCAGTTTTTACCTATTCGGGCGCCGTCCATAATCACAACATTAGACGCAATCCATGTACCATCCCCGATGACAACATCCTTATGGATAACTGCAAATGGCTCTATAATAACGTTATCTCCAATTTTCGCATCGGGATGTATGTATGCTAAAGGTTGTATCATGATACGCGGTCGCTTTCTTTTACTTTGGAAATTTGTGCCATCATTTCTGCTTCAACAACGACCTTCTCGCCTACCATGCCCACACCTTTCATTTGTGCAATACCCCTGCGGATAGGCTCCATCAGGTCACATCTGAAGACTATAGTATCTCCAGGTAAAACCTGTGCCCTAAACCTGACTTTATCTATTTTCAGAAAATAAGTGAGGTAGTTTCTTGGATCAGGAACCGTACTCAGTACCAAAATCCCCCCGGTCTGAGCCATTGCTTCGATCTGTATTACGCCGGGTAAAACGGGGGCTCCGGGGAAGTGGCCTTTGAAAAACTCTTCGTTCATCGTTACATTTTTCACACCGACAACATGTGTTTTAGACAATTCCAGAATTTTATCGATGAACAGGAAGGGTTGTCTGTGCGGCAGGATGTCCATAATCTGCACAACATCATATAAGGGTTTTACAGCCGGGTCATAAACATGCTGTACCTTTTTGTTTTTTTCTTTTTTGATAGCTGCCTTAATCTTTTTAGCAAAAGCGATATTCGCCGCATGGCCTGGTCTGGCGGCCATAATGTGCCCTTTTAAATGCATACCTACCAGTGCCAGGTCTCCGATCATATCCAGTAATTTATGCCTCGCCGGTTCATTCTGGTAACGCAGTTCCATATTATTCAGGATACCCTGGGGTGCCACCTCAATCTTTTTCCTGTTAAAAATCTTGGCCAGGTGGTCCAGCTCATCTCGGGTAACTTCTTTATCTACAATTACTATTGCATTATTTAAGTCTCCGCCTTTTATCAGGTTGTTTTTTAACTGATACTCCAGTTCATGCAAAAAGCAAAAAGTACGGCATGAGGATATTTCATTTTTAAATTCGGCTATACTGGATATTACAGCATGCTGGCTGCCTAAAACAGGTGAATTGTAATCAATCATACAGGTAAACCTGTAATCATCAAGCGGCATGGCTACTATTTCTACTTTTCTGTCTGCCTCGGTATAAATGATATTATGAGGGATCTGAAAATATTCCCGGTCTATGTTCTGATGGGTAACACCTGCACGCTCCAGTGCCTCAACAAATAAAATCGCACTACCGTCCATAATAGGCGTTTCAGGACCATCCAGTTTCATCAGGATGTTATCCAGGTCCATACCTACCAAAGATGCCATTACGTGTTCTACCGTACTTATACTTGCCCCGTTCTGAGAAATGGTTGTGCCTCTGGCTGTATCTGTTACGTTGTCACAATCTGCATCAATTATTGGCTGACCGGGTAAATCGATCCGCTGAAATTTAAACCCATGATTTTCTGGCGCCGGACAAAAAGTTAAGGTAACATTTGCCCCTGTATGTAAGCCTACTCCTTCTACAGAAACTTCACTTCTAATGGTTTTTTGTTTAACGTTCATTACTATTCGGTGTACTAAAATTCTTATTATCTGATAATTCAGCCTCTAATTTCGCTATTCTTTTATCTATTTCGGGTAACTGCCTGAACAAAACAGAAGCTCTCATCCAGTTCCGTAACGGCTGGGCCGGCGAACCATGCCATTGTTTGTCTTCTTCTACTGTGCTGAAATTTATCCCCGCCTGTGCACCTATCTGTGTTCCTTTTGCCAGTGACAGGTGTCCCGCTATCCCCACCTGTCCGCCTATAACAGATTTTTCTCCCAGTTTAGTACTTCCGGAAATCCCGGCCTGAGCAGCAACAACTGAGTTTTCACCAACTTCAACGTTATGCGCAATCTGGATCAGGTTGTCGAGTTTTACCCCTTTGCGGATAAAGGTAGAACCCATTGTTGCGCGGTCAATTGAAGTATTAGAGCCGATTTCAACCTCATCCTCTATAACGACATTTCCAATCTGGGCAATTTTAGAATAAGTGCCGTCCGGCTGGGGTGCAAATCCAAATCCGTCACTTCCTATCACGCTGTTCGAATGGATCATGACACGGGAACCAATAATACTGCGGTTGTAAATCTTAACCCCCGGATAAAAGGTACAATCATTACCTATCAGCGCATTCTGGCCAATAAAAACCTGAGGGAAAATTTTACAATTATCGCCGATGGTAACATCCGCAGAAATATATGCAAAGGCACCTATAAATACATTCTTGCCGATTTTTGCGCTGGGATGAACAAAGGATGGTTGTTCTATGCCTGTCTGGGAGACAAGCTGATTTAAAGCTTCGCTGTATTTATCCAGCAAAACTGAAAAAGCACTATATGGGTCCTTTACTTTGACAAGGGTACAGCTGACAGGCTGAGCAGGAAAAAAATCTAACCCTACAATTACTACTGAAGCATTTGTAGAATATATATAGTTTTCGTACTTACGGTTCGATAGAAAACATAAAGCCCCTTTTTTACCATCTTCTATTTTCGAAAGTTCAGAAACCATAATGTTTTCATCACCTTCAATCGTCCCGTTTAAAAAATCACTTATCTGCTTGGCAGTAAATTGCATTCTACAAAGTTAAATGTTAAATTGATATGAACAAATAATCTAAACGAGTTAATTCCCGCTTGCCTCATATTAATTCAGAAACTAAAAACGGGATAAAAAATCAATTATTTTGTTAAATAATGCTAAATTATTCTGGGGTAACATAATATGTGCTTTTTTACGGTCTTATCCAGCGATTCCAGGTTAGATAAGTCCGATGCCTTAGCTATATCTATCACATCATTGCTCTTCATCAGGATGTTTATCGTGCTGTTTCCCGCTGCTGCGTTATATGCCCTGTTCATTATTACATCAGTAAAAACAAAATAAGAAGCTTCACTTTCTGTAATTTCCAGACTTATAGCTGTGTTCTCGCAGATTCGCTGTACCCTGCTTTTTTCCACCGGCTCGTTTCCCATCTCTATTTTATACAGGTTCCGGTTAACCAGCATGTTACATAACAGCGACAAAATTCTGTCATCATGGTCACGCCATACTTTAACCGAAGTGAAAATATCCTGGTCGTCTAATCTGGCAAACTGGATCAGGTGTATCTCCGTTTCAAAAAACTCTTTTTCCGAAAGGTCGTTTTCTAAAAAGTGCTGCAGCGCAGGCGTTGCAAATAAGGTTTCTCCTTTAATGGAGAGTTCTTTGGCCCTTTTTAAAATCTTCACCAGCAGCTGCTCTCCCGCAATAACGGTCTTATGGAGGTAGACCTGCCAATACATCAGCCTCCGGGCAATCAGAAACTTTTCAATGGAATAAATGCCTTTTTCCTCAATAACAAGCTGATCGTCAGCGATATTAAACATTTTAATGATCCGGTCAAAGCTGATTACACCCTCGCTTACACCGGTAAAAAAACTGTCCCTGTTCAAATAATCCATTCTATCCAGGTCGAGCTGGCTGGAAATGAGCTGATGCAGAAATTTTTTAGGGTATTTCCCTTTAAATATATGAATTGCCGTAGTTAACCTGCCCGCAAATTTTATATTAAGGTGTTCCATTATCAGCATGGAAAAATCCTCATGTTTAATGTCTTTTACCAGGGAATGCTCCAGCGCGTGTGAAAAAGGACCATGGCCACTGTCATGCAAAAGTATAGCTATTGTGGCACCCTCCTCTTCTTCCCGGGTAATTTCGTGGCCTTTGCTGCGTAAAACTTCGATAGCCAGACTCATCAGGTGCATCGCCCCCAGCGCATGATGGAACCTGGTATGAAGTGCCCCGGGATACACCAGATGCGTCATCCCTAATTGTTTAATATAGCGTAACCGCTGAAAATAAGGATGAGAGATTAAATCGAATACCAGTTCTGAAGGCACATTTATGAATCCGTATACCGGATCATTTATTATTTTCTTTTTGTTCAATCCTTATAAAATAAATTATCCGGTACAAAAATTGCTATTTTTATCCATACTAAAAAGAGATGTATCTCTTTGAGGATATTATTTACATTATATATATACAATAATGCAGGAAACCAAGATTTTATGGGCCGATGATGAGATTAACTTATTAAAACCACATATACTACTGTTAAACGAAAAAGGATACCATGTTACCACTTTCACCAATGGTAACGACGCTTTGGAAGCATTTGGAAAAGAGCATTTCGATCTGGTTTTTCTCGATGAGAACATGCCGGGAATGAGCGGACTGGAAACACTTTCAGCAATTAAAAACATCAAAAATGATGTTCCCGTTGTGCTGATAACCAAAAGCGAAGAGGAAAACCTGATGGAAGATGCAATCGGGTCTAAAATAGATGATTACCTGATTAAGCCCGTCAATCCTAAACAGGTTTTGTTAACCATTAAGAAGATCATTGACAATAAACGCCTGATCAGTGAAAAAACATCCATGGCCTATCAGCAGGACTTCAGGCGGCTGGGTATGACATTAAATGATAAATTAAGTTATGAAGAATGGGTAGATGTGT
>Ga0160457_1000659_pt1 | contig 13319 bp, 15 predicted proteins | sample HID1972M_E6MG_FD_108242 | JGI IMG/M metagenome (GOLD analysis project Ga0160457, IMG submission 108242) | Enriched pill bug-associated microbial communities from UW Madison campus, WI, USA - HID1972M_E6 MG | ecosystem: Host-associated > Arthropoda: Insects > Digestive system > Unclassified ... | reverse complement strand
TACTGCTCACCACCGACGCGCAGTGGGACGAGTGCCGCGCCCTCTTCGGCGACGAACGCGCCAGCTACCGCGACGCCCTCGATCGGCACTACACCAGCGGCGCGCCGGAGGGCTGGCGTGCCTCCTTCATCTCCGAGTACGCCACCATGCACCCGTGGGAGGACTTCGCGGAGTGCTTCGCCCACTACCTCCACATCCGCGGAACCCTCTCGACTGCGGCCGCCGCCGGCATGGTGCTGCACACCGACCGCGCACCCGGCATCCTCGACGACGACATCGAGCCGGCATCCGACTACACCGACGCCCCCACCGAGCGGATGCTGCACGACTGGGAGTGGGTGTCGCTGTTCTTCAACCGGGTGAACCGAGCGATGGGCCAGCACGACCTGTACCCATTCGAGCTGTCGCCGCCCGTGCACGCGAAGCTCGACTTCATCCACCGGCTGGTGGCGCCGCTGCGGTGACCGCCAGTTTCCACAGGCGCCCGATCCATCCCCAGAAGGGTCTCGTCCGCCGCGCTGGCCGCCCCGAACCGCCGACGATTGTGTAACACACAATGATAGGTTGGGAAGGTTCGTGGGCATCGTCTTCACCCAGAGCGCCGACAAGCACGACGTACCGAACGGCGACGCCCTCTACGCGATAGCGAATGCGGTCTACAGCAGTGAGCGAGTCCGAGGCGAGAGGGACACAGGTGCGCGCATGGTGTTCATCGGGCCCCCGCACGCGCAGACCGAACGCCTTCTCGAAGTGCTGATCGAGCGCAGAGCGGGGGACTTCATCGTCTTTCACGTGATGCCTCTCGGCGATTTCTACACGCGCCAGATGGAGGGAGACCGATGACGCTCGGCGACAAGGAAGAAGCACGATACCGTCGGCTGGCTGAGCACGCTGAAGCCGGTCAGGATCTTCTGGGCGAGGGCACCGTGCTGCGCGGAGACGCGGCGACCGAAGCGGGTCGCGCGCTCCTGCGCGAAGCGCTCGGGAACGACGAAGCGATCGAACGAGCGATCCGCCGTGGGCGCCCGAATCTCAGCCACGCTCGAGCGACAGGTCACTCCCCAGCGGTGAACACCCGCGTCACCGAAACACAGAACGCACAGCTCGAGCAACTGATGGAGGTGCTCGAATTCCGCACCAAGTCGGATGTCGTGCGGGCTGCCATCGACGAGTACGCGGCGCGCCACCTCAAGGGCGCCTGACGCCCCCGGCGGTGACCGCCGGCGTCACACAACGTCGCAGTCCGTCGCAGTCCGTCGCACAGTGTCACGTCGATAGGCGGCAGGCGGCAGGTCGGGGAAACTCGACCCATGCCCGCCGAGTACGTCGCGATCCCGTGGGAAGGGGGCACGCGCAGCAGCGTGAGCCCTCCCCGCACGATCGCCGCGCCCGCGGGACTCGAGCTGCGCGGCTTCGGCATCTACGTCGGCGTCGACGAGGCGAGAGCGGATGCGGCGGGCGTCGACCTGGCGGCCCTCGTCGACGAGGTGCACCAGGCGCTCACCGACATCCCCGGAGCGGAGACGTTCGCATCCGTCGTGCTGTCGCCGGAGGGTGAGGATGCGGCCCCGCTCGAGGTGGTGCGCACGGCCCTCGGCGAGCCGAGCGTCCGCCGCGGCCCGGCCCCGGCATCCGCCGCACCCACCCACGGGGTGGTGGTCGATCTCGCCCGCCACCGGGTGAGCGTCGACGGCAGCCTCGTGCACCTCACGTACCGCGAGCAGGCGCTGCTCACCTACCTGGTGCAGAACCAGGGCGTCATCCACGACCGCCGCACCCTGCTCGCCGCGCTCGCCGACGCCGACGGGCCCGACGACCTGGGCGAGCGCACCATCGACGTGTACCTGCAGCGGCTGCGGCGCCGCCTCGCGCCGTACTCCGACATCATCCGCACGGTGCGTGGCCGGGGGTACCGCCTCGACCCGCATCCGGATGTGGCGGTCGTCGGAGCCTGACGGGCGCCACGCCCGCTGATCCGCACCCACCCCAGAAGTGCAGGAGATTCTGCGACACGTTCGGCGGCCGTCAGCGACTACGGGCGTCCGAGAACCGCGACGCCGATTTCTCCTGCATTTCTACTGGAGACCGAACCGCAGGCGCTCGAGCGACTCCGCACCGTCGAGGTTCGCGCCGCCGCGGTAGCGGCTGGCCACGTGGGTGTCGGGGAGCTGCGGGCCGCCGCCGAAGAGCCGCTCGCGCAGCGTGACGGGCACGTCGGGTCGGTCGGCGATGCGGCCGCGGCGACGCAGCTCGGGCACGACGAGTTCGGCGAAGTCGCGGGCCGTGTCGAACGAGTGGTACTGCCGCAGGTTGATGCCGTCGACGCCGTCCTCGTCGAGCCAACGCTCGATCTCGTCGGCCACCACCGTGGGGGTGCCGGCCACGAAGAAGCGGCCCTCGCGCTGCTCGCGCAGGCCGTCGAGCGCGGCGCCGACCGTCGAATCCGGTTTCAGGAACGGGATGGCGGAGTGCGGCAACCCGGCCGCGTCGAGCGCCGCCCCGATGGTCTGCTCGCGCGGCAGGTTCGGCAGGTCGATGGGGAAGCTCGCGTGGGCGAGGATGCCGTCGAGGCTGGAGTCGGCGCGGTACTGCCGCCACTTGTCGGCCGCCTCCTCGTCGGTGCGACCGACGACCACGCCCGCCTGGATGACGAACCGCAGGTCGTCCCCGCTTCGCCCGTGCCGTTCGGCGGCGGCGCGCATGTCGGCGCGGTTCTTGCGGAAGTCCTCCGCAGTCTTACCTCCGGTGAACACCAGCTCGGCGTGGCGCCCGGCGAACTCGATCCCGGCCGGCGACCCGGTGGCCTGGTAGAGCACGGGGGTGCGCTGCGGCGACGGCTCGCTCAGGTGGGGGCCCGCCACCCGGAAGCTCTCGCCCACGTGGTCGATGTAGCGCACCTTCGCGGGGTCGGTGTAGACGCGGTTCTCGCGGTCGACGATCACGGCGCCGTCATCCCACGACCCCTCCCACAGCTTGTAGACCACCTCGAGGAACTCGTCGGCGATCTCGTAGCGGCGGTCGTGCGGGATCTCGTCGACGAGCCCGAAGTTGCGGGCGGCGTTCGGCAGGTAGGAGGTGACGATGTTCCACCCGACGCGCCCCTTCGTGAGGTGGTCGAGGGTCGACATGCGCCGCGCGAACGAGAACGGCGGCTCGTAGCTGGTGGAGAACGTCACCCCGAATCCGAGGTGCTTCGTCACCGCCGCCATCACCGGGATCACCAGCAGCGGGTCGTTGGAGGGGATCTGCAGCCCCTCGCGCACGGCCGTCTCGGGGCCGCCGCGGAACGTGTCGTACGCGCCCACCACATCCGCCAGGAACACCCCGTCGAAGCCGCCGTGCTCGAGGATGCCGGCGAGCTCGGTCCAGTAGTCGAGGTCGTTGAAGCGGTGCCGGTTGTTGCCGGGCAGCGGCCAGAGGCCGTGGGTGATGTGGCTCACCGTGTTCATCTCGAACAGGTTGAGGATCAGCTGCTTCTTGTCGGTCACGTGGTGCTCCTGGTTCAGGCTTCGCCGCTGGTCCACCATGACACCAGTTCGGTGTCGTTCAGCAGGTGGTCGCCGACGATGCGCGCCTTGTAGCGCGCGGGGTTGTGGGATGCGATGGTGCGGGCGTTGCGCCAGTGCCGGTCGAGCGCGAGGCCGGTGCTGACGGCGGATGCGCCACCCACCTCGAACAGTTCGGTGGCTGCCCGCAGCACGTTGGGGATCACGACGAGCTGGGCGCGTGTGGTGGCGAGCTCCGCTTCGCCGACGAGTCCGCGCTGCTCGCCTTCGGATGCGCCGGCGCGGATGGCGTCGCTGGAGCGCTGCAGCGCGGCGACCGCCTGGGCGAGCGCCGCATCCGCCGCGAACGACGCCGCCGAGAGTTCGCCGATCGTCTCCTGAACGATCGGGTCCTCACGCGCCGTCGCGGCGGATGCGTGCGAGTAGGCGCGGGTGCGGGCGCGCACGAACCGCACGGCATCGTCGACAACCGCGCGGCCCACGCCGGCGATCGCCGCGAGCAGCACCAGCTGCACGAAGGAGCCGGCGTGCGTGGGGCTGTCGTCGCGCTCGAACACGTCGGCCTCGGTCACCCGCACGCCCTCGAACACGGTCGAGCCGCTGCCGGTCATCTTCTGCCCGAAGCCGTCCCAGTCGTCGATGCGCTCGACGCCGTCGGCATCGGTGCGCACGAGCACACTCACGGGGGTGCCGTCGCGGTCGGCGAGCACCGAGACCAGGTCGGCGAAGAGGGTGCCGGTGCTGTAGAACTTGCGGCCGTCGAGGCGCAGGCCATCGGCATCCGCCGTGAGCTGTGTGGCGTAGGAGCCGACCTTCGCCGCCGAGCGCTCGAAGGTGGCGTTGCCGTGGATGGCGCCGTCGGCCACCAGCCGCAGTCGTCGGGTGCGCACCGCCGAGTGGGGCGAGTGGATGGTGCGGTCGATGAACGAGAAGTGCGACCGGAACAGCTGGGCGAGGTTCGGGTCGCGACGCGCGAGCTCGGCGAGCAGTTCGAAGAACTCGACCTCGTCGGCGCCGTCGCCGCCGAACTCGGGCGGCAGGGTCACGCGGGTGAAGCCGGCGGCGCGCAGCCGCTCGACTTCGGCGTACGGCAGGCGACGTTCCCGCTCACGCTCGGCCGCATCCGCGCCGACCTCGTCGAAGACGGCGGCGAACCGCGCCACGAGGTCGGGCCTGGCGCTCATCGGGCCACCTCCGCCCGTTCGCGCCCCTGTGAGATGTCGGCCACGTGACGTGCCCGGTCGCCAGCCACCTGCGCGCCGAGCGGCTCGAGCTCCGCCAGCGCATCCGCGCTCAGACGGATGCCGGCGGCGGCCAGGTTCTCGTCGATGCGTTCCGCGCGGCGCGTGCTGGGGATCGGCAGCACGTCGACGCCGAGCGCCCGCCCCTTCTCACCGAGCCAGGCGAGCGCGAGCTGCGCGGGAGTGACGCCTTCGGCCTCGGCCACCCGGCGCACCGTCTCGCCGATGGGCGCGTTGGTTGCGAGCCGGTCAGCGTCGAACCGCGGGAAGTTGCGGCGCAGGTCGCCCTCGGCGAGCGTCGTCACCGGCGCCGCGAGGAACCCGCGCCCGAGCGGCGCGTACGCCACGAACCCCACGCCGAGGCGCACCGCGGTGGGGATCACCGACGCCTCGACGTCGCGACTCCACACCGACCATTCGCTCTGCACGGCGGTGATCGGGTGCACCGCATCCGCCCGCTCCAGCTCGGTGGCCGTCACCTCCGACAGCCCGATGCGGTCGACGACGCCTTCGGCCACGAGCTCGGCCAGCGCGCCCACCGTCTCCTCGATCGGCACCTGCGGGTCGATGCGGTGGTAGTAGTACAGGTCGATGCGGTCGACGCCGAGGCGCGCGAGGCTGGCCTGCACCGCCTCGCGCACGTACTCCGGGTCGCCGCGGAACCGCGGGCCGTCCGGCACCGGGTCGTGCACGAAGCCGAACTTGGTGGCCAGCACCACCTCGTCGCGGCGGTCGCGCAGCACTCGCGCCACCAGGCGTTCGTTCGAGCCGCCGCCGTACACATCCGCCGTGTCGATCAGCCGGATGCCGGCGTCGAGCGCGTGGTGCAGGGTCGCGAGCGACGCCTCCGTGTCGGCGGGCCCGTACGTCTCGGCGAGCGCCATGCCGCCGAAGCCCTGCTCACCCACCTCGAGTCCTCGAAGCTGCGTCATGCGCCTGGCGCCTTCCATTCGGGCAGCTCGCCGAGCAGCTCGTACATGCCGAGTGCTCGGGTGCGCTGGATGACGGGGCTGTGGGATGCGATCGTGCGCACGTTCCGCCAGTGGCGGTCGAGCGCGTGGCCGGTGCCGACCGCGGATGCGCCGCCCACCTCGAAGAGGCGCGTGGTGGCCTCGAGCACGAGCCGCGGCACCACCTCCTGCAGGCGGAACACCTCCAGCTGGATCGCGTGCAGTCGTTCGGCATCCGGGTCGCCGGGCCCGTCGGTCGCGGCCCCCAGCTCGGCCGCAACCGACAGCACGAGCCGCCGTGCGGTGGCCGCGGCCACCGACAGCTCGCCCACCACCAGCTGCACGAGCGGATCCTCCCGCGGCAGCGTCTCGCCGGCGAACCCGAAGGTGCGGCGCCTCGGCCGCACGTACTCGACGGTGTCGTCGAGCGCCCGCTGGGCGATGCCGGCGATCACGGCCAGCAGGCTCAGCTGGAAGACCGACCCGAGGTGGTGCCAGCGCGCCGCATCCGTGTTCGGCGGCACGATGTCGTCGGGGTGCACGATCGCGCGGTCGAAGGTGGTGGTGCCGCTGCCGGTGAGCGGCTGCCCGAAGCCGTCCCAGTCGTCGACCGAGTGCACACCCGGCTGGTGGGCCGAGACGGTGAGCCCCACCCGCTCGTCGCCGTCGAGCGCGGCGAGGTGGATCCAGTCGGCGTAGATCGAGCCGGTCGTGTAGTACTTGGTGCCGCTCAGCAGCAGCTGCCCGTCTTCCCGATCGATGCGGGTCTCGAGCCGGGCCGTGTCCTGCCGCTCCGACTGCGCGTTGCCCACGAAGTCGCCGGCCAGCACGCGGTCCCACCACAGTTGCGGCGCATCCGCCCCCTGCACCCGAAGCGACTCGACGAAGGCCACATGCCCGCGCTGGATGTGCCCCAGGCTCGGGTCGGCAGCCGACAGGTCGATGAGCAGGGCGAACAGCTGCTCCAGCCGCAGCGGGTCTCCCCCGCGGTCGGCCGGCACCCGCAGGGCACCGAACCCGAGGTCGCGCAGTTCGGCGAGCTGCGGCTGCAGCAGCACACGGTCGCGTTCTCGTTCGGCGGCGGACGTGCGAATGCGCCCCAGGAACTCCTCGAAGCGGCTCTCGAACGAGTCGGTCAATGCATCACCTTCCGTGCGATCAGGTTGCCGATCGCCTGAATCCCCTGCACCAGGATCACCAGCGTGATCACCACGATCCAGATCACCGTGTAGTCGAACCGCGCCCAGCCGTACTTGAGCGCGAGGTCTCCGAGACCGCCCGCACCGAGCACCCCCGCCACGGCGGTGGCATCCACCAGCGCCACGACGATGTAGGTGAGCCCCAGCACCATCGGCCCGAGCGATTCGGGGATCACGATCGTGAACAGCACCCGCACCGGGCTCGCGCCCATCGCGGTGCCGGCCTCGACGGCGCCCGGATCGACGGCCACCAGGTTCGTCTCGATCACCCGCGCGATGGCGACGCTCGCCACGATCGTCAGCGGCAGGGTGGCGGCCAGCGGGCCGAGGCTCGTGCCGAACACGATGCGCGTGAGCCCCACCACCGCGATCGCCACGATGAGGAACGGCACCGGCCGGATCAGGTTGATCAGGAAGTTGATCACCGAGTACACGACCCGGTTCTCGAGGATGTTGCCGGGGCGTGAGGCGTACAGCCACAGCGCGAGCAGGATGCCGATGATCGAGGCGGCCGTGAACGAGACGCCGACCATCAGCAGCGTCTCGCCGATCGCCTTGATGAACCGGGGCAGGAACGCCTCCAGGTCGAACTCACGCATGCGACACCTCCTGCACGGGAGTGACGGCGCGCAGGTCGGCGATCGCGTCGTCGACCGCCGCATCCGTACCCAGCAGTTCGACGGTGAGGCTGCCGAACAGCCGAGACTGCAGCTCGTCGATGCCGCCGTACACCACGTTGAAGTCGACACCGCGGGCACGTGCCACCCGCGACAGGAACGGCTCGTTCGACTCGCGGTCCTCCACGTGGATCTGCACGAGTCGGCCGTGGTGCACGATCCGGATCTTGTCGAGCGTCTCGGGAGAGGGGATGTGGTGCAGCACCGACGAGACGAATCGCCGCGAGGTGCGGTTCTGCGGGTTCGAGAACACCTCGTACACCGAACCGTGCTCGACCACTTGCCCGGCATCCATCACGGCGACCTTGTCGGCGATCTCACGGATCGCGTCGATCTCGTGGGTGACCAGCAGCACCGTCAGCCCGTACTCGGCCCGCACCCGCCTCAGCAGTTCGAGTACCTCGCCGGTGGTCTGCGGGTCGAGCGCGCTCGTCGCCTCGTCGGAGATGAGGATGTCGGGGCGCGTGGCGAGCGCACGTGCGATGCCCACCCGCTGCTTCTGGCCACCGCTCAACTGCGACGGATACGCGAGCGCCTTGTCGGTGAGGCCCACGAACTCGAGCAGCTCTTCGACGCGGTCGAGGATCTGGTCTTTGGGCAGACCGGCGAGCGCCAGCGGGTAGGCGATGTTCTTGTAGACGCTGCGGGAGCGCAGCAGGTTGAACTGCTGGAAGATCATGCCGATGCGCTGCCGGGCCGCGTACAGCTGGGTGCCGCTGAGCGACGAGATCTCGCGCCCGTCGACGACGACGCGCCCGGCCGTCGGCCGCTCGAGCGCGTTCACGGTGCGCAGCAGGGTCGACTTGCCGGCGCCGGAGTAGCCGACGATGCCGTAGATCTCGCCCCGCTCGATGGTGAGGTCGACATCGCGCAGCGCGTGGAAGGGTCGGCCGTTCGACTCGAAGACCTTCGACACGCCCTCGAAGGCGATCGCTGTGGTCACGTGTGGTTCCTCCTCATGGCGATGCGGGGCCGACACGGATCGTGTCCGTGTCGGCCCCGCTCGCGGGTGTTACTTGTTGGCTTCTGCCGATTCCTGCAGCTCGGCGAGCTTCTCGCGCAGCGTCTCGACGGGCACGTTCACCAGGATCGTGTTGCCGAACGACTCCGTCTCGAGCGCCTCGGCGACGCGCGGGTCGGCGTAGGCCTCTTCGAGCACGGCCCATGCCGGGTTGTCGAGGTCGTCGGAGTTGGCGGCGACCACGTTCACGTACGGCAGGTTCTTCTCGTCGAGCGAGTCGTCGAGGAAGAGCGCGTCGTCCTTGCCCACATTCTGGGCCGGGTCGAAGTACGAGGTGCCGACGACGACGGCCGACAGGCTCGGGTCTTCGAACTGGGTGGGGATGTTGCGGGCCGGCAGCGCCACGAACTCGAGGTTCTTCGGGTTCGAGGTGATGTCATCCGTGGTGGGGAAGTCGCCCGCGTCGTCGGCGAGCTCGATGAGGCCGTCCGCGGCCAGGATGTTGAGCGCGCGACCACCGTTCGACGGGTCGTCGGGGATGGCGATCTTGCCGCCATCCGGGATCTCGTCGGTGTCGTCGAGCGTGGCCGAGAAGATGCCCCACTGGGTGATGACGGTCGAGAAGACGGGCGTGATGTCGGATCCCGACTCGGCGTTGAACGCCGACAGGTACAGGATGTGCTGGAACGCGTTGCCGTCGACGTTGCCGGCGGCGAGCTCGGTGTTCGGCAGCACCCAGTCGTCGACGTTCACCCATTCGACGTCGAGGCCCTTCTCGGCCGCGACCTCCTTGATGGCGTCCTGGAAGGCGCTGTCTTCGGCGGTGGCGAGACGCAGGCTGAGGCGTTCGCCCGATCCGGCGCCGTCTCCGTCGGCTTCGGCCTTCTGGCCGTTGAGGGAGTTGAACAGGAACACCCCGCCCACCACGAGGGCCGCGACGACGACCACTGCGACGGTGATGAGGATGTTGCGCTTCTTCTTGCTGTTCGCCTCGACCGCCGAGCGGAGATCGCTCTGGTCGCCGGGCGTCGACTTCTGGTCGGACACGGTGATTCCCTTTCGTGATGGTGGTCCCTGGTGCGGGAGAGGCCATTACACGTGGGGGTGCGCCGGGTCGGCAAACGGGTTTCGTAACGTTGGGCGGGGGCGCGTAACCGGCCTTCTTCCGGCGTAACCCCGGCTCGCGACATGTCATCCTGCGGGCCCGCGACACTGAACGCGACGCCGCCCGCACACGCAAATCGGCGTCGCAGCGCACGGCATTCCGAGCCGATCGGACCGGCGGTGTAGGAGCAGCGGATTGGCTCGCAGCATGAACACATTCACCACGGCTCGCCTGAGCGCGGGCATCGCAGCAGCAGTCCTTCTCGCCGGCGGCCTCGTCGGCTGTGCGGCACCGGCCGACGGGCCCGAAGCCCGCCTGTTCGGCACCGAGTGGGGCGGCACCGATTCCGACGGCGACGACTGGGGCCTCGAGTTCGAGAGCGACGGCACCGTCGGGGTCACCTACAACGGCGACACCTACGACGACCCGGCCGACGTGTGGAAGCTCGCCGGCGACACGCTCACCGTGAGCGTGCACTTCAGCGACACCGACGTCGAGCTGACGGGCGCGTTCGAGGGGCTCTCGAAGCCGATCGAGGCCGAGGGCACGTACGGCGAGGGCACCTTCGACATCACGCTGGAACGCAAGTAGCCCCACCGGGCTGCTGCGACGCGGATCGCGGGCGCAGCAGCCCGGCCGTGCGGGGGTGATCAACTAAGTTGACGCCATGCATATCGAGCAGGTCGACGACGACCTCCGCGCGGCCATCGCCGCCACCCCGGTCCCCGATGTCACCAAGCCGCCGATCCGGTGGCTCGTGGCGAAGCTCTCCCCGCTGGTCAAGCCGGTGCCCGCCGACGGCGTCGCCGTCTCCGAATTCCGCGACGGGGCGGCGCGCGCACGCCTCTACCGACCGCTCGAGCAACGCACGGATGCGGCGCTGCTGTGGGTGCACGGCGGCGGGCTGATCCTCGGCTCGCCCACGCAAGACGACCCGCTCGTCGGCGGCACCGCATCCGAGCTGGGCATCACCGTCGTCTCTGCGCATTACCGGCTCGCCCCCGCCCGCCGCTTCCCCGCGGCTCTCGACGACGTGATCGCCGCGTGGGACTGGCTGCAGGCGCACGCCACCGAGCTCGGCGTCGACCCGGCTCGCGTGGTGATCGCCGGCGAGAGCGCCGGCGGTGGACTCGCGGCGGCCGCCGCCCAGCGCCTGCAGGACCGCGCCGCATCCGAGGGCACCCGCACCCCGCTCGCGCAGTGGCTGTTCGCGCCGATGCTCGACGACCGCACTGCCGCCGACCGCAGCCTCGACGCCATCGACCACGTCGTGTGGAACAACCGCGCCAACCGGGTGGGCTGGAAGTCGTACCTGGGCGTGGAGCCCGGGGCTGCCGAGGTGCCCGCATACTCGGTGCCCGCCCGCCGCGCCGACCTCACGGGGCTGCCGCCGGCGTGGATCACGTGGGGCGACATCGAGCTGTTCGCGGCGGAGGATGCCGCCTACGCAGAGCGACTTCGGGCGGCCGGCGTCGAGGTCACAACCGACATCGTGCCCGGTGGCGCCCACGGCTTCGAGAACTGGGGCCGCGACACCCCGCTCGCGAAGTCGCTCATCGCCCGCGCCCGCACCTGGCTCGCGGGGCGGCTGTAGCCTCATCCGCATGGCCGAACCCAGTCTCGAGACCCGTGAGATCCGTGCCGCGCGGCTGAAGGAACGCATCTACGTGACGTTCGTGGCGCTGGCGGTCGTGCTGACGCTGCGCTCCCACCACGTGGAGGCGGGCGAGGCGATGCTCACGCTGCTGGTGACGGTGCTCGGCACCCTGCTCGCGGTGTTCGTCGCCGACCTCACCGCGCACGTGGTGGTGCACGAGCGCGGCATGACCCGGCACGAGCTGAACGTCGCCCTGCTGTCGAGCTTCGGCGCGCTGAGCGCGGTCGCCCTTCCGTTCCTCTTCCTGCTGCTCGCGATCCTCGGCATCTGGGAGACGGATGGGGCGCTCGCCGCGGCCTTCATCGCGCTGCTCGCGTCGCTCATCCTCAGCGGATGGGTCGCCATCCGCCACCTGAAGCTCACCTGGTGGCAGCGACTCTTCGCGCTGCTCGGCGAAGCGGTGCTGGGCCTCGCGGTCGTGGGGCTGCAGCTGCTCGCCCACGGCTGAGCCCTGAAGCTGGTTGAGGAGCGCCCGCGCAGCGGACGCGTCTCGAAACCCGCGTGACTAGCTGCGGTCGCGCCGGTTCAGCCGCACGAAGCGGTCGATCGCCCAGATGATGAGGGCGAAGTACGGGAACACGATCAGCAGGATCGCCCAGATGACCTTCGCCGCGACCGACAGCGACGGGTCGCGCAGCGTCACGACGAGGGCCCAGATCGCGAGCGCCCAGATGAGCAGCACGACGAGGATGATCACCAGGTGCGGGAAGCCGAACTCGTTGCCGTAGATGCCCATGCCTCACACCCTAGAGGGGGTGGCGGCGGCTACGCCTCCGACACGAGTTGCCGCAGCGGGTGCCCCTCGGCGAGCGCCGCGAGCGCCGCAGCCCCGTCGAGCCCGGTGCCGTGGGGTGCCTCGAACCGCACGCCCGGGTGCACGGCGCGCAGCAGTTGCTCGAAGGGTTCGCGGATGCGGGGGGCCCGGAACACGCCGCCGATCGCACTGACGACGGGGTCGCCATCCGTACCCGCCCGCCGGAGGGCGGTCGTCACCGACAGGGCGAGCTCTTCGGCGGCCGCCGCGCAGATCGAGTCGGCCACCTCATCCGTCGCGGCGTGGGCGGCGACCGTCTCGGCGAACCAGGCCACGACGCTCACCCGAGACGGGTCGGACTGCAGCTGCACGTAGGCGTCTTCGAGGTTCGGCCAGCGGCCCTGCACCACCGCGGTGAGGGCGGTGGCGGGGCCTCGGCCGTCGTGGGCGCGCATGACGGCTTCGAGCGCCTGCCGCCCGATCCAGAATCCGCTGCCCGCATCGCCCATCAGGTAGCCCCAGCCGTCGACGCGCGCCGAGCCCGCCGGGCCGACGGCGAGCGTCACGACCCCGGTGCCGGATGCGACGACGGCGCCGTGCCGATCGCCGAGGGTTCCGAGGAACGACGTCACCGAGTCGTGGGCGAGCAGCACGCGGGCAGGCGCCAGGTCGTGCACGAGCGCCCGCAGTTCGGCGGGGTCGTCTTCGGCGCTGGTCAGCCCCGAGACGCCGGCGGCCACCCAGTCGACGGTCGCCCCGCCGGCCGCCGTGCGGGCCACCTCGGCGAGCTGCGGCGACAGCGGCAGGTCGGTGCGCACCCCGGGGAACAGCCGCTCGGCGGGCGCGGCGCCGTCGCGCACGATCCGCACCTTGATGCCCGTCTGGCCCGCGTCGAGCGCGAGCGAGACCGCGTCGGTCATGCGTCCTCCGTCGTCCACTCCCGGTACTGGGCCGCCATGTACTCCCCTGCCGGCTTGCCGTAGGGGCAGTAGTCGTCGTTCTCGGCCGCCGCGTGCTCAGGGTACAGGCGGGCCGGCCAGTCCCAGAGCATGAGCCCGCGCACCCACGGCCGGGCGCGCACGGCGGCGAACATCTCCTCGTAGTACCGCAGCTGCTCCTCGCCCGAGGGCCCGCCCGCGAGCGTCCAGTCGTTGGGCGCCGCGGCCGAGCCGTCCCGCGAAGGGCATCCGGCTTCCATGAAGAAGAACGGCTTGCCGGATGCCGCCACCACCCGTTCGATGCGGTCGAGCTGCGCCTGCCACGCGCCGG
>Ga0160457_1000649_pt1 | contig 13469 bp, 15 predicted proteins | sample HID1972M_E6MG_FD_108242 | JGI IMG/M metagenome (GOLD analysis project Ga0160457, IMG submission 108242) | Enriched pill bug-associated microbial communities from UW Madison campus, WI, USA - HID1972M_E6 MG | ecosystem: Host-associated > Arthropoda: Insects > Digestive system > Unclassified ... | reverse complement strand
AAATACCGGCTGTAAATGCAACGGTTTCCAAAGATGCCTGCATTCGATATTATCATCATATAACACCTTTGCAATTTTATCCCTGGTCACTCCTTTTGTTTTGACAGGATCAATTAAAATAGTACTTAACCATCTGTTTGAATGGTAACCTGTAGGTTCGTCCTGGAAAGTAATCCCATTGATGGCCAATAGTTCTTTCTTATAAAATCGAAAATTCGAGCGCCTTTTTTCTACACGTTCCTGCAAAACTTCCATCTGCCCAAGTCCTATAGCTGCACTTACATTACTCATTCTATAATTATATCCGATTTCACTATGCTGATAATGTGGTGCAATATCACGTGCCTGGGTTGCCAAAAATTTTGCCTTTTTTATATATATCTCCTCATTTGAAATTAAAGCCCCACCGCCTGATGTAGTAATGATTTTGTTTCCATTAAAAGAAAGGACACCCATCAGCCCGTATGTACCCATTGACTTTCCATTTATATTAGAACCCAATGATTCTGCAGCATCTTCAATTACCGGAATATCAAACTCTTCAGCAATAGCTATAATTTCGTCCATTTGTGCAGGCATTCCGTATAAATGAACAGGAATAATTGCTTTTGGCTTCTTTCCTCTTGACATTCTGTCTTCGATGGCGATGCGCAATAAGTCAGGGCACATGTTCCAGGTGTCTTTTTCACTGTCCACAAATACAGCGATGGCACCTAAATAAGCTATTGGATTTGCTGTAGCTGAAAAAGTCATTGTCTGACATATGACTTCATCTCCTGGCTTTATGCCCAGCATAATCAAAGCAAGATGGATTGCGGCCGTTCCTGAACTTAATGAGGCAGCATAACCTGAACCAGTATAGTTTACCAGTTCATTCTCAAATCCATCAACATGAGGCCCTAGCGGAGCGATCCAATTAGTTTCAAAAGCCTCCTGAACATATTTTTGTTCGGAGCCGCCCATGTGGGGAGATGAGAGCCAAATTTTTGAATTCATTTAGTTAGAGTTAGCTATTGGAATATTTGTTTCGTCAGTCCATATAGTGCCTGCTCCATTAAAGACATGCGTTGAGCCTTAACTATTTCTTAACTAAAGATTATACAGATATACGATAATATCCAACCCTATCTAGCGAAGCTTGCGTTCATGCAATTTAGTCTTTTTCTATCATATTTTTAGGCGAAAAACATATTATACTTGATTTATAATAAGTTGATAGAAATTTGTGTCTTCACGAAATAAAAATTAAAAGTATTAAAAATTTTTATAATTATAATAATTTTATTCCTTGATTAAGGAATTATTGACAAAGAACAATCGGATGTATCGCATTGAAAGCCAGACTGCAACTGCAATCAAAGAACATCACCATTAAATTTAACAGGCTTTGCAGGAATACCTACAGCTGTGCAGTTCGCTGGAAGTGATTTAGAAACAACCGCGCCGGCCCCTACAATTGTGCCCTCACCTATTTCCACTTGATTAATAATCTTCGCGCCTGTACCAACATAAACACTTTTTGCAATATTGACTTCGCCTGAAATGTTTACTGAAGGCATAAAAGAGCAATAATCATCTATTTTTGTATCGTGTCCCACTGTACACATCCTAAATTTAAAATCACATGTTTACCTATAGAGATATTTACAGTGATAATATTTCCTGCACAGATAACCGACTTGCTTCCAATGTCCACCTGATCCGCACCTATAATTACATTTGGATGAATCAGTATTGGATATTTTATAAAAGTATTTTTCACCTTATCTAACAATCTCTTTTTTAAAGATGGTAAGCCAATTGCCAAAACAACGAGAATCTCTCTCTTAACTTCATTTAACTGATCAATTCCGCCCAAAACAGGGTAACCGTTCACTAATGTTTCCGGAGGTATACCATCGTCATAGTAGCCTATAAAATTATATTTTTTAGATTGAGCATTGATTTGGTCAATCAACATTTTCACTTCCCTGCCAAATCCACCAGCACCTACAACCGCAATATCTTTCATTTCTTAACTCCCATTAAATTTTGACATGGTTGCTTGTCCTTTCGCATTTATACCATCTGATTTCAAGACTTTCAATATAGTCAACACTATAATTTTCAAATCCAACCAAAAACTAAGATTTTCAACATACCAGACATCAAAGTCAAATTTTTGACTCCAATTGAGTGTGTTACGCCCATTTATCTGGGCCCACCCGGTAATTCCCGGACGAACCTCGTGCCTTCTTCTCTGAATATCGCTATATAATGAAAGATATTCAACTAACAACGGTCTTGGACCTATAAGACTCATATCCCCCTTAATAACATTTAAAAGTTGTGGCAACTCATCGAGCGAAGTTTTTCTTACAAAAGAACCGATTACGGTCAAGCGATCGGCGTCTGGCAACAGTTTTCCATTAGCCCCAAGCTTATCATTCATTGTTCTAAATTTTATAATTTTAAAAATGCGGGCGTTCATTCCTGGACGGGACTGGAAAAAAAATGGTTTCCCATTATTTACAAAATACAGTAACAAAGTAATCGTAATAAACAGGGGCAAAAAGATAATAAAAACAGCACAACTTACCAAGAAATCCAATATTTGTTTTAAAAACTGTTTATACATCCTTTTCCAAATTTGATATTCCCCAAAAATAATATTCCATATTATAGTTTGTTCATACCGTGTCAATTAAATACCGGGATTTTTCCCTTAAACTCGGAAGATATTTGTCTTCAGCCATAAATCTACACATTGCATTTGATAACGTCAAAAAATATTTAACATGAACTATAGCGCCATTTCTGTCTTCGACAATAGTTTCATTACAGATAACCTCTCACCGCGGCCTGTAATCGATTATCAGAACAAAGCGTCACTAGAATCTGCTCTAAAAGCCAATTCGGCATAAATAAACTGCGCTGAATTGCCAGCTTACCCTTTGATGAGGTTTAATAACTGTGACAATTCGTCACAGGAAAGCATCTTAAGGATAAAGGCTCCAATAGCGGTCAAACGGACAGCATCAGGCGATATTCACGTCTGGGCTCTGCTTGCGATTTAATTCTGTTGGTTTGTATGGCTCGTATTCATAAAGAACCTATTGTAAAAGTGCTCCCGGCAAACTATATCATCCATTCTCAACATCCCTATACAATTGATAAAGCCCGTCAAAAATAATTTCAGAAGAAAAGTAATTGATGGCCCTTTCCCTTCCGGAATTTCCATGCTGAACCCTCAAGCTTGGTTTTTTTATATATATTTCCATCTTTTTGGCCAAGTCTTTATAATCTTTAGGTATCGCTAGAAACCCTGTCACTCCGTCTACTACAGTATCTTTTGCACCGGGTACGTCTGAAACGATTACAGGCCTTGCTATACTGGAAGCCTCTAAAACCACATTTCCAAAACCTTCCCTGTAAGAGAACAAGATCAGTATGTCATACACACTTAGTATAGACGGTGTATCATTTGTATGGTTTATAAAGAAAACATGACTATTAGCCTCCATCTCGTCAAAAATTTCTTTTGGCAGAGGATCAGCATCTTCTACCGAGCCCGTGAGAACCAGATAAATTCCGTCATACTTTTTCCGGAGGAGCCTAAATGCCTTATAAACTTCTATTATGCCTTTGTCCTTAACAATACGGCCGAGGCAGCCAAAAATGACTCCTTCAGGAGGGATAGCAAATTTTCTTCTGATCGCCGCAGCTTTTAGCCTGATTCCCTCTGTATCCCGAAAGCGTTCTGTATTAACGCCATTACTACTGCCCTTACCTAAAACTACAGTCTTTTGGGCGTCGGCAATTTTAACAGCTATGGCATGGTCCCTCAATGAAGGAGAGATTATTATTACTTTTCTGGCCAGTTTGCACGTGATGTATTCAGTGAATTTTATTATCTCCTTTTTCAAGCCCGTTAGCGTATCTGACCGAATTCCACGAAGTGTAAAAATAGGATAGCTTCTGGGCATAAATAAAGAAGCCAGCATGAATATCAACCCGGCTTTAGGGGTGCTTGCATTAATAATATCAGGTTTCTCCTGCTTTAAAAGAGATATAGCCCTAAAAACTGATTTTATATCCTTTACAAATGAGATTTCCCGTGCTAGTTCAAGATGCCTGTAGTTTCCCCCTTCCGCCTCGACGTTCGACTTTATTGTGCCATCATAGGAAGAGATAAAGGTCACTTTTGCCCCTTTATCTGTAAAATACCGGATTTGGCCTTTAATCAATGTATAACTCAACGGAGAAGTTACTGCAATTACTATTTTCATCTGTAACTATTATAATTTACATCAGATGGTTACTTATTCAAATTACGGTTTACAGCGCCATCTTTGCGGTTACGCAAATATAGATATAAAACGACACCAAAGGGGAAAGCAGGAATAGTAACGGATTTAAACTTATTAGTAAAAATATTCTTCCATTTTTTAGCAATCAGGCAGCTGGATACATAATGAATCGCGTTCCGGAATTTTTCCGGAATTGATTCTGCTGTTTCCATAAGCAGTAACCGGTGTATGGCAAAACCATTGGGGTTTTTTAAATATGATTTTAATTTATTGAATGAATTTCCATCAGGCAGATATTCCACAACACAGAACGTTTCATTTACCGGCACTAGGCGGTATTTGGAATCTATCAGACGGTATAAATATCCCTGCGCAGGAAATTTTTCTCCTTCCACAACGGGATAGGGGCCAAATTCCTTCAATACCTCGGTACGGTAAACATATTTTTTATCACCTTTAATTTTATTAACTTCTCTGTATGTAATGAAGGGAAGGCTTTCAGGAAAAGAATCGCCAATTATCTTGCCATCTTTATAGCAATCCATTCCCACTAAACCAGCGACAGTTTTGTCATGCCTATGGAGTTTCCAGAGTTCCAGGATTTTTTCGATACCTTCCCCGGGCATATAATCGTCAGAATCAATACAGATTGTAAGCTCCGTACCTATCACACTGTGCGCAGTGTTATGAGCACCTAGCATTCCCTTATTTTCCTGATAAACATACTGAATCTCTAGTTTTTTTTCTAAGCCCCAACTGTCTACCAATTCCTTTGTATTGTCGGATGATCCATCATCAACAATAAGCCAAGTAAAATCTTTTGAGGTTTGCCGGACTAAACTTTCATATACCTGGTCCAGGCAGAAAGCACGATTATAGGTGGGTGTAAAAACAGTAATAGTTTTCATTTGTTTTATCGCTTATGTTTTAATGGACTGATTTTTAAATATTTAAACGTACGATTATGTAAATATTGCTCTATTTAATATATAAGTATCCATTTTAGCCTGGGATAAGGCCAGATAAAAGAAAATCAAATGGACCACGACAAACACTAAAACGGCAAAACCGGAATTGAGCCCTTTAACATTTCTAAAAAGAATAGGCCAAATTAATATACTGCCCAGAGAAAAATAAATATTCAGCCTCATTAAATTTACATCAAGTTTTAAAAAGAAGACAAACAGGAAGATCAAACTCTGAATCAAAGTCAGATTAAGGTAAATATCATATCTTTTGATATCTGACTCCAGGATATATTTCCTAAGAAACATAAATATCAAGATAGAAGCCGTATAAAAGAAGGTAAAACCTCCCCCGCCTAAAGCACCCCTGTCGATATAGGCTCCATATTTTTCAAATGATGAATCAGAAAAAGATATTGTTGAAAAAACTAGGAAAAGAACTGTTGAAAATAATACAATATTGATGAGTGTATTCTTTAATGAAAAGCCTGATCGCAAAAAATAATACAAAGGTAATCCAATTAAAGCCGTTTCATGGAAAAGAGATGCAATAATGATCCAAAATAGATACCTTATAAAAGAGCCTCTGATTACTTGGATAATTGCCATGCCAAAAATTGCTGCGGCGATCCCCTGCCTGGCTCCGTTAAAGAAAAAAAGATAAGTTGCAAGTGTAATGAATAAAAATATGGAAATGAAAAAGTTTGAGGATAGCTGCTTTATCGCCTTTAAATGGAAATATACTGCTATGGCGGCTATGGCTGTCAAAAGTAGCCAATATTGACTTGAAATACGGCTTATTATATTATTTAAAACCGCAAAACCTATCTCTTTCCGGCTATCATTATCAAAAATATCCTTATTATTATTGTGAATAAAATAATACACATAGTTATTTGTGTCTGTTCCGACAAAACTGTCTCGCAAGCCAGCGAATAAAACTAATATAAAATAAGTAATGCAGAGAAAAAACCATGCTGATTTAGGGGTACTTTTTTGTACCAAATTTCCTAATATTATAATTACTATTAAAAGTAAAAAATAAGGTATCAATGCTTATTTGTATTAATTTCGTTTTGAAATATGGTATCCAATACTTCTTTATGGGCTTCACATCTTAAGATATTAGTCACTACTCTTAATTTATTTCTTGAAAACACTTTTTTTACAAGCCCATTCTTCAGTATCCTGTTTGCATGTATAAAAACCCTGTTGAACCCAAACAATAGAGGCATATAAAGAGGTTTCTTTTTGTTACAGAATTTCATCCATGATTCTTTAATAAATGCTGCGTTTTTTACATGTTCTGAATCTTTAAAAAAAGCTTCTAATCGTCCGGCAGCCTTGTCTATTTCTGTTATTTTAATTCCCAAGGCAGTAGCAGAGATAGGAATATAATCCAATTTTGGCGATTCATTTTCAGATAATGTGACCTTCAGCACGAGCCCTTCATTCCAGCTGTTATTGCCTTCCCGATAGCCAAACAATGTATTCCCCTGTCCGTATATAATAGTACCTTTGTTATAACCTTCTTCTGTACCGATACAGTGACTGTGCTGACAGGTAACCAAATCGGCACCCGAATCAATCAATTTTCTGCATTTTTTTTGCAACAAGGGGCTGGGATATTCATAATATTCTATCCCGCCATGATATAATAGTATCAGATAATCAACTTCCTCCCTGAATTTTTTTATTGCATCAAAATCATCGAATAAGTCCAGATAGTTAGCGCCCGCTTCGGTTTCTGAAGCGATATTAAATTCCTGCTCGGCAAAAGCCATGATACCGATTTTCCAGCCGTTGACTTTCTTAATCAGGGGTTTCTTTGCTTCGGCAAGGTTCTCCCCGGCCCCTACTATGGAAATAGCATTTTCCGTACATGTCCGCATAGTGCTTTCCACACCCTCCGGCCCGCAGTCTTTAATGTGATTATTGGCCAGTCCAAGTACATTAAATCCGGCTTTTTTAAATACCTCGATAAAACGGGTTTCCCCTTTTAGTATAGGTCCTGTTTTTTTTATAGCTCTTCCCTCGTCTGTTAAAGGAAACTCCAAGTTACCCATCACAACGTCAGATCCCTCAAACAAAGAAAGACAATCTGTAAAAAGCTGCCTGTGATCGCCTGTCTTAAAATAGGCTTCCGTATCATTGGACGGGCATAAATCCCCACAAATTGTTATGATAGCTGGCTTTTTCATCTTTTCATTTTATGCAGAACTTTTCACTATTGCAAAAGTACTCTTTAATTTAATAAATCGCTTTTCGTATAAATTATAGGAAGTATATGAGACAAGGAGTGTACTGGCAATGATAACACTATAAATCAAACCATAATTGAGGAAAGTAGAGTGTTCAAATTTTATAAGCTTTGACAAAAGAAAAATAAGCAGTGGATGAATGACATAAATCCCATAAGAGATCTTTCCTATTAAATTGAGAACTTTATTATCCAGATCTATAAGGTAGTTTTTTCTGGTAATCTGGGATAAGATGATCATTACTGTTACTACTGCGAGTATCTCGTGATCGACTAAAGATGATATATGGAATATGTTCAGCGCTGCCAGCATTAATATAAGCCAGCTTGCAATTTGAGTTTTAAGATTCAAAAAGTAACCTATCAGTTTGCTGTTATTATAAAATAAAATGGCGGCTATGCAGCCGATAACCATCAAATGAAACCGGGTAACACTTATCGCTATCAAAGGTATAGTATAGCCAAGTTTATAACTAATGCCAAAAAACAATACTTTAAGCATCAGGAATAAAAAAACAAAAATAATAGCATTTCTCAAAAGTTTCCTGTTATGATTTTTAACCATCCATGGCCAGAAAAGGTAAAATTGCTCCTCAACCCCAATGGACCACAAGTGCCCCATATAAGGTAACATTACGTTAATGATAATAGGTATATTGGCCAGCAGGAAAACATAAAAAGGGATAATATTCAATTCAATAAACGTCCTGAATATAAAATAGGTTCCCATACACACAAAAAAATACAGATAGTATAGAGGCCAGATACGTAAAACTCTCCTGATGTAAAATTTCTTTATATTTATTTCGGATAATTTTTCTTTTTCCTTTAGCAGTAAGTAGGTGATTAAGAAGCCGCTTAATGTGAAAAATATGCTGACGCCGTAAGAAGCCAGCAAAATACCTTTGGGCTTATTGCCAGCATCTTTAAAAAGGGCATCAAGGCCAAATTTTTCCAAATCCAGACTAATATGGGATATTACCACGGCCAGGGCAGCTATGGCCCTTAAACCGTTAAGCCCCCCGCAAGTGGAGAGGTTCATTCTGCTCCATATTTCTTATACAACTTCTCTATGTTTCGGGTATTCGACCTAATGTCAAAGCCCATTGCTGTTATTTTGTCCCAAATTAGTTTTTTGTCCCTGCATTTAGAATTTCTCGTTTTCAGGATACTTTCTGTCCATTGGCGTACATCAAAATTATCCAGAAAAGTAACCAAACCCAGCTGCATATCTACGCTCTTCGGAAACCCCGTATACAAAACACATGGGGTTCCAGTAGCCTGTGCCTCTACTGCAACCAGGCCGAAACCTTCTTTCAGGGCAGGGCCTACAAAAACATCAAATGTACTGACAATGTTCTGAATATCATCCCGGACGTCCAAGTAGATTATTTTTTCTGCAATGCCATAGGCCTCGGCTTTATTAAAGATTTCTTCCAGATAGGCAGGCTGATCAGCACGGCCTGCAAACACGAATCGGAAATCGATATTCCGATTGGATAACTCTTTCAGTATATCCAAAATAAAAGCAACGTTTTTATGCCCCACCACCCTGCCGATATTACCCAGAATAAGAGTGTCCTTAGTACCTCCGTAACTTTCGCATAAGGCAATCACGTCGGCCTGTGATACTTTTTGAAATACATTTACATCAACAGCATTATTGATTACCACCGGCCTATTTTTTGTCTGGAGGTATTTATAAAATAGACTATTATTGGCTTCTATAGAACAACCCCAATAATAATCGGCAAAAGAAGCTATCAATAATTTCTGAAAAACCAATTCGGCAGAAGCCAGCACCCGGGATATAAGGCTTCCCCTGAATTTTAGATCCGCATGCGAATGAATAATTACATTTTTAATCCCAGCTCGCCTGGCGGCCATAGCTATTACTCCTGATTTTGAACTTAAATGGATATGTACAATATCCGGCTTACCTATTTCTTTGAGTACTTTTTTAAATGCGCTGATGTATTTAGGCAGCCCTGTATCCCATTGGGCGGGTATGTACTCAATTCTGCCTCCCAATGCTATTATTTCATCATCAAAATCTCCTTTAGAAATCCCTTTTTTCAAATTGTAATTTACCAGGAAATCAAAATGAATATCCTTAGAAATATTCCTATAGATATCCATTAACATAACTTCTGCACCGCCTCTGTTCATTGTGCCGGTTACCTGCAGGACATGGATTTTTTTTGTTTCCATAATCAGGCTTCTTTTAAAGAATCTGGCAGCGTCAACATTTCTCCAAGAATTAAATCATATTCAGGAGGCGTAAAATCTGGAAGTCCGCTTTTTGGAAAAAATGTCAGCTCTCCAAAAATTACCCTGCCCTGCACTTCATAAAAATCTACCCTGACAAAGGGAAAGCGCCCTGACAAGTCTCTCGCAATTTCAAGCATTTCCCTAAATGTCACCGGCTGGGAGATAATTACACCCGGTAATGGTTCGAGATTTTTTCCAAAGGGCAATATTTTCCAGTTTGTATCGTAAAAATTCTGGGCATGCCTTTTTGTACCGCGCCCTTTGTTTGCCTGAATAAATTTTGGCACCCCATTGAAACAGAAAAATTTATAGTCCATTAGTTGCCCACTTTCATCTTCTATATATTTTTCACATATTATTCTTGGTGTCATATTTTTATAAGGCCATTCGCGGCCCGGCCAGAATACATTGCTATTCAGCCAGATGTTCATGATCTTTTTCCAGGGTATCCAGTTAATTTTGTTCTTGTCTTTACAGATCAGGTTCCAACCACTGCCGTGGCTGGCTTTCATTACAAATTTTACGGGTAGGCTTTTCACGTCTATTTCTTCTACGGATTTATATACCGCGATCAATCCATTCAAAGTATAGGCATACCCCTTCGCCTCAATAAAGGAGCGTACTTCATATTTGTCAGCACAACGGGACATTAGCGGATCGTGATAGTACAGCTTCATCCATTGCATTTTGTCACTGAACGTTTTTGGATTCTCTAAATCCGGGTATTTTCCGGCATAATCATAATAAAGCTTATTAATGGCGTCCAGGTCATTATTTTCCTTCAGGTCCTTAATGCCTTTTTTCTTCAATTTTTCCAGCCAAAGCAATAATAACCATGGATTGTTGTTCTTAAGCCCCGTTAAATAATATTTCAGTCTTTTCATTTTATTTTTTTAAAAGGCGATATATGTTCCTGCATAACAGCCAGCTTTTGTATCGAATTTTAGCCATGATTGAACCATCTATAGACAGATAGTAATCTCTTGCCTGCTGCCGTAGTGGTTTTTTACTCTTTATATATTCCCATTGATCATTTCCAATCCTTTCGTTTATCTTTTTCAGTGCTTCTGCTTTTAATGACTCCTGTATATTATCTACCATACCGAATAATAAATTGAGTTGCTGTTTTAAAAATCGATCCTTATACCTTGCATATAATCCAGACTCCATGAGGTATTCTTTTGTTATATCCATCACGGTAGCCAGATCAAATAACTTTTTATCTTTCTTATAGGTAGTTGCCCGTGGTTGCTGCCTGTAATAAATCAGCCGTTCCGGTAAAAAAGAGATTTTGTCGATCTGGGTGATTAGGTGCCAGTGCACCGGAATGTCCTGACGGGTTAAACCTACCGGAAAATGAATGCCTAGCATTTTTGCCAGTTCTGTCTTAATTAATTTTAGGCATGCAAAAGCCGGCCTTTGAAGCAGGGCGGTTTTATCATTGGGAGAAATTAAAAGCAAATCCGATGGTACGGCTTTCCCTGGCTGGATTTCATTTTCCTGCCAAAAAATAACATAATCCCAAAGCACTAAGTCACTGCCCGTATTTTCGGCACATTCATAAGCCTTCAAGGCGAGGTCTGTATCATATAAGTCATCGCCGTCCAAAAAAAGGACATAATCTCCTTTTGCCAATTTTAGGGCTTCATTTCTGGCAACTGCCAATCCTTCGTTTTTATCTTTATAAACCACCTGAATGCGCTCATCCTTAGAAGCATACTCTTTGAGGATTTCTGTGGTTTTATCTTTCGACCCATCATCAATGCATATAATCTCTATATCACTTAATGATTGGTTTACAATACAATCCAGACATGGACCTATAAATTCTTCTATATTATAAGTCGCCATAGTAATGGAAACCAAAGGCTGGTGGTTTTTCATATTATTCTAATATATCGTCAAACATCCTCTTCCATTTATCGGCCATTTGTGTTTTGTTGAATACATCAAGATAGTCTACCCTGATTTGTTTTGACATGGCAAACAGCAATTGACGGTCCTCGTATAGTAGAATTAATCGCTCTGCAATTTCTGTAATTTCCTTATTTATGATAAAGCCATTTTTATTGTCTTTTATAACCTCATGCGGCCATCCGATAGCGGTAGAGATACTGGGTATCTCCATTAGCGCTGCTTCGCCAAACATTGCAGGGCCAGCATCTGCATCTGAAGCAATTACAGCAACATCGACATTATCATAAAACATGGGTAGAGTTTCTATTGGACCGAAAAATCTTGATTTAAGCTGTATGCTGGGATATTTTTTCTGGGCTAATTCGACAGCAGGTATAACATGGGAATAGTACCCCTTAAATTCCCTATTGGGATTTCCTGTCCAGCCTACTACGAAAGACTCCGAATTGTTCACCTGCTTTTCCGAAGCTCTTTTAAACAAATCAGGATCAATTATCCCGTTTGCATAATACACCTTTTCATGGACAGTTTTATACATATCCCTGATCATTTCAGATCCGCAAACTACGGCATTGGCATCTTTTAAAAATCTTGCGGTAAAGTCTTCAAGACTTCCTTCAAATCCTGAATTTTTAGGCGGGAAACCGGCGGTATAAATTCCTTTGATTATTTTTTTTGCCTTCCATTTAACATTCATGGACTGCGGAAAATAAAATGCCAGGTATAAAACAATATCATAGGACTGGTCTTTTTTAATATTTTGATATTTAGCTTTATCCAATAACGACTTTATCCGTTTTATCGGATTTCTGGATTTTTTTAAAGAATTGTAGATTATGAAATCACAATAAACATCAAATTTATCCGAAAGGCTGTTTTTGATGAATTGCTGGATCTCATAATAGGCCCAGTTTGGAAAATCAGCAATAATCAATACCGAAGGTTTCATATGTAACTTTTAATTCCTGATTAGTGTATTGTTTGTTATTGTAGTAGTAATTTGCTTCAAGCATCCTGCCTTATTTATAATTAAAATCTAATGGCTCTACTTCTTTAATTATCCTCGCCGGAATCCCCACTGCCACGCAATTATCTGGTATATCCTTGCTTACAACGGCTCCTGCGCCAATTATTACATTGCTGCCAATAGTTACCCTGGGCAAAATGGTAGCGTTTGACCCTATCTGTGAAAAAGCTCCTATTTTACAATTGCCTAGTAGGGTTGCACCGGGAGACAATTCCACAAAATCGCCTATTTTGCAATCATGGGTTATAACCGTATTATAATACACAATGCATCCCCTACCAATTTCTGAACTATTTGAAAATATTGCGTTAGCCAGGATATTACAGCCTGCACCTATCTTTACATCATAAGCGCCAATAATTGCCCTAGAGCTTATTCCAGAAATTAAATTCCCTCCCATTGAAACAAATTTTTCGCACAACTTGTATCGGAGCTGTGGTTTCCCTACCCCAATAGTAAAATCATTGCCATGTATTTCGAAAAATTCTTTTACGTCACCTTGTGTCCTCAATACTGGAAACCGCCCGTAGAGGTGTTCTCCAATATCCGGATTTACATCATCATAAAAAGCAATCTTTTCTATAGGCCCTTCATGGAAGACTTCCAGTACTTCTTTTGCAAACCCTCCCGCCCCGACTATTATCATCTTAGTTGTTTTGAAGTCTTAGCAATAGCCTGCATATCAAGTCTACTTCTTCCAATGTAAGATCAGAAAATAAAGGCAGGCACATCACTCTTTT
>Ga0160457_1000648_pt1 | contig 13502 bp, 10 predicted proteins | sample HID1972M_E6MG_FD_108242 | JGI IMG/M metagenome (GOLD analysis project Ga0160457, IMG submission 108242) | Enriched pill bug-associated microbial communities from UW Madison campus, WI, USA - HID1972M_E6 MG | ecosystem: Host-associated > Arthropoda: Insects > Digestive system > Unclassified ... | reverse complement strand
TGCCCTTTTCATTGGTGTAAAATACCATGGTACCGATTTCCTGCATACCCTCCTTAGCCAGTAACTTATACAGGTCAACCCTTTTTTTCAACCCGTCATCACCGGTAATAAAATAAGGTTTTCGTGCCTGGTACCGGTCCAGCACATAAGCATTATCAAATTTAACATAGGTGTCCTTATCCAGGTCAGCAATTGTAAAGTTTTTTGCCTTATCATATTCCTCCATTGTCAGCGGCCGCGGATTCGCTGTTTTTTGCTGTGCCTTAACCGAAATAACGGCGAGAAATAAACATAAGATGAGTATTGGTTTACGCATATAAAGTATTTTATTATTGTATTTAGGATAATTGTTTGAATGCATCTGCAAAAGCCTGCATTTCATCCATGCGGCCAACGCTTACACGGCACCAGTCCATGTTATTAAATTTCCATACGCGGATGCCCACGCCTCTGTTTGCCATTTCCTGGACGAAGCGCTGGCCGTCCATCTTAATCGGGAACATCACAAAATTAGTTGACGAAGGGATATATTCATATCCTTCTTTTTTCAGTACTGAATACAAAAATTCTTTTGATGCCAGTGTTTTCTTTAAAGCATCCTGTAAAAACTCCTTCTCCTGGTAAGCAGCTATAGCAGCAGCAACAGATGGTGCTGAAAGACTCATCCCGCCAACCGCATGTTTTGACAGGTTGGCAATGGTATCTGGCTGGGCAATGATATAACCACAGCGCAATCCCGCAAATCCATATAGTTTTGAAAATGTACGTGCCACAATAACATTCTGTCCTTTTTTTACCGCGTCTATCAAAGTTACACTTTGTGGATCAGGCAGGTAGTCAATGTATGCCTCATCAATAAATACAGGGACTTTTTTACTTACCCGCTCACAAAATGCTTTCAGTTTTTCCGTATCCAGTAAGGTAGCTGTCGGGTTATTCGGATTACAGATATACACCAGACCGGTATTGCTGCTGATTTTTGCTTCCATTGCATCCAGGTCCAGTTTATAATCCGCAGTTAGCGGCACTTTTGTCCATTTGGCACCCAGTTTTTCTGCATCTGAAGGAAGATCGCTGTAAGAAGGATCTCCTGAAATGATTTCCGCACCGTTTTTGCCATAGAATATAGCTGCGGCCAGCAATAACGGTGATGAGCCGGCATCCATCAGGATATTCTCCTGTTTAATACCTTCATAATCCGCAATTTTCCCCGTTAACTCACGCATGTGCATGAACGGATACTGATAACTGGTATCCAGGGCTTCCTGTATCGCTTTTTTAGCTGCAGGTGAAGGGCCAAACGGATTTTCATTGGCTGATAACCTTGCCTTAATTGCAGGAGGGAACTGTAAAACAGCTTCCTGGTCGGCTAAACGGTCGCTCCATACTGACTGTTGAATACGTCTGGGCATTGCGGCCAGCTTACTGATAGTTCCTGAAAAAAATGCCGCACCTCCGGCCATTAATGCGGTTGATTTAATCCAGCTGCGGCGGTTAATTGAGTTTGCCATAATTTTAATATTTAAGTGATCTATCCCTGGGTTGCATGTTCAGGGTATGTTATTCTTGAGTCAGTTGTCCGGGCATGTATCGATGTAACTACGCTCCGGGCGGATTCGAACGCACCCGCCATCCAGGCATTTAAATAGGTTAAGTGCTCCCCGGCGAAATAGACATTTCCTTCGGGTTTTAACAGAACAGGGTACGCATTCTTCCTGGTATCAGAATTATATACTGCCCAGCCGCCCATATTGTATTTGGTTTTATGCCAGCTTACTGAAAATGAACGTTCAAATTCCTTATCATACTGCGGATGTATAAGGCGTCCTTTTTGCAGCGCCAGTTTCTCCCTGTCAGCATAACTTAATTCTCCTACCTGCTGAGCTTTCTCGTTGAAGTTATAGTACCCGATCAGTATTCCCTTTTTCTGCAGGTAATCGTTTGAAGGATAGAACAACTGCGTAAGTTCATTATTGGTATGTGTTATGCCTCCGTAGATATGCTCGTCCTCTTCCCAGAAACGCCGCTTAAACTGTAAGCCGATCTTGCCGGTCTGGTTATAGGTAATATAATCTATAGCACGGCTCACTTCTGATGAAAAATTATTGTTGACATTACTCAATACCGGTAAAGGCAAAGTACAGATACAGAGGTCTGCGTTCAATTCATGTGTACCCGTTTTATCTTTGTAGGTGATTTTAACACCATCTGTGAGGTTATTTATGGCCATTACTTCGGCGTTGAGCTTAAGCATCGGCGCGATCTTTTTTTCAAATGCAGCGGCAATTCTGTCCATTCCTCCCACAGCCTGGAACATGGTCATCTGCAATTCGTAAGTATATTCAGCTACGTTATAAAAATCGGGGTCCATCAAACCCGAATGAAGTATATCGGCTAGTTTATGCGGATCGGCAATACTGCCTGGTTTATCGCCTGCCCCGGGTGATTCTATATAACCCCTGCGTGCCGAGGCTTTATATAATTTATCTGCATCCAGGCCACCTTCTGCCATCAGGTATTCTATTATCTTTTGGGCATCTTCTCTGGTCAGGGCGGTGTCAAGGTTGACATGGTCCATGTTTTTGGCCAGCATTTCGGCCATATATCCCCTTACATCGTTATGGATTTCCCGGTTACGTACCTTTTTATTTGACAGCGGCCCTTTTCCTTCCGCAAAATAGTATGTGCTTTCATTTACGTTGTTGTATACCTGAATGGGTACGCCCAATTCTTTGCAGTAATGCAGGCTGAGCTCATGGTTATGTGGAATACGGGACGGACCTGCATTGAAGTAAAGACCTTCATCAAATTTTGCCGTTACCTGGGGACTGCCGTTTTCTACATGTAAACTACCATTTTTAATACTCCAGCATCTGCCTCCTGTTCTTTCCCTCGCTTCAAGCAGGGTACACTGATAACCCAGTTTATTTAATTCATAAGCTGCTGTCATACCGGCCAGTCCTGCACCAAGTATGACAACTTTTTTGTTATTTCCATTGCCTTCATGCTTAAAGGCATAAGCAGGGGCTGCTTTCAACATACCTAAAGCCAGCATAGCCGGATAAGTTCCGCCAGCCAGCAGGCTACTTTTACTTAAAAAATCACGTCTCGATATAGATTTCAAAATACATAAGCGTTATTACACACAAATATTATAATAAATATCAATTTTCACACATTAAATTTAAAAAAAAAATGAACTTATTCAGTTTTTTATCACAAAAAACAAGCATTATATTCATACGATTAAAAAATCACAAAGAAAATAACAACAAACGGTCTTTTTTTTAACACAGAAATAGAAAAATACCATAAAACAATATACAATTAAGTACTTTTTTATAAAAATTTATAGTCATTGAATGTAACCCGGGGCTACCTTCCGGTGTATGCTAAAAATGATTAGCTTTACGGTTATGGAAAATGAGCAAAGCAATCCCTACCAGTTATTCAATGCACAGATCCTGGAGAACTGGAAAGTGAACGGCGTAAAATATATCAAGCTTGTGGAACTGGAGACGGAACTGCCGCTGAAGTTTTTTGAACTGATCCCTGATTCAGAAATCCCCGATTCAGCAGAAACGATCTATCCGATCAGCTCTGAAGAGGTTGCCGAACTGTTGGAACCATTGGCCAGAGTAAAGTTCCTGGTGCACGAAATATATCTTGAAGAGGAATTTTAAGCAGTGTTATACACCCGTCCTTTACGGCAGGCATGAGTTGCTTTACAGCACGCCCGCTTCGTTAACTACATCCGGCCCAATATGGAATAAATTAGAACAGTTCATTTCGTTTTTATAAATTGGGTCTGTGAAAAATGACAAGTCTCACCAAAAAACCTAATTAATTAACTAATGAAAACTGACAATCTCTATTTCCGCTCTAAAGTCTGGAGCAAAGCAAGGCCTCTTTTCCTGAGCATGTTACTTTGCAGCAGCATCACCTTCGCACAATCTGGCAAACCTGTTATTGATGCTATCATGAAGGAAGAAACATCCAATTCGCAGCTGGAAAAACTGGCGCAGGAGCTCATTGATGGTATAGGGCCCCGGCTGGTAGGTACGCCACAAATGAAACAGGCCAATGACTGGGCTGTAGCAAAATATAAGAGCTGGGATATACAGGCCCGCAATGAAAAGTGGGGCGAATGGCGAGGCTGGGAAAGGGGAATATCCCACATTGATATGGTTTCGCCCCGTGTAAAATCATTGGAAGGCACACAATTGGCATGGAGTCCGGGCATGAAAAAGGCAGTTAAGGCAGAAGTGATTATATTACCTGATCTAGCCGACTCTATGGCTTTTCAACAGTGGCTGCCAAAAGCAAAAGGTAAATTTATTATGGTCTCCGTGTGCCAGCCAACCGGCCGGCCCGATTATAACTGGAAGGAATTCGCGACAGCTGATTCCTTTGAAAAAATGAAAGCAGAACGTACGGCTATCACCGAAGCCTGGGCAAAACGTGTCAGTAAAACAGGTTATACGGCCAAAACACTTCCTGTTGCACTGGAAAAAGCAGGGGCCGCGGGTATTCTGACCAGCTACTGGTCTGCGGGGTTCGGAGTGGATAAGATATTTGGCGCCAATACCAAAATAGTACCTACAGTTGACATCGCATTGGAGGATTACAGCCTGCTTTACAGGCTGTGTGAAGCTGGAAGCAAGCCAACCATAAACCTGCACACTGAATCGAAAGAACTTGGTGTAGTACCTACGTTTAATACTATTGCTGAAATAAAAGGAACTGAAAAACCTGATGAATATGTGATGCTTTCGGCTCATTTTGATTCATGGGATGGCGGTACAGGCGCTACAGATAACGGCACAGGCACTTTAACCATGATGGAAGCGATGCGTTTACTGAAAAAATTCTATCCTAACCCGAAACGGACTATACTCGTGGGACACTGGGGCAGCGAGGAAGAAGGATTAAATGGTTCCCGGGCGTTTGTAGAGGACCATCCGGAAATTGTAAAAAATCTGCAGGCCCTGTTTAACCAGGACAATGGTACAGGTCGTGTGGTTAACCTCTCAGGTCAGGGTTTTGCTGATGCAAAAGACTATCTGGGCAGATGGCTGGCCGCCGTTCCGGATACGATCAAAAACCGTATAAAAACCAATTTCCCGGGCCAGCCTGGCGGAGGCGGCTCTGACTTTGCTTCTTTTGTTGCTGTGGGTGCACCGGGATTTTCGTTAAGCTCACTCAACTGGTCATACGGTTCATATACGTGGCATACGAACCGGGATACCTATGACAAGATTATCTTTGACGACTTGCGCAATAATGCGATGCTGGCTGCTATTTTAGCTTACATGGCCAGCGAGGATCCGGCCAAAACATCAACTATAAAAACTGAGGGTATAAAATGGCCCGTTCAGGTAAAGGCAATCCGCAGCGGCGGACTGGACAAATAACCTGTTAATTAGGCCCAAACCACCCCTTTATTTGTCACAAAGCTACTCCAGGACATAGCTCATGCACATTGCATCCTGAAATCCGGGATGAAGCGGACCATTTGTTTAACGGGTTATCAGCCGGCGGAAAATTGAAATGCCTATGGAAGATACCTTTCGGGGAGCCTATTTCGGGAGTTTGCAGATAAATATGGTATTCGGTGGCTGATTAATTTCGAGCAAAACCAGCAATAGCATATCAATTATTACAACAATAAACAGGGTATCCGGATTGCCGGAATACCCTGTTTTATTTTTAAGCCAGCTCATTTACATTGATCAACTGGTTTTCACCGCTGGCATGTGCAATGGTATTGACCAGTGGCCTGCCCAGGTGCTGCCAGGAAATTTCGCTTTTATCTCCGTCCTGTATTTCAACCTGGTTTCCAAAACTAAAAGCATCAGCTCCGAAGTAATGGATATGTGCCTGAAATGGGATACGGTGAGATTCATATTTGAAATGATGGTGCTCCAGGTTGGCCAGGGAATGGGCCATATTGCTTTGGCCGCTGTTTATTTTCTGGCTCCAGATCTCTTGTCCGTTCCGTATTATACGCACAGTGCCTTCAAGTGACTGAAAATCTAAACCGATCACTAATTCCGGTCCGATAGCACACTGACGTAATTTAGATGGTGCGAGGTATAAGTAATTTTTTCTTTCCATGACATGGTCTGAAAATTCGTTCCCGTTACTGAACCCTATTCTCCAGGGCACCCCGTCTTTGTCCACAATGTAAATACCGGCAATTTCAGGTTCTTCGCCCCCGTCTTCTGCATAGGAAGGGGTGGCCAATGTTTGCCCATGGGCACGTATTACCGATCCGTTTCCTTTGTAAAACCATTCCGGCTGGATGCCAATATTGCCTTCAGCAGGTTTACCGCCTTCCAGCCCCCACTGGTACATCTTCATGCTGTCAGTAAGCTGTTCCTGCTTGGCCTGGTGCATCATCTGCCTGTTCAATGCACTCGATTTGTGCGTTAGTCCTGTACCGGAGACCAGGCATGCAAAGGGGTTTTCCGGATGGTCAAAAGAGGGCAAAATTACCCATGATGAACTGCCTTCATAAATAGCGGTGTAGTCTAATGACACTGTTGACAGGTTTGAGTTGATCATTTCGCCTATCTGTTCACGTTTATTAATTGCCTCCAGTGCGAGGCTATAAACAGATTTTAAATTTTCATGGAGAAGAAACAAATGAGGTTCTTTAACTACCGCAACACGGCGGCCATGCTCTGGATGGAATAATTGAACTAACCGAATGATATCCATTTTAATAAAATTTAAATAATTAATAAACTATTGGCAAATCCAACCACCATCTACGGAGAACCCGGCTCCTGTAACAAAACTGGAGGCGGGACTTGACAAATACAGCGCAATGCCTCCGATTTCATCGGGTTCAGCCCAGCGTTTCATGGGGATTTTATTGATAAATTGCTGATATTTTTCCTGGTCGTCCAGTAGCGGAAGGTTCAATTCAGTAGCAAATGGTCCTGGAAGTAAAGCGTTAACATTGATCCCCTCTTCTGCCAGTTCCATGGCCAGCGCTCTGGTAAGCTGCAAAATAGCGCCCTTGCTTGTCGCATATGGCGTACGTTCCGGGATAGCGGTAACCGACAACATGGAGCCTACATTGATAATCCGGCCGTAGCCGTTTTTTTTCATATGCGGGATTACTTCTCTGCTGGCCAGCCAGGCGCCGGTTACGTTAACCTGCTGTACCTTAAGAAAATCTTCTAAGGATAACTCCTCTATCCGGCCGCGGATATTTATTCCGGCCGAGTTGATGAGTATGTCTATGGTGCCAAATTGGGCAACAGTTGTTGCAATGGCCGATTTTATGCTTTCTTCTGATGAAACATCCGTTTTAATACTGATGCATTTTACAGCGTATCCCGAATTGATCAGCGCTTCTGATTGTGCGTTGGTTTCCTCATCACGGGCAGCAATACAAATGTTTGCGCCTGCGCTGGCCAGTGCTTTGGCCATTGCCAGTCTCAGTCCCCTGTTACCGCCAAAAATCAATGCTGATCTACCGTTGAGTTTAAATTGGTCTAAAATATTTTGTGTCATACGGCTGTACGGTTATTGTGTGATTTTAAAATTTTCAAGATTTTCAGTTTTTAAAGTCAGTCCCATTCCTGGTTTATTGTCATCCAGCTGCAGATTGCCATTTTCGGCAATGACCTCTCCATCGAATATATACCAGAACAACTCGTTACCTACTTCAATGCCTGTTTGCGGGAAATATTCAGCCATAGGAGAAGCAAAAGAGCTCATCACTACATGTAAATTATGCATTTGTCCGCCATGCGGAATAATCTCTATGCCTTCATTGTAGGCAAGTGTACAGATCTTCTGTGCTTCGGTAAACCCACCTACACGGTTGGTATCAAACTGGAAGATGTCCAGTGCGTTTGCTTTGATCAGGTCATAAAACCCAAAACGGGTAAACTCATGCTCTCCGCCAGATAATGGGATATCCGTGTTTTGTTTCAGTTTTTTAAACAAATGGATTTCATCCGGCAGTAAAAGTTCTTCTACCCAGCGCAGGTTGTAGGGCTCGAGCTTTTTTAATAGTTGCCGTGCATAGGAAAAATTAAAACCCATATAAGCTTCCAGCATGATTTCCACATCGTCACCCACTGTTCTTCTTACAACATCTACCATCTCTATGTTTTTCTGCATTCCGGCTATGCCGTCTGTAAGCGGATATCCGCAGCGCAGTTTCATTCCTTTAAAACCTAGAGACTTATAATGTTCGGCTTCCTGCTGAAGTTTATCGAGATCGCGGGTATATAAACGGCTGTAATACGTTGGTATGCTTTCTTTTGTCCTTCCGCCGAGCAATACAAATACAGGCTGCTGCATGACCTTGCCTTTAATATCCCAAAGTGCAATGTCTATGGCGCTAATCGCGGCAAGCACGGCTCCTTTTCTACCATATGCGACAGTGGAACGGTACATTTTTTCATACAGATATTCCGTATTGAGCGGATTTTCACCAATCAGCAGGGATTGCAGTTTGGTATCAATAATGGCTTTGGTGATATCCGGGCAAAGGCCTGCATTACCAATTCCGGTATATCCGTTCTCTGTTTCTACTTCTACAACGAGCCAGCTAAAAAAACGGTAAGCTGCCTGGGAGTCTACCTGAAAAGGAAGCAGGCTGACCGGAGTCGCAAATATCGTATCAGCGGTTATAACAGGTCCTGTCCACTGATACAATTTAGTGCGTATAGATTTTATCTTTATTGTTTCCATATCAATAGATTGTTTAAAAATTAACTTCAATTGTTTTTCCTGTATAGGCCACTGTTTTAAATACGCCTTCAGGAAGTAGTTCTACAATGTATTTTTTATTGGTTTTAGTGCCTGCTTTTATGCGGCTTTTTGGGTCCGGCTTAATAGTCAGTTTATTTCCCTTATCGTTCCAGCTGATATGGGTCCATTCCCCTAAGCCTTTCAGGTATTCCTGTGAAGAACCGTCATCTTCATACAATACATACGCACCATCTGCGCCTTTATATACTTTAAGCGTGGTTGCACCGGTCACTTTCTGGGTGGTGTACTGACGTACCGGATCGAATGGGATGATGGCCCCTGCCTTTACATAAAGCGGCAAGGTACCCAGGTCAACCTGACGTGTAATGGTTTTTTTTCCTTCCATCTTTTCGTTGGTCCAGTAGTCATACCAATCGCCCTCGGGAAGGTACAATTTGCGTTCAGTTTGTCCTTTTTCATAAACCGGTGCCACTAAAAACGATGGCCCCCACATATACTGGTCACTCAGGTTTGCAGCTTCCGTATCTTTAGGGTAATGCAGCCACATGGCCCGCATAGGCGGCATCCCGGTATCGTAAGTTTCCCTTGTCAGGGTGTAATTGTAAGGCAGTAACTGGTAACGCAGGTTAAGAAACTGACGGGTAATCGGTTCTACCAGCGCATTTCTTAATTCATTGGGATAAGGATAGCCCTTTTTAAAGGTAGATTCCTTGTTCTCACTGTCAAAAATGGATGATTCGGGTGGCCCTATCGTTCCCTGGTCCCATCCCCATGGCAGCCTTAAATGCCAGGTACGTCCATGACCGCGGAACGAGGCCGTAAATGCGGAGAACTGAAACCAGCGTACATAAAGTTCACCTGTAAGTTCGTCCGTTGGCACAAATCCGGCAATGTCCGATCCCCAATAAGGAGATAAACTCAAAGAATGATTTAACCCTATACCGATATGAGTCTTTAATGTTGCCCAGCGACTGTCCGGGTCTCCTGACCATAGCCAGCCTCCATAACGGTTTACACCACTGTAACCGGTACGGTGCAAGCTCCACGGCCTGAGGTTTGGATGCTCATGTAAAGGCCCCAAATAATACATACGGTGCCTTGCCAGACGTGATTCTGAAGAAAGTCCTTCTCCTCCATCGGGCCACCAGGCGTCAATGCCCATATTATGAACAGCGCTGTGCCTGTTCCAGAAACTGCTGATATCACTGGTGTCCTGGCTTTTTTTATCTACTGAAAGACCATGCAGTCCTCTCGGCGGATCATAATTATGCAGCACAATATTGAAATTCATGCTTTTCAGGTCATGGATGATCTGCGGAGGGTTTTCGAAAATTTTTGTATTGAAATCAAAAGTATTATGACCGGTATTCCACCCTGTTGGGGTAAAACCTGTTCCCAAATAGATCAGTGCATCACAGGGCAGGTTTCTTTCCCGCATATTATTGGCTACCCACATGATTTCTTTCGTGCCTGAAAGTGTCCGGTGCGACTGCATATAACCCAAAGCCCATATTGGCGGGAGTGGTGTTTTACCTGCATATATCCGATATTCTGTTAAGACATCCGCCGGTTTCGACCAGATGGTTACCAAAAACTTTAATGGCTGGTTCAATGTGGCCGGCGCCGGTATAAAGGCACCTTTTCCATTGCGCAGATCAAAGGCATTTCCCCGGTTAATAGGCTGGTGTACAAATAGTGACCACCCATCTGTACCGATCAGCATCGGTGCTGCTACATAGACCCCATGTGTGGCCCGCTCATAAGATGCGTTGCCATCTTTCATGGTATGTAAAAAACCTCTTCTGTCCAGGTGGTCGGACTGTCCTCCTTCACCAAGGCCGAAGACCGGCGCGTTTGTCTGAAAGTTCATCGCCCCGTTTCCATTATCGTCCCAGCTGAATCTTTGGATCAGTTTGCCATCGGCAGTTGCCAGCGTTACGGCTAAAGGGGATCCGCTGATTTCAATGGTCAGCTCTCCCGCTTTCTTTTTTACGGTGCCGGTAACAGTCCTTCCCTTCCATATTTCTATGCGGGGATAATCAATCAGAATATCCGATGGTGGTAACTTTGCAGGCATCCCGTCATCGCCAATAGGCGTAAGTTGTACTTCCACGGTAAGGTTAGACACCCGGACAATAGAAAGCTCTGCTTTTTTTCCTGCATAGCGGATGTCTGCTGCTTTTGCATTTATCTGCCCAGGTACTTTATGGGGTGTCCCGGCCCGGTTAACAGCAGGTAATAAAACAATCATCCATACAATGGATATCATTTTTATCACTGTTCTTTGAAAAATTTTTTCCGTATTCATGATAATTTATTAGCGTTCTTGTTCATAATTTAGTCAGCTGTTTCGACGTATAAGTGAAGTTCTTCGTTTTTTACCAGAGGTCCCATAAAGAACAGCATAATCACCAGGCCGATCAACCCGGCAATACCAAAGCCCATAAATAGAATATCATAAGCGAAAGTATATCCATAACCGGCAGCATAAGTTTTCAGCGTAATGCCGGATAAAGCCTGGAATACTGCACCGCCAAGCCCTGTGCCTATACAGGCAAGCCCCCATACTGAAGCTGTTGCACTTTTAGGTACTACATCTGCGGGGAAAGCGAGAGAATTAGCGGTGTATGAGGTGTATCCAAACCCCGCCATTCCGAAAACAACTAGTGCAGACATAGGGGTGGTGACAACAAAAGGAGCCAGTACCAGCGGCATGCACATAATTAGTCCCGACAGGCCGACGGCTATTCTTCTGGCTTTAGGAATAGGTACACCCCTTTTAATGATGAATTGGGTAAAATAGCCGCCAATAAGATTACCCACATCAGCAATAATGAATGGCAGCATAGCATACCAGCCAATTTTTGCCATGTCCCAGCCATGTACATCCACCAGGTATCTGCCGATCCAGAAAGTAACAAAATACCAGATAGGGTCCATAAAGAATTTAGAGAGGGTGAACATTCTCAAAAAACGGGTCTTAAAGAGTTTCATTGGAGGTATGATCCGCGCCCTGGCCTCTTTTACCGATCTCTCGGGGGTATAGTAAACGAACCAGTAGATGACCAGCCAGACATAACCGCAGGCACCAAGAAAGATAAAAGTATATTGCCAGCCGTAATGCAGGCCAAAGTAAGCAACCAGCGGAGGTGCAAGAATAGCGCCCAGGGCGGAGCCACTGTTAAAAATACCGGATGCAGTAGACCGTTCATGGGGCGGAAACCATTCGGATGTCAGTTTGATAGCTGCCGGCCAGTTTCCCGCCTCTCCCACACCCAGAAAAAATCGACAGATACCAAACTGCAATGGCGTAATCGCAAAGGCATGTATTAGTGCAGCGGTTGTCCAGAAAGCCATGCAGACAGCATAACCAATCCTTGTACCGAGCTTATCAATGACAAATCCGGAGAAAGCATTGGAAAGCATATAGGCGATAAAAAATGCTGTTCCGATATAACCAAAAGCGTCATCCGGAATCAGCTTTCTTAATTCTCCGTCCGCGCTCAGATAATTAAATGAAAGCCTGTGTATATAATTGAGCACAGTTGCCAGAAAAGCCAGCATAATCATTATCCAGCGTAACTTCAAAGGCTTTTCAGGACCGTTGATAACAAAAGATTTTTCCATATCGGTTATATTAGGTTATATTTAGGTTACACGGTTAACAGGCCTGCCCGTTTAAATTATTCAACGCATTTTTAATTTTTTACTATAAAAAAGACATAAAATTCCCTTATCAGCCAAATTTGCTATGTTAATGATAGCACTTTCAGCTAATTCGCTGTTTCTTGGGATCGCCCCCTGATTACAATTTAATTTTTTCTTCCATACGCCAGATCAGACAAAGATATCCAGATAGGTTACCTCATCAGAAACAGGCATGATACCGTGTTTCTGTAAAGAATTAAAATATAAGCTGTCACCGCCCTTCAGACGATACTCTGTATCTCCTACCTTCATGGTCATTTCTCCTTCAATAACATATATAAATTCTTCTCCATCATGAGATAGCTGATGCGCTTTAACTTCACCTTTCTTTGCAACAAACAGAAAGGGCTGCATTTTTTTGTGGTAGTAACCCGCGGCAAACGGATAAATATGATAACCTTTGTCTGTCAGCGTCACATTTTCCCTGGCCATTTGTTTTGACGTAACAATCGCATCGATGTTTTCATTTTCTTCAAGTAAACTGGAGATATCTGTTGCCAGGGATTTTGCTACCTTGATGAGGGTAGCAACAGAAGGTACCGTAAGATTATTCTCAATTTTGGAAATCATACTCTTTGAAAGACCGCTGGTATCTGCAATTTCCTGCAGTGTCCTCTTTTGATTAATACGTAAAATTTTAATTCGGTTACCTATATTAAGGTTATTGCTCATATCAGATATTTAGTTCTTCGGTATAAAATACATATTACAGGGAATGCTGTATAATTATATTCAACCTTGTTGAATGCAATTATACAGCATTCCTTTCTAAAAATCAAAATTTATTTTGGTTTTTTAACTTGTACTGCAATAAACAGGAAAGAGATTGGAATCTGGGATTTTGAATAGTCACCTACAGTTAAAATTTCATGCCGATGAGCTCGCCAAGACGGCAGGCATTTCCTATAGCTGTAGCGGCCCCGTAGTCGATAACTGCCCTATATTTATTATGGTATTTTTTATAGCTGTAAACATCTCTTCTCCAGGCTTTATAATTGGAATTGTTAACCTGATCAATAATTGTGGAAATGTTTTGACCATGGGCCATCGTTGTA
>Ga0160457_1000647_pt1 | contig 13533 bp, 9 predicted proteins | sample HID1972M_E6MG_FD_108242 | JGI IMG/M metagenome (GOLD analysis project Ga0160457, IMG submission 108242) | Enriched pill bug-associated microbial communities from UW Madison campus, WI, USA - HID1972M_E6 MG | ecosystem: Host-associated > Arthropoda: Insects > Digestive system > Unclassified ... | reverse complement strand
GCTTCGATGAACTGAAGCAACCTGCTGCCGAAAACTGCGTAACTCATTGAATCTCAAGGAGTTTTCCGTTTCGACTGCGCCGGAAGTGGGGCGAATTATAGACGTCTGGGATTTGCCGTCAACGTCTATTTTCATATTTCTGTCACATTGGTCAAAAAAGCCCGCAAACACGAAGGCCGACCCCAAGGGGCCGGCCTTCGTTGCCCTGCTCTTCTATATATAAGCTGCGATCGCTGTACCTGAGCCTCACGGATAGCTAAACGACTTAACCAGCGTCAACTCCCCCACCGCGCGCATCGGGATAAGGAACGTCTCCATCTTCTCGCTCGGTGTTCCCTCTTCGGTGATCACCGTTACCTGCGCCGTGGTTAACGGCTGCACCGCGTCATCCCCTCCCTCTTCATCTCCACGATAGCCACCGCCGTAATAATTCACGTAAACCAGATACTGACCCTTGATCGGTGCCGGCATGGCGAAGATTTCCGGGCCGTAACCAGTGGTGACGTCGACATCCAGCGCTGCACCGTTTGGCGCGACGCGATTGCCGTACCAGATGTGCGCGCCATCGGGCGTCACCAGATGCAGGTCGAGGTCGGTACCGTCGCTGTCCCATGCCAATAAAACGCGAAGCTTGGCCGGGGTCGCGCCGCCGCTTGTGTTGAGAAACTGCGTGCGGTGTCGATGCTGACCGTCGGGACTGCGCACTTCGACACTGTTGCTGCCATTGGGGAAGGAGAACGGTCGGTCAAAGCGTCCGGATTCGTCGATCTTCAACGGCATGCTCACACCGTTGACGATCAATCGACCCGGCTCGTTGCTCTTCGGCGTGGCTTTGATCTCGCCACTGATGCGCGCGGTCTTGGCCTGGCCAACCGGCGTATTCACTGATGAGGCCGGATAGTTGACGGTCTGACGAAAACTTTCGCCCTCGCCTTCGGGTGCGCCGCTGCGCCAGCCACCGACCGGCGTGTCGAGTTTGACGCTGTCGGCAGCCATGGCCACGGGCAGCACATTAAAGGCACAGAGCAGCAGCAAGACCTGTGGATAACGGAGTGTCATGGTCTATTCCAGCAAAAGGTGACGGGCGAGCCCTTCGATGTAGGTTTCATCCTGGCCATTGGGGTGTGCTTCAAAGGCAAGGTGCAGATATTCGTGAGTCAGATCGAGGCGATCCTGCAAGGTCAGCACGCCGCGCACATAAATGCGCTGGCGTTCGCGGTCGACGTAAGGTCGTCCGAACGCGAGTTTGCACACGGCAAATGTGCTGACTTCGTTGTAGCCGGTTTCGCTGTCCAGTTTTGGCCGCCAGCCACGACGCTGTTTTTGCAGCCAGTCCTGTGCGGCGGGTAATGCTTGGCAAGAAGCAGTCGGGTTATCCCAACGGCTGAGGCTGGCGCGCGGATAGGCGTGCAGCAAAATCGCGTCATATCGTTGCCCCGCATTCGCCTGCTCGACAGCCTGCTGCCAAGAGAGTTTGTCCGGGCCGGGCTGATCCGAGTGATAAGTGACGGTGCTGCCGGCCAACACCAGATCGGCTGTCCACGCGGCAATGCTGCGCGATTCGGCGGAGGCCGGACGCGGCGCAACTCGCTGCCGATTGCTACTGTCATCAATGCTCAGGCAATCGCCATTGCGCGTCGCGTTCTGCAATAGATAGGTGCGAATGGCGACGGCAAGCGCTTTGGCAGCTTCAGCGGGTTCGGCTTTGGCTTCGCGCTCAAGGACTCGGGCGACGTATTCTTCGCGATCCACGCGGGCGACGAGTTTGTCGTTGAGCAGAAACAGTTCGCCGTCGCTGTGTATATCCAACGCGTTGCCGTTGGCGAACTCGACACGGTAGTCACCCTTTAATGAACCCGATGCCGCGATACGTTCGCCCGCTAAAACCCTCGAAACCGGATATTTCGAAAACAGGCCGACTTCAACACAGCGTCCCGCGTCCACCGGCCATACCACTGGCAACACGGTCGACAGCGTCTGCCCGAAATGACGCAAGACCATCTGACTGGTGCCGCGCCCGCCCGCCCAGATCGGCGAACCGTCAGCCGTCCACCCCGCAAACCCGCCCTGACGTGACTGGGGATCCTGATCGCCGAGCCAACTCCAGGTTTTCACCCTTAAACGCCCGCCCAGTTCACCCACGACATTGCCGTCCGCTGCATTAAGCAGTACATCGAGCAGCACCCGCCGCGCCTGATCCTGTGCAGGCAAAGTCGCCAACACTTTAAGTAACTCGGCAACGGAAACACGTTGCGCCGGCTGCACCGATGGCAAATCCAGCAACCACGACGGCGCCTGCCGCGCCTGCCAATAAGCACGCCAATTCCCAGCCGCGATCCCCAACCGCGAAGGTTCGAAATACAACCCACAAGATTTCACCAACGCCTGATCACGTTCGATCTTGCCGCCCGCCGTGCAGCAATAAACCTCTTCCTTTGACTGCCCGCGACATTCATATGCCGGTTCCTGCGCGCCGGTATCCACCAGCCACGCATAGACGAACAACTTCCACAGACTGCCCAGAGGCGTGTCCAGCGTCGGTGGCAACGGTTCGCGCGCAACCAACTGCGTGTGATTCAGCGACAACAACTCGCCTTTATAAGCCAGACGCAGCGGCTCATCCTGCGCCGTCGCCAGCGCAGGCATCACACACAACATCAGCCACAGCAGCGACCGGATCATGTCAGTTGACCGTGACCTGACCGAGCGCGGCTTTCGCTTCCTGGGCCTGATGCTGCGGCGCGTACACCTGAGTGAAACGCACCGGCGGCAGGTTGAACTGGCCTTTCTGCGAGAAACGCACCAGATGACGCAGACGCAACTCGCCGCTCAGCGCATCCACCGGCACCGCGTAAGCCAACTGTCCCGGCTCGAAGCGCGCCTTCTCCAGTGCGGTCGGTTCGGTGCCTTCCTTGCCCTGCAACTTGATCCCCCACGTTGTGCGCTCAACATCGGCACCCGGCGGTAACGGCACTTCGAGCATGCCGTAACGCAGCGGCTTCGGCGCTTTGCTGGTGAGGATCACTTCGTCCAGATACAGGCTGTCGCTGGACAACGGCTTGCTGCCGACCGGCTCCAGTTTGAAGGTGAAGGCTTCGTCGCCCGGCACCAGTCGCGACAGACGACGGGTGATGGTCACGGCCATCGGATCGACCGCCGGTTGCTGAGTCTGGAAGCTCAGCGCCGCGCGCAATGGACGCTCCTGAGTACCGGAAACCGTCAATACGCTTGGCACCGGCGTCGCGCCCTGCCATGTCCAATACATCTCACCGGTTGCACCGTAGTTTTTCTTCCAGCCTTCACCCGGCGTCAGCGCGATGGTCGGCGAGGCTTGAGCGATGCTGCGTTGCAGCCAGGTCAGCGCCAGCGCTCGCTCCAGGGTCGATTGCTGCGGCAACAGACGTTGCAACAAAGCCTGCGCGCGCGCCTGATCGAACGGTTGCAGCGACACATTCAGCGCTTCGGCAAATGGCTGCGAACTGACCGACAGACGCTGTTGCGCAGCGCCCACCTGACGATTGAATGCTTCCGGCAAGGTCACTTTCGACTGCGCAGCCAACGCGGCGGTCAACACCCGCGCCGCCGCCAGACCGAGCGCCGAATCCGGATCGCTCATCACCAAACTGTCCTGGCCATCGTCGAGCATGGTTTCGGCATTGCCTTCACCAGCCTTGGCCAGATCCTCCATCAATCCTGTCAGCAACGTATTCACCGGCAGATGCATCTGCTTGGCGAACGACAGAATCAACGCGCGCTGCAGCAACGGCGTGTTCGGCGCTTGTTTGGCGTAAACCTCCAACACTCGCTGCCAGTGCTCCGGCGGCAAGGTCAGTTCCAGTACCTGGCTGGCGTTAAAGTCGGCGTAATAAGCGTAAGCGGTGAGGAACGCATCCGGCTCACCGTCGTAGCCCCACCACGTAAAGCTCGCCGATGGCCCGGCCATTTGCACCAGACGCAGACGGCTGTTCTGCATGATCAGGCGCAAGCGATCGCGGATCTGCGGGTTCGACGCCAGCGATGGATAAGCGATGCTCAACGGCAGCAAGCGGCTGGCCGTTTGTTCGACGCCGCCGTACGGATAGCTGAGCAGATCATCGAGCGCCGAGCGGAACAGCGCTTGCGGACTGTCATCCAGGCGCAGGCGAATATCGGTGGCATCCGCCGGCAGGCTCAGCGCGGTATCGCCGCTGGCCACATCGAGACTTTGCATCTGCGTCGCTTGCCAGCCATCACCCGTCGCGCTGAGGCGTACAGCCAAGGCATCAGCAGTTTTACCGTCCTGCACCAGTTCCGCAGTCCATTCGCCGGAAGCCAATGCGAACCCTGGCAGTGGCAGGTAATTGATGCCGTTTGTCAAAGTCACCGGCAAACGCTGTTCGGTGCCCGCGTAGTGAGTGACCAGTTCAGCCTTCACCGGTTTCTCGGCCTGACTGAACGCGAACACACCAAGCTGTGGCTGATCACCTTTGCGGAATTTGCTCGGCCCGCTCCACTTCAGGTACAGCGGTTTTTCCGAGCGCACGAACTGCTTCTTCTGCCCGACCTGACCGTCGTCGGCGATCGCGCGGGCGGTGATGCGCCAGCGAGTCAGCGAGTCTGGCATCTTGAAGGTGAAGCGGGTTTTGCCGTCGGCACCGGTCAACAACTCCGGTTGCCAAGCGGCTGTGTCAACGTCTTCACGACGCGGACGCTCCAGCACTTTCACTCCGCGTTCGCTGCGGTTGGCTTTGCCCGGCGCACCCGGACTGCCCGGCAGCGCGACGTCATAACTGATGAACGACAGGCTGGCGCTGGTGCGCACGTTGTTGCGGCGCGGGTGATAGAAGAACTGGTCGATGGTCGGCGCGACTTCCGGTTGCAGCGCGTAAACCATTTCGTCGACGACGCTGACGGTCAGATGCGCCGGCACCGCTTTGCCGGCGAACTGCGTGGTGAGGTCAACCGTGACAGTGTCGCCCGGCAGATAAACCTGTTTGTCAGTGCTGATCGCCACGTCGATTTGCGGCGCGACCACTTTGATCCCGGCATTCTGGAAGCTGTACTGACCGCCCTTGGTGTAGAGCACGGAGAAAGTCAGGTTCGGCGCGAAGTTGTCTTTCACCGGGATGCGCGCGCGGTACTGGGTGTCGCTGAGTTTTTCCAGTTTCAGCCAATCACCGCCCTTGGCCAACAGCGCAGTGGCTTCGACTTTGTCACGTTCCAGCGACAGCAAGGCATCACTGACCGGCTCCGGGAACGTGATCAGCGCCAGCGCCTCATCACCAGCCTTGTACTCAGGTTTGTCGAGGACGATTTCCACGGTGCCTGGCACTGCTTTCACGCCGTCGCCAGTAACCGAATGCCCGGTGGCACCGAGCACGCGACCGTGTTGGTCTTTCAAGGTCAGGTTGTAAGTGCCTGGACGATCGAAGGCCAGACTGAAGCCCTTGTCCGTCGCCGCGAGTTTGCCTTCGCCCGTGCTCTGGTCTTCCAGGCGCACCCAGCCATAAGTGCTCGGCGTCACCGCTTTGCTCTGCTCGCTGCCGCCCTCGTTGGCGTAGCTGAACGCAACCTTGTCGCCGACCGCGCTGAAGCGTTGCGGCGCGCTCAAGCGGAAGCTTGCGGCGCCACGGTCAATCAGGATTTCCTTGGTGGTCTTGACCCGATACGCCGCGCCATCGCTGGCAAACACGGTGAGCATGTAGCGGCTCGGTTTGTCGGCGGCCGGCAGGTCGAGTGTCGCGTTGCCCTTGCTGTCGGTGGTCAGTTCGGTGCTGGTCAGTTCCACGGGGAATTGCCCGAGGTATTGCAGTTCGTTGTCGACCATCGACAGTTGTTGCGCGCGCAGACTCAGAGTGAGTTTGGCGTTGGCCACCGGTTTGCCGTCCGGGTACAGCAGCACCAGACTGCCCTTCACCGGTTCGCCGGTGCGGTAATCCTGTTTGGCCAGGTTCAGCGAAATCTCGAAGTGCGGCTTGATGTACTCCGCTACACGGAAGGCGCTGCTGTAGGCCTGATCCTTGTAGTTGAAACGAATCTCGTAACCGCCCGCCACCGCGTTATCCGGCAACTGGAAGCGGCCCTGAGTGCCGGCCTTCGAATCGAGTTTCAAATCGAGGTGCTGCAACTCGGTGCCCGTCGCATCCAGCACCGCGACGCTGACATCCGCCGCCCCCGGCAACACCGAATCCCGCGCATTCTTGAACTCGCGACCGACGATCTTCAGCGACACCCAATCACCCGGGCGGTACAGCGGCCGGTCGGTGAAGGCATAGAGTTTGGTGTCGTAGATTTCGCTGTCGTAGTAGAAGTTTTCCGAGACGAAGACGCCGCCCTCTTCATCCTCGCCGATGACGAACGAGCGTTCAGGGCTGACGTGTTTCAGGCGCAGCAAACCATCAGTGTCGGTCGCGCCGCTGCTCATCACACCGAGGCCATCCGTCCACAGCACATTGACCTTCGGCACCGAGCTGCCTTCGTGTTTGCGTGCGGCCCAGACCAGCAATTCACCGCCGGCAATCTTGCTCACCGCGACGGTGTTGGAGACGAAGACCATGGTGGTCGCGCGGTACTTGCCGATCAGTGCTTCGACCAGATACAGACCCGGCTTCAGATTGCCCAACGGGATGTAAACGTTGCCCGGTGCGACGCTGACGAAATCACTGGAAGACCCCGCCAGATTCACACCTTCAGGTGGCTGAATCGGCTTGGCCTGCCACAACGGATAGCGAAACTGGCTGACCACCGGCAGACCCGGAATCAACGCAAATTGCGGCTGCGCGTCGTACGGCGTCGGTGCGGCGATGGCGTTGCCCATCTTCAGTTCCGGCACTTCTTCGGTGACCTGTTTGCGCGACTCATAAGAGAACGCGCGCTGCATCACCCGACGGGATTTGCGGTACCAGTTATCCCACAGGTACGCGAGAGTGTTGGACAGCCCTTCACCCTTAAACTGGCCGTCGCTGACCACACGGTGCAGGTTCTTTTGGCGCTTGAGGAAATCCAGTGGTTTGTCGATACGGTACACACGAATGTCGGCGCCGCCATACGGTTCCATGCGGAATCGACGGTAATCGCGGCCCGGCGCTTCGAGGCGAACCATTGCCTGTTCATCACTGGCGAAACTGCTGTCGGCAAGCAGGAAAAAGCTCTCACCGGAGACCGGCGTATAGCCGCTCGGCTCGACGGTATCTTCGGCATTCACCGCCGAAAAAGGCAGGGCTAATACCAACAGTAGGGGCAGGAAACGCAACATGCGGGCACCGGTCATTGGGAGAGAAAGTTCAGTCGATAGACGCCGATGAAGTTGGGGTTGGCTGCGTCGGGTATCCATCGGGTGTCCTTCCATGTCATGAGTTGCTGCAGGCTTGCCGAACGCATGCCGTTGTCAGTCGGGGTGGTGGTGCCGGTGTGATAGGCGATGTAGCGGCCCATCCAGATCATCAGGTGCTGGTCGTCGCCCTGATCGAAAAACATCAAATCACCGGGTCGCGCCTGCGACACGTCGCGGCTGACCAGATGGCTGTTGAACTGAATCAGTTTGATCGCGTTGACGTACGGCCCGACCTTGCCGCCACCCTGCTGCCATTGCTGGGCGAGCTTGCGCTGCTCGTCGCTGAGCGCCAGCTCCGGCGGCAGATAACGATTGGACAGGCCATTGCTGCGCAGCCATTTGTCGTCGTGGACTTTCAGCGCTTCGTTGGCGGCAAAACGCACCAGCCCGGCGCAATCCTGTTGATACCAGCGCGGGCTCGGGCCTTGGCTGAGTTGCTCCTGGGCGATGCGCACGAACCAGGCGCGAAACACCTGGGATTGCGCGGGATCCAGCGCGGGGGCTTCGACGGCTCGGGCACCCGCACTGAGTAACAGTGCGAGCAAGCCGAGACTGCGGATCAGTGCCGTCACAGTGCTTTCCACTCCAGCGGCAGCCATTGCCAGTGGCCGTCAGGCTCGCTGCCTTCGGGCAAGGTCAACGCGTATTTGCCGTAACCGCCGAGGGTGCGCAGTTTCGGGATCAGGTAGGTTTGCGCGGCGTTGTAAAACACCGGTTCCATGTCCTGCGGCAGGCTGTCTAGGGTTTCCTGCTGCATCAGTTGCGCCATCGAATCCGGGCCGAAGTAGATCGGCATCAGCACATCTTTGGGCAGCACGTCGGCCATCGGCGGGAAGCGTTTGTCGAGGGTGCCGAGGGCCTTGTCGACGAGTTTGTCATCGAGGGAGAAGAGCAGCGTCGAACCGTGTCGCGCGAGGCTGACCTTCATGAAGGCCTTGCCGGAAATAGTGTCCGGGTTTTCGGCATCTTTGGCTGCGTAAGGGCCGAAGTTGGAGCTGACCTGACGCTGCCAGACGTGGTTCTGGCCTTTCTGGTTCTCGACCACCGGAAACACGTTTTCTTCAACATTGGACTCAAACGCGCCGACCATCGAGCCGAACAATTTGCCGAGGTCGCCGTCGAGTTTGCCGCTGTCTTCATCTTTCAGACTGGCGACCAACAGCGGCGTGTACAAACGCGAATCGGCATACCAGCACAGGCCCGCTGCACCCGCGACATGTTCGGTGAGGGTTTGCGCCACGGCTTCTTCGGCACCGAGTTTTACCAGCAGCGGTTTTTGCGGTTCGGCCGCGACCGGCAAGGTCACGCAGGCACTGGCACCGAGCGGCATCGCCTGCCAGACCGGTTTGAAATCGAAGTCCGGCTGGTTTTCCAGTTCATCCATCGCGAGGTAGCTGTGCCAGCCCTTGTCGTCCATGTCGAAACGCAGCCCGGCGAAGTTCGGGATGAAACGCTGATAACCCATGGCGAGGACGCTGGAATTGACCGACAGACGCTGTTTGGTTTCCGGGGTTTTCGCTGGCAGACCGAAGGCTTCGGGGAACAGTTTTTCACCGTTGAGCAGCGCCGCGAATGCCTGCGGTGAAACGTGACCCGACTCTTCGGAGGCGCCGCTTTCCGGGTCGTAGTACTTGGCCGGGTTGGACAGCACCACCAGTTTGTCGCCGTGAGAAGCGAACAGCAGGGCTTTGCTCGCGTTGTAAGTCAACTGATAGAGCGGCACGGTGTCGCCACCGACCTTGATTTCGGCAATCTGGCTGAGTTGCGTGTCATCCAGTGCGACCTTCGCCAGCGGCTCGAGCAATTTCGCCAGACCGCCGCGATCCATCACCAACAGGAAATCCTTGAGGCGACCATCCGCCCCGCGCCACAGCGCCACGTCGGCCGGTTGATCGAAAAGCGCTTCGATCAGGCTGTCCTGCAACTTCAGATCATGCTCGTAGATGATCCGGCGCAGGCTACCGATCAGGCCGAGACGATCGGCGTGGGTTTCGTAATAGAAGACGAAATCTTCGGTGAGCGTGGCTTTGAGGAACGGCACCGTCAGCAAGTCTTTGGGCAACTGGCTCAGGGAATGTGTTTCGAGCAGCGCGTCCGGGCGACTCAGGCCGAGCTTGTCACTGGCCAATTCCGCTGGCGGCGCCTTGGGTTTGAGCAACAGCCAGCCAAAACCACCCGCCACGCCAGCCACCAGGCACAACCCGGCCAGCAGCAATGGCCAGCGCCGCGAAGGTTTCGCCGTTGGCGTGTCGACAGCCGAAGTCACAGTGTTTTCGCTCATCTTTTCAAAGCCCGATTTCATCCGTGCAGCGGGATGCTTATTAATAGTTGAAAGTCTTTACCAGCAGCAGATCACCGATCGCCCGCAGGGGCACGATGAACGTTTCGCGTTTTTCGTCGACGGTGTTTTCGATGGGCACCAGCGTTATTTGCGAGGTGATCACCTCGTTCTGATTGCTGGTCTCCTCGGAGTTATAGCCGCCGTTGCCGAAGTTGCCCCAATAGTTGACGTAAACCAGATAGGTGCCATGCAGCGGCGCGGTCATGGTGAACATTTCCGGGCCGGGGCCATCGACGCCATCCGGGTCGAGCCCGCCGCCATTGCTCAGCGCCGGCTGCGCCCAAAACGCATGCTGACCGTCGGGCGTGACAATGTGCAGATCGAGTTCGGCTTTCGGATCGCCCCATCCCAAGACAAGACGAATTCGCGCCGGCGTGCGCAAATTGTTTGCTTCATAAAATTGCACGCGCTTGAGCGACTGGCCCTCGGCGCTGATCACCTCGACGCTGTTGGAGCCGGCGCCGAACGCATACGGCCGGGCGAAACGCCCCTGGTCGTCGGTGTACAGATTCAGTGGATTGCCATTCACCGCAAGGCTGTGTGGCGGGCGCTGATGTCCGATGGCCTTGAGCTGACCCTGGATCATCGTGCGGTTGCGCTGGATGCCGCGATCGATCGGCGGCGTCGGGTAGGCGACTTGCGGGTTTTCCGTACGATCGAGCAAGCCGTGATAGCGCCAGCCACCGACCGGTTCAGACAGTTCGGCAGTCGGCGCGGCCCACAGCACTGGCGCGCAGGCCAGGCCGATCAACAGCAAAAGAAGTGAACGCATGTGATGCCTCCTGCCATGCCTGAACGAAACCTTGCACCCGATCCTCGGTACTTCACAGCGGTGAAACTGCGTTTCGTCTGAAAGACCCGTGACTGTCGGGTCGTAGAAGGCGCGAAGATTAGCCATTTGGTGGTTTTTTAACAATCGGATACAGGTGCGATGGCTGTAGGAAACTGGCCAAACGGTGGACGGTGAGCCGATTAGGGATCATATTCGGCTCACAAAATGAGCCGAATAGCCTTTCTATTCGGCTCACGCATTTGAGGACAAGTCACAAATGGCAACTCAGTGGATCTGGCAGCAGCCCGACTGGCCCGACTTCAACTGGCAGGCAGAGCGCCTGACGCCGTTGTTGCGCGAGTGTGTGCAGGCGCAAGGTCAGTTAATGGGCATGGCCGGTTCGGTGAGTAACGCCTTGGGGGCGCAGGCTGAGCTGGATGCCTTGCTGCAAAACATCGTGACTTCCTCGGCGATTGAGGGGGAGCAACTGAACGTCGGCTCGGTGCGTTCGTCGCTGGCCAGACGTTTGGGCGTGGCATTGATCGATGGTGATAACGTCAGCCAACGCAGTGAAGGTCTGGCGCAATTGATGCTGGATGCCACCCGGCGATTCGCAGAACCACTTAGCTCAGAGCGTTTGCTGGAATGGCACAGATGGTTGTTTCCTGACCAGGGCACCGAGCTCACTTCAAGATCATTGCGGGTCGGCGCGCTACGCGGGGATGAGCCGATGCAGGTGGTGTCAGGAAGAATTGATCGTCCGACGGTACATTTCGAAGCCCCACCGCGCGAGGGACTTGAAGATCAACTTGAACAATTTCTGCAGTGGTTTGAGGCCAGCCAGCATCAAACAGCGCTGGATCCGATGTTGCGGGCGGGCATCGCGCATTTCTGGTTTGTCACCTTGCATCCGTTCGACGATGGCAACGGTCGTCTGACCCGCACGATCACTGATCTGGCGCTGGCTCAAGGCGAGGCGCAAGCCATTCGTTTCTACGCCATGTCGGCGAGCATTCTGGATGATCGCTCCGGGTATTACAGAGTGCTGGAGTCGAGCCAGAAAGCTTCGCTGGATATCACTGAATGGCTGACGTGGTTTCTGCAAACGTTGCTGCGCAGTCTGCAACAAGCCATCACGCGGATTGAAAGTGTGCTGGGCAAGACGCGGTTCTGGCAGGCGCATCGCGAGTCCGGACTGTCTGTGGAGCAGGTCAAAGTACTCAATCGTTTGCTCGACGGCGGTGAGCGGGGTTTTGAGCACGGTATCAGTGCCGGGCAGTATCAGACGGTGGCGAAAGTGTCGAAGGCCACGGCGACCCGGCATCTTGCGGAGTTGCTGGAGAAAGAATGCTTGCAGCGCTTGCCGGGAGGTGGCCGGAGCACGCGCTATCAAATCCGCTATCCGGATTAGCACTGACAATACCCACCTGTGGCGAGGGGATTTATCCCCGTTGGGCTGCGCAGCAGCCCCAAAAGCTACGAGCACCTATTTTCAGGTCTACCGAGTCAGCATTGATTGCGACTGCTGCGCAGCCGAACGGGGATAAATCCCCTCGCCACAAAGAATCTTTGTTCTCACAAGGGATCTTTGTATTCAGATCAGATCTTTGTTCTGCACAAGGGATCTTTGTATTCAGATACGATCTTTGTTCTGCACAAGGGATCTTTTCATTCAGATCAGATCTTTGCTCTGCACGAGGGATCCCTTCATTCAGAGGAGATCTTTGTTCTGCACAAGGGATCTTTTCATTCGGAGGGGATCTTTATCCTGCACAAAGGATCATTTGTTCTGGCGCGCATCGCCCTGCTCATTTGCCCACAACCCCCCTATCTGCTAGTGTCGCGCCGGTTTAACGTCAACCGGAAATCGCCGCCATGGCCCGCAAAAAAGCTGCACTGGATTTCGAACAGTCCCTCGCCGACCTGCAAACATTGGTCGAGCGTCTGGAGAATGGTGAATTGTCGCTGGAAGACTCGCTGACCGCTTTCGAGCAGGGCATCGGTCTGACCCGTGATTGCCAGGCAGCGCTGGCGCAAGCCGAGCAGAAGGTGCAAGTGCTGCTGGAGCGTGATGGCGAACTCGCCGAGGAACCCTTCGACGCGGAACAGCCAGAATGATTGCAGCGTACACGGCGACCAGCCAGAACCGTGTCAATGCGGCTCTGGAAACCCTGTTCAATGCGCCGCTGCCGGAGTTGGCACGTCTTTATGAAGCCATGCGCTACAGCGTGATGAACGGCGGCAAACGCGTGCGTCCGCTGCTGGCTTATGCTGCCTGCGAAGCGTTGGGCGGCAAGGCTGAGCAAGCCAACGGCGCGGCCTGCGCGGTTGAGTTGATCCACGCTTATTCGCTGGTTCATGACGATTTGCCGGCGATGGACGATGACGATCTGCGTCGCGGCCAGCCGACCACCCACAAAAAATTCGATGAAGCGTGCGCGATTCTCGCCGGTGACGGTTTGCAGAGCCTGGCCTTCAGCGCCCTGCTCGATCCGCGCCTGAGCGATTGCAGCAGCGATATCCGTCTGCAAATGGTCACCGCGCTGGCGCAGGCTGCCGGCCCGGCGGGCATGGTTGGCGGCCAGGCCATCGACCTCGGCTCGGTCGGCCTCAAGCTCGATCAAAAAGCCCTCGAGCAGATGCACCGGCACAAGACCGGCGCGCTGATCGAAGTCAGCGTCAAACTCGGCGCTCTGGCCAGCGGCCGTGCCGAGAAAGACGAACTGCGTGCCCTGCAGACTTATGCACAGGCCATCGGCCTGGCGTTTCAGGTGCAGGACGACATCCTCGACGTCGAAAGCGATACCGAAACCCTCGGCAAACGCCAGGGCGCTGACATCGCTCGTGACAAACCAACCTACCCGGCATTGCTCGGCCTCGACGCCGCCAAGGCCTACGCCCTGGAACTGCGCGATCAGGCTCTGCATGCGCTGCGACCGTTTGACGCGGCGGCTGAGCCTTTGCGTGAGCTGGCCCGGTATATCGTTGAGCGGCGCAACTAAGCGCCGAGCAGCCAAAAAATACCAACGCGTGGGCAGGGGGCGATGCATCAGGTAAACTGCCGCATCTTTTATACCTATAACGATTCGCCTGATGCCCACGACGTTT
>Ga0160457_1000646_pt1 | contig 13554 bp, 9 predicted proteins | sample HID1972M_E6MG_FD_108242 | JGI IMG/M metagenome (GOLD analysis project Ga0160457, IMG submission 108242) | Enriched pill bug-associated microbial communities from UW Madison campus, WI, USA - HID1972M_E6 MG | ecosystem: Host-associated > Arthropoda: Insects > Digestive system > Unclassified ... | reverse complement strand
TTTGAAGGTTATTCTCTCTTGCCCCCTGAATCAGAATGTGGTCTGCCCAGTTCCTTCGCTTTGCCGGAACAGTGATCTGTTCCCTGCCGGAAAGGTACATGCCGGTAAGGCTTTTTTTATCTTTGATGATCTGCTGATAGGTACCGCTGAAAACAAGGTTCCCGCCTTGTGTGCCGGCTTCAGGGCCGATATCAATAATATAATCGGCCGCCTTCATCATTTCTTCTTCGTGTTCAACGACCAGTACCGTATTTCCGACATTGCGCAGTGATTCCAGCACTTCGATCAATTTATTCGTATCCCTTGGATGAAGGCCTATACTGGGTTCGTCCAGAACATAAACGGAGCCGACCAAACTGCTTCCCAGTGAGGTGGCCAGGTTGATACGCTGTGATTCCCCTCCTGATAAGGTATTGGATAAACGGTTTAAAGTCAGATAACCCAAACCTACATTATTGAGATAAAGCACACGGCTGATCACTTCGGCAAGCAGGCGCTTAGAGATTTTTTTATCAGTTTCAGAAAGATCCAGCTGGCTGAAAAACTGCTGGATAGTAGACAGAGGCATTAACACAATATCGACAATAGACTTTCCGCCTATTTTAACGTAAGCCGCATCTTTGCGTAAACGTGATCCTTTACAATCCGGACAAACCGTTTTTCCGCGGTAACGGGACAACATAACCCGGTATTGTATCTTATAGGTCTGTTCCTCCAGCTCTCTGAAAAAAGCATCAAGGCCTTCAAAATATTTATTTCCTGTCCAGATGAGTCTTTGCTCCTTTTCGGTCAATTCATGATAAGGCCTGTGGATAGGAAAATTGAATTTATCGGCATTTCTAATCAGCTTATTTAACCATTCGCGCATTTTCTCCCCACGCCATGGTGCTATTGCATTGTCGTATAAACTTTTACTTTTATCAGGGACAACCAGGTCTTCATCAATGCCGATTACGTTTCCGTAACCTTCACAACGTTTACAGGCGCCATAGGGATTATTGAAACTAAAAAAATTCGGCGTTGGCTCTTCAAAACGCATTCCATCCAGCTCAAAGCGGTCGCAGAAGTGAGTAGTTTCTCCGTTGTGTTCTACATAACAGTCTCCCTTACCTTCAAAAAAAGCGGTTTGGACAGAATCTGCCAGGCGGCTCATCGTTTCCTCATCATCATGGAAAACAATCCTGTCGATCAGTATTTTTACGGTAAATTCATCTTTAAGTTCTACGTCATTGAAACTGGTATCTTCCAGCACCGCTTCAATTTTATGTATTTTATCCTCCAGGAAAACCCTTAAAAAGCCTTTCTGCAGTAATATGGCCAGCTCTTCCTTTACAGACCTGTTGTTATGCGGAAAAAGTGGACAAAATACGGTAACAGTACTGTCTTCTCCCAGTTTAGCCACAAAATCAACTACTGTACTCACCGAATCCTTTTTTACTGTTTTTCCTGAAACGGGGGAATATGTCTTGCCAATTCTTGAAAACAGCAGCTTCAGGTAATCATAGATCTCAGTTGAGGTACCAACGGTAGACCTCGGGTTGGAAGTAATTACTTTTTGTTCGATCGCAATTGCAGGTGCGATCCCTTTGATGTAATCTACATCAGGTTTGTTCATCCTGCCCATAAACTGACGGGCATAAGAGGACAAACTTTCTACATATCTCCTTTGCCCCTCTGCATAAAGTGTATCAAAAGCAAGTGAAGATTTGCCTGAACCGGACATGCCTGTGATAACTACCAGCTTGTTTTTGGGAATGGCAACGTCTATATTTTTAAGATTATGTACCCTGGCGCCCTTTATAATTATGTTTTTATGTGGATCTTTCTCGGTTTCCTTGCTCATTTATATGCTGATAGAATGGTAATAATGTAACCCTAAAAATAGCGGATTAGTTTTTTATAGGAATACAAAAATACTGCTCTTTAACTACTTTTAATTTTTTTTAGTACTTTTATTATTGAAATCTGATAAAAAAATGCTTCTTTTGAAGTTATAACTCAACTAACTCTGGTATTACCATTTAAAACTCATAGGAGAAACGCTATAGAAAGAAACATCTACTAAGTATTTTTAGCAAACAAGCAAGGAATTTAGTACAGATAATCCTATGAAATTACAATCATATAGTGATCAGGACTTGGTGAAATTGTACCTGACCGGAAATGAATCGGTTTTGGAAGAATTATTGACCAGACATAAGTCCAAAATATATACTTCAATTTATTTGTTGGTCAAAGATCAATATCTCGCAGAAGATATATTTCAGGATGCTTTTATAAAAGTGATTAACACGCTTAGATCAGGCAGGTATAATGAAGAAGGTAAATTTTTACCCTGGGTGATGCGTATTGCACACAATCTGGTAATTGACTACTTCAGAAGAGAGAAACGCGCTCCCGTAATTACCAGTGCAGACGGCACCGATGTATTGAACATGCTGCAGATCCTTGATGAAAGCGCGGAAGACAAAATATTGAGGGACCAGACCTATACAGACCTGAGAACGATGATCCAGCTGTTACCGGACGAGCAAAAGGAAGTATTGATTATGCGCCATTACGCGGATCTCAGCTTTAAAGAAATTGCGGATCTCACCGACGTAAGCATCAACACTGCCCTCGGCAGAATGAGGTACGCGCTGAGCAATTTACGTAAGATGATGAAGGTAAAAGAAGTAACCTGATTATTCCGGTAAAATAATGATCGCGGGTTGAAATAAATATTAAAATGTTTCGTTAAATTAGAACAAAAACAATTTTAATGCTTATGATAACAACCTCTACCTCTATCCACAACTTCAATTACTTAAACCAAAATTCAGAAGGTATAAGTAATGAGGCTTACAATGACCTGGACTCAGCTTTTTATGAAAGCATTAAATCCGAGCTTGACCAGTTGAAAAGAAATCCTGAAGAAGAGACCATCTCCAGGATCCTTGCTTACTCAAAATCATTGTAACCCATTAAACGCATTAAGCCGCCATTTCATGGCGGCTTTTTTTTGTACAGGTTTGATTTCCTGTATTATCTTTGCTTATGCTAAAAAAAGAAAGATACAAACAGTTTGTTGCCCATTTTTCTGCCAAACAGCCGGATGCTGAAACAGAACTTCATTACAATAACCCGTTCCAGCTGCTCGTTGCCGTAATTTTATCCGCTCAGTGTACAGATAAAAGAATAAACCAGGTTACCCCTGCCCTTTTTCAGCGTTTCCCCGATGCCAGGGCACTGGCTGAAGTTACCCCAGATCTCGTTTTCGACTATATTAAAAGTGTAAGTTATCCGAACAATAAGGCCAAACACCTTGTGGGTATGGCCAATATGCTCGTCAGGGATTTTAATAATGAGGTGCCGTCAGATATTGATCAATTACAAAAAATGCCTGGTGTGGGTCGTAAAACAGCCAATGTTATTGCCTCTGTGATCTACAATGCCCCTGCAATGGCGGTGGATACTCATGTTTTCCGTGTGGCCAACAGATTAGGGCTCAGCAATGGCAAAACACCATTGGCTGTAGAAAAAGACCTGGTAAAATATCTTCCTAAAGCGACAATCCATACCGCTCATCACTGGTTGATTCTGCATGGCAGATATGTATGCGTGGCCCGTTCCCCAAAATGCAGCATTTGTGAAATTACTGCGATCTGCAGGTATTATGAAAGGCTGAACAGAACAACTAATATAATTAGTGATATGGGATAGAAAATGTATTATTTTTTGATTATCACCCTTAGATTAAAAATTAATACTTACTTTTGCTAAAATATTTAGCTTAAAACCAACATAACTAACTTTATACGGAATAAATATTTTATATTTACCCGTACAATTTGACAAGATGAATCCAAACGCAGATAAATTAAAAGCATTACAACTTACGCTTGATAAGTTAGAAAAATCTTACGGTAAAGGAACCGTGATGAAACTGGGCGATACTGCAGTAGAATCCATTGAATCTATTTCCACAGGTTCAATTAGTTTAGACATTGCTTTAGGCATAGGCGGTGTGCCTAAAGGACGTGTAATTGAAATATATGGTCCTGAATCGTCCGGTAAAACAACCCTGGCCACCCACATCATTGCCGAGGCACAGAAAAAAGGCGGTGTAGCTGCATTTATAGACGCAGAACATGCCTTTGATAAATTTTATGCAAAGAAACTGGGCGTTGATGTAGACAACCTGCTGATTGCACAGCCTGATAATGGCGAGCAGGCTTTAGAAATTGCAGATAACCTGATCCGTTCAGGTGCAATTGACGTTATTGTAATTGACTCTGTGGCAGCTTTAGTCCCTAAAGCAGAGATAGAAGGAGAAATGGGCGATTCCAAAATGGGACTGCAGGCACGTTTAATGTCACAGGCCTTAAGAAAACTTACCGGTACCATATCCAAAACAGGATGCTGCTGTATCTTCATCAATCAGCTCAGGGAGAAAATAGGCGTGATGTTTGGTAATCCGGAAACAACAACCGGTGGTAATGCTCTTAAGTTTTATGCATCGGTACGTTTGGATATCCGGAGGACATCTCAGATTAAAGATGCTGATGAAGTTTCCGGTAACAGGGTTAAAGTAAAAATTGTTAAAAATAAAGTTGCCCCGCCTTTCCGTATTGCTGAATTTGATATCATGTTTGGCCAGGGAATATCTAAAGTCGGTGAAATTATTGACTTGGGAGTAGATTTTAATATTATCAAAAAAGCGGGTTCATGGTTCTCTTATGGAGAAACTAAACTTGGCCAGGGCAGGGACGCTGTAAAACAGTTACTGCTTGACAATCCCGAACTGGCTGATGAGATCGAGAAAAAAATACGCGAAGAAGTAACAGGGGAAAAACTGGAAGAACTGTTGTAACTTTCCCTTATCCCTTTATAAAAAACCTGATTGTATGTAAAAAGCAATCAGGTTTTTTCGTTATTGAGGGCCACCCATATATTTAAGGTCGACATTGATGGCGATATAAGCCGCAAGCAATATGGCGACTGCCAACACGGCTAATCCTATATAATTTCTCTTTTTATCCTGTTTTACTATCCAAAAAAGAAATGCCACCAGAGGGACCAGCATTAAACCGAAAAACAGATAACTCATCGAATTCATAACAGCTTATTTATTTATTTATTAAAATTCCATTCTTGATGCAGGCGTTATATCCTGCCCCACAAATTCTTTATTGATATACTTATAATGTCCGGCAATAGCAATCATCGCTGCATTGTCTGTACAATATTCAAATGCGGGAATATACACTTTCCAACCCATGGCTGCAGCAACATCGTTCAACCCGTTGCGCAAACCGGTATTTGCTGAAACACCGCCAGCTATTGCAATTTCTTTAATCTGATACTTAAGTGCAGCCTTTTTCAATTTATTTAACAGGATACCCACAATACTATGTTGTACTGAAGCACAGATATCATCCAGGTTTTCCCTGATAAAATTAGGATTATCTTTTTCCCTTGACCTGATAAAATATAAAATTGCGGTTTTCAATCCGCTAAAACTATAATTCAAATCTTTTATTTGCGGTTCGGGGAATTTAAATGCAAGCGGATCACCATTTTTCGCATGCTGATCAATTAACGGGCCGCCAGGATAAGGTAAACCGAGGATTTTTGCTGTCTTGTCAAAGGCCTCTCCTGCCGCATCGTCTAAAGTTTCTCCGACAATTTCCATATCTGCATAATCTTTTACCAAAACTATCTGTGTATGACCGCCCGAAACAGTAAGGCATAAAAAAGGGAAGGCAGGTTTGGGATCCTCAATAAAATGGGCAAGAATATGGGCATGCATGTGGTTAACTGCAATTAACGGTAAATCCAATGCCAGCGCAAACGATTTGGCAAAAGAAACGCCGACCAGCAAGGAACCTAATAATCCTGGTCCGCGCGTAAAAGCTACTGCAGTTATCTCCTTTTTGTTAACTTTAGCATCTGCCAGTGCCTGCTGTATGACCGGGACTATATTTTGCTGATGGACCCTTGATGCCAGCTCCGGAATTACACCGCCATAATTTTGATGAATTGTTTGGTTTGCAATAACATTGGCCGTAATTTTACCGTTGGTACAAATAGCAACAGAAGTTTCATCACAGGAAGATTCGATAGCAAGTATTACTGACACGTTGATTATTATTAAGCTACAAAAATATCAAAAAACTATTACATATACTTCTTTGGTTTATTGCATCAATCCTGCTGCTGGTTGCGATTGTTCTTTTTTCGCTCCAGTTCAAACCTGTGCAAACTTATGTGGCCAGAAAAGCAGCGGCTTATCTTTCGTCAGAATTAAATACAACCGTCTCTTTAAGCAGTATTTATATAAAGCCTTTTAAATCCGTTGTGCTGGAAAACCTGTTGGTATTGGACCGGCAAAAAGATACCCTGCTCAGCACACCAAAATTTATTGTCAACCTGAACAATCTCTCTATCAAGAACCGGATTATAGATGTAAATACAGTACAGGTAAATAACGGTTCCTTTTTTCTTAAATCCTATAAAGATAAAGGCACTAATGTCGATTTTATTATCGATTACTTTGATTCAGGAGATACCACTACTGTTAAACCCAAGAAAAAACCCTTTCAAATCTCTTTTGAACGGGTGATTCTCAATAACCTGAAATTAAAATACAGGAACCTGAAAATAGATACCGTTATCCGCGGGGTTAATTTTGATGATGTAGAAGTGACTAATCTGAATGGTATTTTCGAGCAATTGAACACAAAGGACCATCTCTTACAGGCAGATATCAAAAACCTGACTTTTCACGAAAAAAGCGGCTTTTACCTGCGGAATTTAACTGCTTTTACTACCATCGACAGCAATGGCATTGAATTGAAGAAATTATTGCTGGTGACCAACCAAAGCAGATTATCGGATTATTTCCAGATGAGGTTCAGCAGTTTTAATGATTTTAACGATTACATCAATAAAGTGCGCATGAAGGCTAATTTCAAAAACAGTCATCTTGCCTCCCGGGACATTTCATTCTTCTCTTCTGAGCTGTCAAAAATGAATCTGAGCATTGATATAAACGGACAGATCACTGGTTTGGTCAATGATCTCCGTGCAAAAAAACTTGCCGTAAAAGCAGGCAAGGCTACTTATATAAAAGGAGATTTCAACCTGAAAGGCCTGCCTAATTTAGCCGAGACTTTCATGGAGTTCAAAATTGAAATGGCCGCAACGAACAAGAGGGACCTGGATGAAATTCTGGGCAATACTACAGGCAACAAGACAAAAGTAATTCCCGAAATTGTGGAAAAATTCGGCGATATTTATTTCAACGGGAATTTCACCGGTTTCCAGAATGACTTTATTGCTTTCGGGGAGTTCAAAACGAAACTGGGCCGGCTGGTCTCGGACGTAAACATGAAAATCAATGGAAAGGGCGTCCCTTCTTATTCGGGAAATGTAAAGACCTATGATTTTAATATTGGCAACCTGATTAATGAAAAAAGTCTGGGAAGGGTTACCGCAGCAGTTTATGTAAAAGGACGGGGTACTGAAGTTAAAGACCTGACAGAAGAGATAAACGGAGATATCAGTTATCTGGACTTCAATAATTACCGGTATTCGAATATTAAGATCGATGGGACCTTTGATAAAAAGTTTTTTGATGGCAGCCTTAAAATAAATGATAAAAATTTGCAGCTGGTGTTTGACGGCGGTGTAAACCTGAACCCTGAATTACCCGTTTTCAACTTCAGGGCCTCTATCAAAAATGCCAGGTTACGGTCCCTCCACTTGCTTGAAGACTCTTTAAAAGTTGATGCTATTTTCAGTACAAATTTTTCAGGAACTAATCTGGACAATATCCAGGGTAACCTACTCGTCCAGCAAATCGTACTGGACAATGCAAAGGGGATTTATCATATAGACTCCGTTCAATTACAGGCACAGGGAATTGGCGTGGCCAGGACATTAAGAATCCAGTCGGATATATTTGATGCCAGCATTAAAGGGCAATACGACCTGAACACCCTTCCTTCTTATTACAAAACATTGGCTAAAGCCTATATTCCTTCTCTTAAAGCTGACATCGTCAGTTATAAAGACCAGATATTCCAGTTCAATTTAAAAATAAAACGTTTTGAGCCTGTGGCAGAGTTAATAGCTCCGGGACTGGAAATTGATGACGAAGCAATTATTATAGGGAATTTCGATTCCCAGCAGAATATTGCCACCTTGAACGGCTTCATCAAAAAGCTAAAATACAAGGGCGTAACCGCTAATAATATTATTCTTGATGAGAATACAACAACCGGCCAGCTGCAGGCTATCATTACATCTGACAGGGTAGACCTGAATGACAGTTTATATATTAAAAACGTCAATATATCCAATATCTTACGTAATGACAGTCTTTCGCTTAACGTTAAACTTTCCAATGCTGATGATGACAATCAGCTGGATTTAAACGGGCTGGTTGAATTCGGGAAGGACACTACAGCCCGGATCAGTATCCTGCCTTCACTATTGAAAATAAATAACGAAGACTGGGCTGTTCAGGAAAAGGTTCGTATTAATTTCAATAAAGGAAAAACAGAGATCAGTAATTTTGACCTGAGCAACGGAAAACAATTGCTCACCATTGATGGTATCTTGTCATCCGATGCCGGAGATGTCCTCTCCGTAGGGTTCAAAGATTTTAGCCTGAAAACATTAAACCCGTTTGTTAAAACTGTTGGTGTAAGGTTATCCGGCAACCTGAATGGCGACGCAAAACTGCACGGCTTGTTAAGTTCCCCGCGTATCAGCGATGATATCAAAATAGATTCCTTAACCTTTAATGATACTTATATAGGAACCTTGATCGACACTTCTTCCTATAACCAGCAGGCGAACCTGATTAATGTCTATACCCGTATTAACGCAGGGAATAAAGAAACTCTTAAGTTAGACGGCAAAGTGGACTTAAAAGAAAAAGATCTGGATATTTCCGTTAAAATGGATGAAAGTGAACTGACCATTCTGTCACCTTTTGTCAGCGAACTGGTTTCTAACCTGAAAGGGCATATCTCAGCAGAGCTGAATGTGAAAGGGCCATTCAGTAAACCCGTGATCAACGGAGATTTAACATTGGATGAGGCCCAGCTAACGGTGAATTATCTTAAAACCGCTTATACCATATCAGATAAGGTACATGTAGAGAACAGTGTGATCCGGATCAATGACCTTGACCTGAAAGATGTAGGTGGAAATACAGCAACAGCAAATGGTACAGTTGATCTGAATGAAATTAATACGCCAAACCTGGATGTAACCGTCAAATCCCGGAACTTCATGGCATTGAATACCACGGCTAAAGACAACCCGCTTTACTTCGGCCAGGCCTATGCAACAGGTACCTTTATTTTCAAAGGTCCGACCAACAAAATGTTTATTGGTATCGATGCAAAAACAGAAAAAGGAACGGTATTTAACTTACCGCTGAATAGTTCCGAAACCGTAAGCAGTAAAGATTTTATCACTTTTCTGAGTAAGGACACCCTGGAAAATGCAAAAAAAGCGACCAGTTTCGATGGCTTAACCATGAGTTTCAAACTACAGGTTGACCCTAACAGCACGACCAATTTATTTACCAATCTGGGTAACCTGAGCGGGAAAGGGAATGCTGACCTGAACCTGGAGATCAATAGTCTGGGCGACTTTGAAATGTCGGGCGATTACATTATTGAGTCAGGCAGCTTTGATTTTACTGCTCAGGAAGTTATCAATAAAAAATTTAATATCAGACAGGGCGGTACCATCAGATGGACCGGTAACCCGATACAGGCCCAGATACAGCTTAAGGCGATTTATGAGCTCAGAGCAGGCTTGGGTGATTTATATACCGCGGCTAACAGAGATAACAGCAGCAATGCGGATTTACGTGTCCCTGTAGAAGTAGAGATGGGATTAAGCGGGCTGCTGTTGAAGCCGGATATCAAACTGGATATCTTTTTCCCTTCCAACCCTTCGATAAAGGAGGAGCTTCAGGCTTATTTCAATGATGCAAACAACTTAAACCTGCAGGCTTTCAGTTTAATTATCAGGCGTAGTTTTGCTCCGGGCTCCGGTAGGGAAGCTTTAGGCAAACAACTCTCCTCTGGTGTGACCAGTACGGCAACAGAATTGTTGTTCAATCAGTTTAACAACGTATTGTCGTCACTGAACCTTGATTTTGTGGACATCAATATCCGTTCGCTCAGTGAAGCAAGTGCATCTTTCAAATTCTTTAACGACAGGATCGTTATCAATGCGGGTGTTGTCGACAGAAGAAGCTCAAATGACCTTTCCCCTATTGGCTTCACAAAGAATAACGTAGGCGGTGAATTTGAGTTACTCGCTTTAATTAAAAAGGATGGGGCATTGATCGGTAAAGTGGCCAATAAACCACCTACCCAACAAAGTATCTTTGCAAATACAGGGATTAACCCAAATATCAATGTTACTTCTCTGGGCTTGATTTACTCCCTGCAGTTTGACAACTTCAGGGAATTCCTGCAGAGGGTTACGGGAGAATACCGCAGAAACCAGAGAAAGAAACAGGCGGAACAGCAAGGTAAACAGCCTAAACAATCGATCAATAAGGAAGCCATCATTAATGATGAAAAGAATACGCAGAAGAAATAGCGGCTTAACTTTTCATAATTGTATGTCCCATTTTATCCCTTTTTGTTTTCAGATATGTTTCATTATGCGAGTTGCTCAGGATTTCAATAGGAATATTCTCCACGACTTCCAGCCCGTATCCGATCAGACCAGCCCTTTTGGTCGGGTTATTGGACATCAGGCGCATTTTAGTTACTCCCTGCGCCCTCAATATCTGTGCACCAACCCCATAGTCACGTTCATCGCCTTTAAAACCTAATTTAATATTTGCTTCTACTGTATCAAATCCGGCATCCTGCAGGTTATAGGAACGTAATTTATTGACCAATCCGATGCCACGCCCTTCCTGGTTCATGTAAACGACAATACCCTTTCCTTCTTTTTCGATCATCTGCAAAGCCCTGTGCAATTGCGGTCCGCAATCGCAGCGGCAGGAACCAAAAATATCTCCGGTTACACACGAGCTGTGTACCCTGGCCAATACAGGCTCATCCTCCGCCCATTCGCCTTTAGTGATGGCCAAGTGCGTAGCGTTGTTTGAAATTTGCGTATATGCCGTCATTTTGAAATCACCCCAATCAGTAGGCAGGTTTATGGTCACTTCAGGTTTGATCAGGCTTTCCTGATTTAAACGGTAAACGATCAGGTCTTTAATAGAAACGATTTTAAGCTTATGCTGTGCAGCAATTTTTAACAGATCAGGTAAACGTGCCATTTCGCCATCGTCCTTCATAATCTCTACCAGCACTCCTCCGGGTTCCATACCAGCTAATTTCGCCAGGTCTACTGCAGCTTCGGTATGGCCTGCACGTCTCAGTACACCTCCATCTTTAGCGCGCAGAGGGAATATATGTCCCGGACGGCCCAATTCATTAGGGTCGGTTTTGGGATTTATCAGTGCTTTTATAGTTTTAGAACGGTCTGAGGCAGAAATACCGGTTGTACAGCCATGACCTATCAGGTCTACAGAAACCGTAAAATTGGTTTCATATGCAGCTGTATTTTTACCGACCATTAACTCCAGGTTCAGCGCATCGCAGCGCTCTTCAGTAATGGCAGCACAGATAAGGCCTCTGCCATAAGTGGCCATAAAATTAATCACTTCCGGGGTTGCATTGGCTGCAGCGGTTAAAAAATCCCCTTCATTTTCCCTATCTTCATCATCAACAACAATCACGACTTTTCCAGCTTTTATTTCTGCAATAGCCTCTTCTATTGTGTTCAGTTTAATTTCCATTTTTTAAAATCTATCATCAGCAAATCAGCGGCAAAAATAACAGCTTCGTTTCCTGTCCAGCAAAGTTACAACATACCCTGATAAATATGGCGTTCAAAATATCATAGCTAAGTAAAGGAAGACAGAAGACCGGAACGTCTTATCTGTCTTTCTTCTTTTTAAAAAGGTTTACGATCAGCATTTTGTAATAATTAGCGTCAAACAGTGCGGAATCGACCGTAGCCTTATAGGTTAAAAAGGCGCCTAAGGGGCTAAGTACAATAATCGCTAACCAAATGCCGACAATGGGATTCAGTGTGCCTTGTGTAGCCGATTTCTCTGCTACGGTTGAAATGATATGGTAAAAAAGAAAAAACACGATAGCCATGACAACCGGCAAGCCTAAACCGCCTTTTCTTATAATGGCACCCAATGGCGCCCCTATAAAAAACAAGAGCATACAGGAGACGGCAAGCGTAAACTTTCTCTGGTATTCAATACTGATTTTTATCAGGTTTTTAACGCGGTCGGCATGGTCAGGCAGCCTGCCATCCATTGTTTGCTTTACAGATGCGGCCTGGTCAGATGCGGACCTTATCGCCGAAGCCTGTTGTGCTTTGGGGATTGTACTTAAAATAGAACCTGTAATCTTTTTTGCAGGGACTTTAATTTTAGTATACCCTTTTGTGTAATTGTTACTTTTATAGTAGCTACCTATGGTTAATCCGGCGAAACGGTCAATACTGTCGAGTTCCTTGGTCAGGGAATCTTTTTTATGGTTAAGCCCCTTCAGGTTCAACATCTGGTTGTTGGAACGGAAGCTATTTTCATCAGTCCTGTTCATTTTAAAACTGGAAAGGTCAAATTTGGGCTCTGTCTGTTCGAAACGCATTCTTGTTAATTGCTGCCTGGGATTATAACCACCCGCATTACCGCTTGACTCTTCATATCTCACCCCGTCTTTCAAACTAAGTATCAGGTACTTTTGATCTTTTGTCGTGTTCATTTTACCGCTTTTGGCGATAATAACCTTGGCTACCCCATTGTTTCCGGTATGATCGTAAATCATAATGCCTTTCAGGGAAACACCATCTTTACCTTTCTCATCAACCCTTATGGAATAACCCGGAATACTGTTGTTAAATACACCCTCTTTAATTAAGAACGATAGTTTTTTATTTCTGACGTCCCATAATAAAGATCCATATTTCAGATTGGCTTTCGGCAGCATGTATTCGGAAAACAGAAAAGAGGAAAATGCAATAACACAGATCAGCACCAGCAAAGGGCGCATAGCCCTTTGCAGCGAAAGTCCCGCCGATTTGATGGCCACCAGTTCATAGTTTTCCCCCAATGTCCCGAAGGTCATGATAGACGATAGCAGAATTGCCAGCGGCAAAGCCATAGATACGTTTGATGCCGAGGCATAAAACATCAGCTCCAGTATGGTATACCATTCAAAGCCTTTCCCTATCAAGTCGTCTACATACTTGAAAAGGAAAAGCATCAGCAAGATAAACATCACAATAAAAAATGTGACGAAGAATGGTTTGATGAATGCCTTGAGCAGAAGTAAATGAATCTTTTTCAATATACAAATGTAGGCAAAGCTGCTGAAAAATTAAGCACCAATTACGCTATGCAGGTAGGTGATCTGGTTGTCCCAGATTTGTTTTCTTTCTTTTATCGTTTCATCTGTAGCAAAATCTGTGATAGCAAGGGCTACATCGTTAGTTAATTCG
>Ga0160457_1000644_pt1 | contig 13578 bp, 9 predicted proteins | sample HID1972M_E6MG_FD_108242 | JGI IMG/M metagenome (GOLD analysis project Ga0160457, IMG submission 108242) | Enriched pill bug-associated microbial communities from UW Madison campus, WI, USA - HID1972M_E6 MG | ecosystem: Host-associated > Arthropoda: Insects > Digestive system > Unclassified ... | reverse complement strand
GTGCAAACGCCGTTAAGCAAGTTCTGACCAACCAGTACGGTGTTGAATCGTCCCGCGTTCAGTCTGTTGGCTACGGCGAATCCCGCCCAGTTGCTGACAACAAAACTGACGCTGGCCGCGCTGTAAACCGTCGCGTAGAAGCGCAGGTTGAAGCTCAAGCTAAGTAATTAGCTGCCGCTCTGAGGAAAGCCCGGCTTAGGCCGGGCTTTTCTTTGTCTGCGATTTGAGTTTCAGGTTTAAAGATCGCAGCCTTCGGCAGCTCCTACAGGGCGCATGCAGGCTTTAAAAGATCGCAGCCTTCGGCATCTCCTACAGGACGCATGCAGGCTCAATGTAGGAGCTGCCGCAGGCTGCGATCTTTTGATTCTCTGCGTACCCAGCTACTGCGCCGATGACCAGTATCGCAGGGCTCTTCAATTGAAATCTGTAGGCCGCTTCGCTCATTGCCGTCAGAACACTCCGGCATTCACGTTGATGAGGCAGTGAAGCGTTTTCGATCATCGCCACCGGCGTATCCGCTGCCATTCCTCCGGCCAATAGCTGATCACGAATCTCGTCGAGCTTGGCCACGCCCATGTACACCACCAGCGTCGTGCCGCCCTGCGCCAGCGCCTGCCAGTTCAACTGGCTGTCATCCTGCGTATGCGCCGTCACCAGCGTCACCCCGCGCGCGACACCGCGCAGGGTCAGCGGGATGTCGCACTGCGTTGCGCCCGCCAGCCCGGCGGTGATGCCGTTAACCAATTCCACCTCAACACCACGCTCACGCAGCCACTGCGCTTCTTCGCCACCACGGCCGAAAATGCACGGATCGCCGCCCTTGAGTCGCACCACGCATTTGCCGTGGCGGGCATAGCGCAGCATCAAGCGATGGATAAAGGCCTGCGGCGTGGAACGGCAGCCGCCGCGTTTCCCCACGGCGATAATCCGCGCGTCCGGGCAGTGTTCCAGCACCGCGTCATTGACCAGATCATCGATTAGCACCACATCGGCTTCGCGTAACGCGCGCACGGCTTTGAGGGTCAGCAATTCAGGATCGCCGGGGCCAGCGCCCACCAGCCAGACTTTTGCATTCATGGAATCTTTCCTCATCAGATGAGCGCGACCGGCTGCACATTGGCAGCCAGCAGACGTTTTATTTCCGGGACGCAGGAACCGCATTGCGTGCCGCACCCCAATTGATTTTTCAAACCTTGCAGATCGAGACCTTGGCGAATGCCGGTGCATACCGCGTTGAGGCTGACGTTTTTGCAGTTGCACAGGGTTTTATCCACAGCGCCTGGCACTCCAGCGCTGCCCGGTGGCGCGCTCATTGGTGCGAGCAGCCAGCGACGCAGTTGCTCGTCGGCGCGACCTTCCAGCCACAGGCCTTGCAGCCAATGCTGGGCGAGGGTTTCGCCGGCCAGACGAATTGCGGTGATCCGGCCGTTCTCGATACGCACGCGTTTGCCGATCGCGCGGCGAGGGTCGTCATAGGCCAGCACCGGGCCATCGATCAGCGACAGGCAGCGGTCGATTTCACCCAGCAACTGTGGATCCGGTGCTTCGCTGCTGGCAGCGCGTATCAGCAACGCTGATCGTTCACGTCCGACAAGGCTGAGACTTACGTAGGAAAACGCCTCACAGAGTGGTCGTAGCGTCTCGAAATGCTGTTGAACATTGCCTTCGATGAGTGCGAACAGCTGCCACGGCAGATTCACCGCTTCCAGGCGCACGCCGCTGTGTTTCAGTTCCGGTTGTTTCGACAAAGGATCGAACGCCGGCAAGGTCAGGCTGTTGACGCCGCCCTTGAGAAAGCGATCGCCCCAGTGCATCGGTAGAAAGGCCTGGCCCGGACGCACACTGTCATCGCTGCCGACCGCGACGATCACCGCGCCACGCCGACTTTTCAGATTGACCAGATCACCCGGCTGTAAGCGATGCCGACGCAATTCGTCGGGGTGCAAACTCAACACCGCTTCGCTGACATGACCGAACAACTGCGCTGCCGTGCCGGTACGGCTCATGCCGTGCCACTGATCGCGCAGGCGTCCAGTGATCAGCGTCAAGGGGAAGCGTGCATCACGTTGTTCCTTGGCGGCGCGATACGGGTCGGCGATGAACTGCGCTCGACCATTTGCCGTAGGAAAAATACCGTCGACGTACAGCCGCGCCGTGCCTTGCTGCGCGCCGACGGGGAAGGGCCATTGTTGCGGGCCGAACTGGTCGATCAAGGCATGGCTGATTCCGGATAAATCCAGATCGCGGCCACGGGTCAGCCCTTTGAACTCATCGAACAACTGCGCAGGCTGTGTGAAGGCAAACAGGCTCGATGCTTGTGGGCGCAGACGTTTCTCCAGACGTTGTGCGAAATCCACCGTAATCGCCCAGTCCGGTCGTGCGTCACCGGGTGGGAGAATGGCTTTGCGTACGTGGGAAATGCGCCGTTCGGAGTTGGTAACCGAACCTTCCTTCTCGCCCCAACTGGCGGCCGGCAACAGCAGGTCGGCGAAAGCCGCCGTCTCGGTGGTGCGAAAAGCTTCCTGCAACACCACGAATGGGCAGGCTTCCAGCGCTGCACGCACCGAGCTTTGATCGGGCATGGATTGCGCAGGGTTGGTACAAGCGATCCACAACGCTTTGATCTTGCCGTTGCGCATCTGCTCGAACAGTTCGATGGCGCTGAGGCCGGCGCTTTCCGGCAACTGCTCCACGCCCCAGTAAGCCGCCACTTCGGCGCGGTGCTCGGGGTTGGCGGCATCACGATGGCCCGGTAACAGATTGGACAGGCTGCCGGTTTCCCGTCCTCCCATGGCATTCGGCTGACCGGTCAGAGAGAAAGGTCCTGCACCGGGACGGCCGATTTGTCCGGTGGCCAGGTGCAGATTGATCAGTGCGCTGTTCTTCGCGCTGCCGGCGGTGGACTGGTTCAAACCCATGCACCATAACGACAGAAAACTCGGCGAAGTGCCGACCCATTCCGCACATTGCTGCAATTGCTCGACACTGATCCCGCACAGTTGCGAAACCATTTGCGGGGTGTAATCGCGCACCAGACTTTTCAGTTCGGCCAGGCCATCGGTGTGTGCCTTGATGAAGTCGCGGTCGATCCAGTCTTCCCACAACAACAGGTGCAAAATCCCATGGAATAAAGCGACATCGGTGCCCGGCAGAATCGCCAGGTGCAGATCCGCGAGGTCGCAGGTGTCGGTGCGCCGTGGATCGATGACGATGACTTTCATCTGTGGGCGCAGGGATTTCGCCTCTTCCAGTCGACGGAAAAGTACCGGATGGGCGTAGGCCATGTTACTGCCGACGATCATCACGCAATCGCTAAGCTCCAGATCCTCATAACTGCACGGCGGCGCATCGGCGCCGAGGCTGCGCTTGTAGCCGACCACTGCTGAAGACATGCACAGCCGCGAATTGCTGTCGATGTTGTTGGTGCCAACCAAGGCCCGCGCCAGTTTGTTGAAGGCGTAGTAATCCTCGGTGAGCAATTGCCCGGAGATGTAGAACCCGACACTGTCCGGGCCGTGTTCGGCGATGGTCTCGGCAAAGACATTGGCAGCGTGTTCCAGCGCCGTGTCCCAATCGGTGCGGCTGCGCGCCAGACCTTTGCCCAGGCGTAATTCTGGATACAGGGCACGGGCCGCGAGGTCGCCGGTGAGGTGCAGCGTCGAGCCTTTGCTGCACAGTTTGCCGAAGTTGGCCGGATGCGCCGGATCGCCGCTGACGCCGAGGATGCGCTCGCCGTCATGCTCGATCAGCACGCCGCAGCCGACCCCGCAATAACAGCAGGTCGAGGCGGTCGTCTGGCGGCTCATCAGATGGCGTCCCGCAGAGCCAACTGCACACGACCGTTCTCGACCCGCGCCGGGTGATGGTGCGCGCAGCCGATGTCCGGCGCCTGAGCTTCGCCGGATTCAAGGTCGATCTGCCAGTTGTGCAGCGGGCAGGCGACGCGTTTGCCGTAGATCAGGCCTTGCGAGAGTGGTCCGCCCTTGTGCGGGCAGCGGTCGTCGAGGGCGAAAACTTCGTCGTCGCTTGTGCGAAAAATCGCGATGTCACCTTTCGGCCCGGCAATGATCCGCGAACCGAGGGCGTTGATTTCTTCAAGGGCACAGATATCGAGCCAGTTCATGCTGGCACCTCCAGATTTTTCACCGGGATCACGTCGAATTCTTTCTTCAATTGCGGCTGGGCCAAACGTTCTTTCCACGGATCCTGTTCGAACGACAGGGAGAATTGCAGGCGCTCGTTCAGGGCTTTGCGGCGCTCCGGGTCTTCCAGCACGGCTTTCTTGATATGCTCCATGCCGACCCGTTGCAGGTAGTGCACGGTGCGTTCGAGGTAGAAGGCTTCTTCGCGATACAACTGCAGGAAGGCACCGTTGTATTCGCGGACTTCTTCGGCGGTTTTCAGCTTGACGAAGAATTCGGCGACCTCGGTTTTGATCCCGCCGTTGCCACCGATGTACATCTCCCAGCCGGAATCCACGCCGATGATTCCTACGTCCTTGATCCCCGCTTCCGAGCAGTTGCGTGGGCATCCGGAGACAGCCAGTTTCACTTTGTGCGGCGACCACATGTTGAACAGGTCGTGCTCAAGCTCGATGCCCAGTTGCGTCGAGTTTTGCGTGCCGAAGCGGCAAAACTCGCTGCCGACGCAGGTCTTCACCGTGCGAATGGATTTGCCATAGGCATGGCCGGAAGGCATGTCGAGATCCTTCCAGACACCGGGCAAGTCCTGCTTTTTGATGCCGAGCAAATCGATGCGCTGCCCGCCGGTGACCTTGACCATCGGCACGTTGTACTTGTCGGCGACGTCGGCTATCCGCCGCAATTCCGAAGGATTGGTCACGCCGCCCCACATCCGTGGCACCACCGAATAGGTGCCGTCCTTCTGAATGTTGGCGTGCGCACGTTCGTTGATCAGGCGCGATTGTGGGTCGTCCTTGGCTTCGCCGGGCCAGGTGGAAATCAGGTAATAGTTGAGCGCCGGGCGGCAGGTGGCGCAGCCGTTCGGCGTGCGCCAGTTGAGGTAACTCATGGTGCCGGCGATGGTCAGCAGGTGTTGCTCGCGAATGGCCTGGCGGATCTGTCCGTGGTTGAGGTCGCTGCAACCGCAGATGGCTTTTTCGCTTTTCGGTTTGACGTCGGCCGCGCCGCCGACGGTGTTGATCAGGATCTGCTCGACCAGCCCGGCACAGGAGCCGCAGGAGCTGGCGGCTTTGGTGTGTTTCTTCACCTCATCGACGCTGAACAGGCCGTGTTCCTGAATCGCTTTGACGATGGTGCCTTTGCACACACCGTTGCAGCCGCAGACTTCGGCGGTGTCAGCCATGACCATGGCTTTGTCTTGGCCCTGATGTCCTACATCGCCTAACGCATTTTCGCCAAACATCAGGTGATCGCGGATCTCGCCGATGGCGTGATTCTCACGAATCTGTCGGAAATACCAACCGCCATCTGCCGTATCGCCGTACAGACACGCGCCGACCAGCACGTCATCCTTGATCACCAGTTTTTTGTACACCCCGCCGATCGGGTCGGATAGGGTGATGGTCTCCGTGCCTTCGCCGCCCATGAAATCGCCGGCGGAAAACAGGTCGATGCCGGTGACTTTCAATTTGGTCGAAGTCACCGAGCCCTGATAACGGGCGAACCCCAGTTGTGCGAGGTGGTTGGCGCAGACCTTGGCCTGTTCGAACAGCGGCGCAACCAGGCCATAAGCGATGCCGCGATGGCTGGCGCACTCGCCGATCGCGTAGATGCGCGGGTCGTAGGTTTGCAGGGTGTCGTTGACCAGGATCCCGCGATTGCACGGGATGCCGGCCTTTTCCGCGAGTTCGGTGTTGGGACGAATGCCTGCAGCCATTACCACCAGATCGGCGGGGATAATGTCGCCGTTCTTGAATTGCACCGAGCCGACCCGACCGTTGCCCGCGTCGTGCAAGGCTTGGGTTTGTTCGCACAGACGGAAATGCAGGCCACGGGATTCGAGGGCGCTTTGCAGTAACTGGCCACTGGTTTTGTCCAGTTGCCGTTCAAGCAGCCACTCACCGATGTGCACCACGGTGACGTGCATGCCGCGCAGCATCAGGCCGTTGGCGGCTTCGAGACCGAGCAAACCGCCACCGATGACGACCGCGTGTTTGTGGGTTTTTGCCGTGTTGATCATCGCCTGGGTATCGGCGATGTCGCGGTAACCGATTACGCCGTGCAGGGTGTTGCCCGGGATCGGCAAAATGAACGGCGTCGAGCCGGTGGCGATCAGCAGGCGATCGTACTCGGCCTCGGTGCCGTCGTCGGCGATCACTCGGCGTTTGACCCGGTCGATCTCCACCACTTTGCGGTTGAGCAGCAACTTGATGTGGTTTTCCAGGTACCAGTCGAGGTCGTTGAGGACGATCTCTTCGAAGGTCTGCTCACCGGCCAGCACCGGCGAGAGCAGGATGCGGTTGTAGTTGGTGTGCGGTTCGGCGCCGAAGACGGTGATGTCGTACAGCTCGTTGCTCAGTTTGAGCAGCTCTTCGAGGGTTCGAACCCCGGCCATGCCATTGCCGATCATCACCAGTTTGAGTTTTTTCATCAGGTTCTCCGGGGAGCTGCGGCTGGCCTCTTGTGGGCAACAGGCCGTGCTCGAGAAATTTTGCGCAAACAAAAAAAGGCGTCCCGCTAGTTGCCTAGCGAGGACGCCTTTGTCCTGGTCCCGTTCTCTCGGGAAGCGCAGCCTTCGTCGTTGAAGGTTGGGCTTTATGTGTGTGTTGGGTGGGGTAATGCAGTGGTTGTGCCAAGTGGGGGTGGGGGCGGGTTTATTGGGGGGCGCGGGTTTTGAGGGTGATTTTCTGCACTGAATCGAGGCGGGTTGCTCGTTCGTGGGGCGCTCAGGCGGGTGGATTTTTGGTGATTGGGCTGACGTCATCGCGAGCAGGCTCACTCCTACAGGGGAACGCATTTCAAATTGTAGGAGTGAGCCTGCTCGCGATGGCCGCGACGCGGTGTCAGTGATGAAACAACAAAACCAGCAGCACCAGATTCCCGAGCAATGCCAGCAACGCTATCGTCCGCCACACCTTCAACGGCTCTCGCTCCAGTAACGGCCGAGGCCGCACGCTCAAACTGCGTCGCTCGCCCTGTTCCATCACCAACAACCATTCTTCCGCTGTTTCAAAGCGTTGCTGCGGATCAGCCGCCACACCGCGCTCCAGACTCTGCGCCAGCCATTCCGGCAGATCCGGTCGATAACGCCCGGCGCTCACCGCCAGCCCAAATCGCGGCCGCTGAAACGCTTCGATCTCGCCATAAGGAAAATGCCCCGTAAGCAGGAAATACAAGGTCACGCCCACCGCATACAAGTCCTGCTGCGCACTCGGCGGATCACCGCGAAAGCCTTCCGGGGCGATATAACTCGGCGTCCCCGGCAACGTCGACGGCGCGTCTTCGGACAGTCCCGGGCAATACGCCAGGCCAAAATCCAGCAGCCGCAGTTCACCGTCATCCCCCCAATGCAGATTCTCCGGTTTGATGTCCCGATGCAGAATCTGCCGCCGATGCAGCAGCCCGACTGCACGCAGCAGGCGTTCGGCAATGTCTTGCCACTGCGCCAACGGTAACGCCCCGTTTTTTTGAAAAACCTGCGCCAGCGTCTTGCCGGAATATTCCCGCATTACGTAGTACAAATGCTGACGCTGATTGCACGCATGGACTTCAGGAAAATGCCGTCCGGCCACACGTTTCAGAAACCATTCCTCGGACAACAGCGCTTGCCCGGCACAGGAATCATCAGCGGAACGTGTGGGCAGGGTTTTCAACAGCCACGTTTGACCTTGGCTATCCAGCGCGCGATACAGCAACGATTGCTGGCTCTGCGCGACGATGCCTTGCACCTGCCAGCCTTCAAACGACTGGCCAGGTTTCAGCGGCGGCGGCAGTGGCCATTGCTGCAAATGCATCAGCGCATCGCCAAAACTCGCCTCGCCAACCGCATCGACCCGCACCAGCAAAGCGCTGGCGTTGTCTTGACTGCCGGCCAGATGCGCGGCGTTGACCAATGTTTGCGCCGCGCTGTGCAGATCCGGCTGATCACGCAGGATCGCCGCAATCGCGGTATCGCCCAGGGTTGACCAGACGCCATCACTGAGCAGTAAAAAGCTTTCGCCGCCACGCAATTCACCGTCGAGAAAGTCCAGCACCAAATGTTGATCCAGCCCGAGCGCACGCTTGAGCACATGCTGCATGCCCGGCTGCTCCCAGACGTGATCTTCGCTGATGCGCTGCAACGTGTCGGCGTGCCAGCGATACACCCGGCAATCTCCTACATGGGCGAGGGTAAAGCGCCGACCGCGCATGACTAAAGCGCTGACAGTGGTGAGTAACGGCTGCCCACCGCCATTGGCCTGCAACCAGCGATTTTGTGCGAGCAGCAAGCGGTCGAGGGCCTGCGCCACGCTCCAGGTTTCCGGGGTGGCGTAATAGTCGAGCGCCAAGGCCTGCAAGGTCGAGCGCGCGGCGAGGCCGCCATCGGCGCATTGGCTGACGCCGTCGGCGATGGCGAACAGGTAACCCTTGCTCGCCGCCAGCGCCGGGGCCGGCGTGACCAGGCGCACAGCGTCCTGATTTTCCGCGCGCGGCCCGGTGGCGCTGGCTTCGGCGAAACTCAGTTGCAGGGCCATCGACGCCTCAGACCCGCGCCGCCGTCACCGCTGCCGAACCCCACGTGGTTCTCCATCGACGCTTGACGCCGTGCAGGCCAAACCACGCCAACACGCCAAGGCTGGCGAACAACCACAGCGCCAGTTGGTAGCTGCCGGTGCTCTGCTTGATCGCACCCATGCCCGCCGCCAAGGCGAAACCGCCAATGCCGCCGGCCATGCCGATCAGCCCGGTCATTACGCCGATCTCCAGACGAAAACGCTGCGGCACCAGTTGGAAAACCGCACCGTTGCCTGCCCCCAAACCGAGCATGGTGCAGACGAAAAGTGCCAGCGCCGCGTAGGAACTTGGCAGGTTGAACCCGACGGCGGCGATGCAGATCGCAGCGACGGTGTACATCGCCAACAGAGTGCGGATGCCGCCGAAACGGTCAGCCAGTGCGCCACCCAATGGGCGCATCAAACTGCCGCCGAACACGCAAGCAGCGGTGTAGTAACCAGCGGTCACCGGGCTCAAACCGTATTGATCGTTGAAATAGCCGGGCAGGGCGCTGGCCAAGCCGATAAAGCCGCCGAAGGTGACGCTGTAGAAAAACATGAACCACCAACTGTCGCGGTCGCCGAGGGCTTTGAAGTAGTCGGTCATGGCTTTGGCTTTCGGCCGTTCCGGCGCGTTTTTCGCCAGCCAGGCGAACAGCACCAGCGTCAGGATCAACGGAATCAAAGCGAAACCGAAAACATTGTTCCAGCCGTAAGCGGCGGCGAGCACCGGTGCGAGCAGCGCGGCGAATACGGTGCCGGAGTTGCCCGCGCCAGCGATGCCCATGGCTTTGCCCTGATGTTGCGGCGGATACCATTGCGAGGCCAGCGGCAGGGCAACGGCAAACGAAGCGCCGGCCATGCCGAGGAACAGGCCGAGGATCAGCGCTTGTTCGTAACTGTGAATGCCAATTTTCCAGGCGCCGAACAGTGCGCAGATGACGATGACCTGGCCAATCAGCCCGGCGGTTTTCGGCGACAGTCGATCGGCGAGCATGCCCATGATGAAGCGCAGAACGGCACCAGCGAGGATCGGCGTGGCGACGACGAGGCCGCGTTGTTGTGTGGTCAGGTGCAGGTCGGCGGCGATCTGCACCGCCAAAGGGCCGAGCAGGTACCAGACCATGAAACTCAGGTCGAAATAGAGGAAGGCCGCGAACAATGTCGGGGTGTGGCCGGATTTCCAGAAGCTTGAATTCATCGCGCACCTCAGCTGAAAAGAGTCTCGAAAGGAGTCATGCAACAGCAGGTGGGGCGCCGCACGGCCGCACCACCGGCCCCGGTCTCTGGGGCCAAAACGCAAAAACGCCGCTACCTGCTGCGCCGGGTGGGGCGAACGGGTGAGCGACGTCTTTGTCGTGGGTGGGGCAACCGCCGTTGGTTACCTTTGGGTTTTACATAGCGAGATTTGTGCCAAGGATCAAACGATCGCAGCCTTCGGCAACTCCTACAGGGGAATGCAGTCTCCTGTAGGAGCTGCCGAAGGCTGCGATCCTTTGATCTTGATTCAGCCGAGCAACTCACTCATGGCTATGATTTGTTCGGCCACTTGAATCAGCTTCTGCTGCCGGCTCATCGCCTGGCGCCGCATCAGCGTGTACGCCTCTTCCTCATTGCAGTCCTTCATCTTCATCAACAAGCCCTTGGCCAGCTCAATCCGCTTGCGCTCCGCCAGTTGCTGATCCCGCGCCTGCAACTGCGCGCGCAACGCCTGATCACTCTCGAAACGCGCCATCGCCACATCGAGAATCGGCTGCAACCGCTGGGCGTGAATGCCTTCGACGATGTAGGCACTGACCCCGGATTTGATCGCCTGACGCATCACCCCCGGGTCATGTTCGTCGGTAAACATCACGATCGGCCGTGGCTGGTCGCGGCTGACCAGCACCACTTGTTCCATGACATCGCGGCTCGGTGACTCGGTATCGATCAGGATCACGTCCGGGCGCACCGTTTCGACGCGCGCGGGCAGGTCGATGGTCAGGCCGGATTCGTCGATAACTTCAAAACCGGCTTCGGTCAGCGCCGCTTTCAGACGTCCGACTTTTTTCGCGGTGTCGTTGATCAGCAGAATGCGCAACATGTTCGCGTCTCCTGTCAGCGGCGGGCGAGAAGGGCTGAGTCGTCGCTCATGGCGTGCAGTTTGAAGCTGCGCGCATAAGCGGCGGGGTCGCTGCCGTCCCAGATTTTGCCGTCGAGCAACTGGCTACTGCGCATGTCGGTGCCCCACGCGGCGACACCAACTGCGGTGGCAGCGTCGCGATACAGATCGAGCTGCTGAACCTGACGGGCGACGGCCAGGTAATCCGGATCCTCGCGCAGCAAACCCCACCGACGGAACTGGGTCATGAACCACATACCGTCGGACAAGTACGGCAAATTCACCTCGCCATGGCCGTGGAAACGCAGCGCATGAGGATCCTGCCAGCGGTTGCCGAGGCCATCGGCGTAATCACCGAGAAAACGCGGTTCGATGCACGCCACTGGCGCGTCGAGATATTCCGGCGCGCTGAGCAACTGCGCGGTGCTGCGGCGGTTTTCCGGGCTCTCTTCAATGAAACGGCTGGCTTCAAGGATTGCCATCACCAACGCGCGCGCGGTGTTCGGGTACTGATCGACGAATTCGCGGGTGCAGCCGAGGACTTTTTCCGGGTGATCGGGCCAGATGGTCTGGCTGGTGGCGAGGGTGAAGCCGAGATCCTGCTGCACCGCGCTGGCGGCCCACGGTTCGCCGACGCAAAAACCGTCGATGCGCCCGGCTTGCAAGTGCGCGACCATTTGCGGCGGCGGCACCACCACGCTGTCGACATCCTGCAGCGGATGAATGCCCTGACTCGCCAGCCAGTAATAAAGCCACATCGCGTGGGTGCCGGTGGGGAAGGTCTGGGCGAAGGTGAGTTTTGCGCGGCTTTGGTGCACGTGGCGATCCAGCGCGTCAGGACTGGTCACGCCGAGGTTCTGCAAACCGTGCGAAAGATTCAGGCTCTGACCGTTCTGATTGAGGCCCATCAGCACGGCCATGTCGGTCGGCGCGACACCGCCGATGCCCAGGTGCACCGCGTAAATCAGCCCGTACAAACTGTGCGCGGCATCGAGTTCGCCGTTGACCAGTTTGTCGCGCAAACCTGCCCAAGAGGTCTGGCGCTTGAGGTTCAGGGTCAATCCATAAGGCTGAGCAAAGCCTTGCGTGGCCGCGACCACCACCGAGGCGCAATCGCTCAGGGCCATGAAGCCGAGGTTGATCGCGGTTTTTTCCGGGGCATCGCTGCCGTTGACCCAGGCCAGCGGCCCTACCGAAGGTTCATTCATCCAACGCTACCTCGAAAAAAAACGCCGCCGCGGACTTTGCGCAGGCAAAACCCGGGACGACGCCATTGTCCTTGCCCGCACGCCGCCATTGGCCTGCAAGCTGATAAAGATGTCGGTGCAAGGCATATGCCACTCGCCGCGATTTGCGCGTGCGCCTCGCGCGGTGGGGCGATGCCCGGCTATAATCGCCGCCTCTTTTCGCCGCCCGAGTCAAAGCCGCCCATGTACACCCTGGCCCGTCAGATGTTGTTCAAACTTTCCCCGGAAACCTCCCACGATCTGTCGCTGGATCTGATCGGCGCGGGCGGACGTTTGGGCCTCAACGGCCTGCTGTGCAAAGCGCCGGCAAAAGTCCCGGTGACCGTCATGGGCCTGGAATTCCCCAACCCGGTGGGTTTGGCGGCCGGTCTGGACAAGAACGGCGCAGCCATCGATGGTTTCGCGCAACTGGGTTTCGGTTTTGTCGAAATCGGCACCGTGACCCCGCGTCCACAGCCGGGCAACCCGAAACCACGGATTTTCCGTCTGCCGGAAGCCGAGGCGATCATCAATCGCATGGGTTTCAACAACCTCGGTGTCGATAATCTGTTGGCGCGCGTGGCGGCGGCGAAATACAAAGGCGTGCTGGGCATCAACATCGGCAAAAACTTCGACACGCCGGTTGAGCGTGCGGTCGATGATTACCTGATCTGCCTGGACAAGGTTTACGCCCACGCCAGCTACGTGACCGTCAACGTCAGCTCGCCGAATACCCCGGGCCTGCGCAGCTTGCAGTTCGGTGATTCGCTCAAGCAATTGTTGGCCGATCTGGCCACGCGCCGTGCCGAACTGGCGTTGCGTCATGGCAAGCATGTGCCGCTGGCGATCAAGATCGCGCCGGACATGACCGACGAAGAAACCGCGCAGGTGGCGCAGGCGCTGATCGACACGGGGATGGATGCGGTGATCGCGACCAACACCACCTTGAGCCGTGTTGGCGTTGAAGGCATGGAACATGGCGACGAGGCGGGCGGTTTGTCTGGCGCGCCGGTGCGTGAGAAGAGCACCAATACGGTGAAAGTGCTGGCGGGCGAGTTGGCTGGGCGGTTGCCGATTATTGCTGCTGGCGGGATTACCGAAGGCAAGCATGCGGCGGAGAAGATTCTCGCGGGTGCGAGCCTGGTGCAGATTTATTCGGGCTTCATCTATAAGGGCCCGGCGCTGATCCGTGAATCTGTAGACGCGATCGCCGCCCTGCGCAAATAACCCGACCCGACCCGATACGGTCAATGTAGGAGCTGCCGAAGGCTGCGATCTTTTGATCTTGATTCTAAAAAACAAGATCAAAAGATCGCAGCCTTCGGCAGCTCCTACATGAGATGTGCATCAGTTTTCGGGCATAAAAAAGGGCTCCTCGAAGGAGCCCCTGGGCCGTAGCCCGCCGTCCGGGAAGGACGTGCATGGTAAGTCGTTACAAATTCAGATTGTCGTGTCGGAGTAAGTGCCCTGTGTCAGCCGACGGCGTGAAGTTCGTTGAGTCTATGGATTCCCGCAGTGCCGGTCATACCGTCCCAGTTGTCGCCGCGTCCTTCTCGCCAGCCGTTAATCCAGGCTTG
>Ga0160457_1000641_pt1 | contig 13601 bp, 8 predicted proteins | sample HID1972M_E6MG_FD_108242 | JGI IMG/M metagenome (GOLD analysis project Ga0160457, IMG submission 108242) | Enriched pill bug-associated microbial communities from UW Madison campus, WI, USA - HID1972M_E6 MG | ecosystem: Host-associated > Arthropoda: Insects > Digestive system > Unclassified ... | reverse complement strand
TAAATCATTGTAGTTTGGCAAAAGTGCGTAACCCATTGTAGTTACCTCCTTTAATGTAGTCTCTGCATTTACAAAATCTTTACGGGTCATATATACCCGGCCCAGCAATGCTTTGGCCGCGCCCTTGGTAGCCCTGCCGACATCTGTTCCGCCATAACTTGCCGGAAGTTTATTGATAGCATCCAAAAAGTCCGGAATAATGACTTTGGTATAAATATCATCTACACTTGTGCGCCCGATCTTATAAGAATCGTCAATGGAGATCGGAGTAGTGATCATAGGCACGCCACCGAATATTCTGACAAGGTCAAAATAAGCAAGTGCCCTGAAGAATTCGGCTTCGCCTGTATAACGCGTTTTGTTTGGAATAGCGGATTCATCCACATCTTTAATCCTGTCTAAAATAGTATTGGACCGGTTGATCATAATATAATAGTTCTGCCAGGTCGTTCTCAGAATGGCTGCAGTGTTATCCAGTGTGAAATTATTCATCAGATCGGTCTCATTTCCCTGCACCAGATCCGCTCTGGAATCATCAGCACGGATATCACCGAATAACCACCAGTTACGGTATTGGATCTGGAGGCTGTTATAACAGCCAATTACCGCATCCTGGAAATCCTTGTCTGTTTTATATACCACATCGACACTTATTGTAGATTCAGGATTTAATTCAATAAAATCCTTACTGCATGACGTCATTAGTATGAATACGAATGCTATCACTTTAATGTTAATTACTTGTTTCATCGGAATATATTTGGTTTTTTAACATTCTAAAATTTTACATTCAGCCCCATTCTAATGCTTTTAGCCAGGGGATAGTTGTTTAACTCAACACCTGGTGTCAATGCATTATCGGAATTGTTCACGTCCGGGTTAAATCCGTAATACTTGGTAATAATGAAAGGGTTAGTCGCATTGACGAAGACACTAAGCGAGCCGACACGGATTTTCTGCGCCAGTTTCTCCGGAAATAAATAGCTCAGCGTGATATTGTTGATCCGGAGATAGGAAGCATTGGACAACCAGATCGTGCTATAGCTGCCCCTATAGTTTCCTGTGGACTGTTCGTTCGGCCTTGGGTTAATGCCATCTCCCGGTTCTTGTTCCGATTTCCAGTAATTATTACTTAGTGCTAACTGGTTTAGACGGATTCCAAGGTTTTGAAGCTGCCCTTTTGACTGGTTAAAAATTTCATTACCGTGTGCCCCCTGCAGGCTAAAGCTCAAACTGATGTTCTTGTAGGAAAAACGGTTTGTCATACCATAATAAAAATCAGGATACGGAGAGCCCATGATAGTTTTGTCCAGACCGTCAATGATTCCATCAGGTTTACCATCCGGGCCACTAATATCTTTGAACCTCACGTCTCCGACACGTGAACGGTCGGCTGCGCCCGGATGAAAAACAGGTCCTTTATCCAGCTCCGCCTGGTTCATAAAGACACCATCTGCCAACCAGCCGTAGAACATTCCGATCGGCTGCCCGATCATCGTTACACTGGCCCCGGAATAGATCGGATCACCTTTAGGGCCCAATTTTACGACTTCATTTTTGTAGGTGGAAATATTAAAATTAGTTGACCATTCAAATTTACCTTTTAGGTTTACGGTGCTTGCTGTTAATTCCCATCCGGTATTTTTAACTTCTCCTATATTTTTTAACGTAGTACTGAACCCGTTTACTGCGGGAATAGGCACATCTAACAATAAATCTGTATTTCTGGATTGAAAATGATCTATAGTCAGCTGGAGCCGGCTATTGAATACACTGATGTCTACACCTGCATTCACCTGGCTTTGCTTTTCCCATGTTAAATAAGGATTAGCAATTCTTGCCTGGGCATATCCTGCAACAGGCGCGCCACCCAGCGGATAAGTAAGATAACTGATCGTGCCCTGGTGCTCATAGTCACCTATATTGTTATTTCCTGTTTTACCATAGCTGAGCCTGATTTTCATATCATTGATAAAAGAGGTGTTTTTCAAAAAGTCTTCCTGGGAAATACGCCAGGCTAAGGCTGCGGAAGGAAAAACACCCCATTTGTTCTCGGAACCAAAGCGGGAAGATCCGTCCGTCCGGATAGAAGCTGTCAAGTAATATTTACCGGCATAATTATAATTTACCCTGGCCAGATAAGAAAGCATAGTCCATTTACTGATATCTGTAGATCCATTTGTGATTACACCACCGGTAGCACTTAACAGGGGCACCAGATTATTCGGAAATTTGTCACTGCTTAAGAATTCTGATTGCAGCATGTCACTCTGAGTGGTATACCCGACCAGGCCGGAAATGGTGTGTTTGGAAAATACTTTATCGTAGTTTAAAGTAGTTTCTGTCAGCCAGTTGGTCTGCATGGATGCATCCGTACGTCCTGTGGCGGGTGTATTAATAAAAGCAGGGAGTTTAGGTCTGAAAGTATAATCATTGGTATTGAAGGTACTTCCGCCCAACTGTACTTTTAACTTAAAATCTTCCAGAAATTTATATTCAAGATTAATATTTCCCTGAAAACCCATTGATTTACGCTGATCGGTAACTTCTCTGGCCAGGGCCAATACGTTCGGGATATTTCCCTGCGAGGCCAGGCCGGAAAAAACGGTATAGTTCCCGTCCTGATCCAATAATGGAAGGAAAGGATGGGTGACCAATGCAAGACCGATAATGCTTGTGCTGGTTATACCTCCTGCAGCACCATTTGCGATAACCTGATCCCTGGTGATATAGGATGGATTTAAATTCACCGACAGAGATAATTTATCTGTTAGTTTGGCATCTACATTCGCCCTTAAAGAGTACCGCTTGAAATTGCTGTTGATAATAATACCGTCCTGATTGGAGTATTCCCCGCTCAGTGCGTATTTTATATTTTCGTTGCCTCCGGTAGCCGCCAGCTGATAGGTTTGCTGGGGCGCTGTACGTAACACCTCATTCAGCGGGTCAGCGTCATAGGTGTTTTTCCCGCTCAGTACATCTAAAAAATCCTGGGCCACCGGAATTTTCCAGGTATTTGGCGGGCCTGACACATCGTTTCCCGCATCTATATTCTGGTTCTTTGTTCCCTCATAGCCATATTGCGCCATTTCCATGGCATTCTTCATAATCGGTCTTTTCGATATTTTCTGCAGTCCGTAATACGTTTCAAGGGTAATGACAGGCTTACCTGTTTTTCCTCTTTTTGTATTGATGATAATCACACCATTAGATCCCCGGGATCCATAAATAGCAGTGGCGGAGGCGTCTTTCAGGATATCCATACTTTCAATGTCGTTCGGGTTCAGTGATTCAATATTGGCAGTAGGAAAACCATCTACTACATACAAGGGCGCCGCCCCTGCAGAGATGCTGCCTATACCTCTTACCATAATCTGCGGAGGGGCTCCGGGTTCACCTGAACCAGGCTTAACTTGTACCCCGGCCACTTTTCCCAGCAACGCCTGTTCTACATTCGTTACAGATAGCTCCGATATTTGTTTACTGTCTACCGATCCGACCGAGCCAGTCAGATCCCTTCTTTTTTGTGTTCCATACCCTACCACAACAATTTCTTCAAGGTTTGAATCATCGGATTGCAGACTAACTGTAATTTCTGTTTTGCCCTCCAGGGGAATTTCCCGGGGCTTAAAGCCCACATAAGACACCAGTAATACCGCATTACCATCCGGTACACTAATGCTAAACCGGCCGTCAGTAGCAGTTGTAGCCCCCATACTCCGGTTTCCTTTCACGATTACAGAAGCGCCGGGCAAGGGTTTCCCATCCGGGCCGGTTACGGTGCCCGTTATGCGGATATCAATGGTTTGTACAGGGAATACAGCGATTGTCTTTTTTCTAGGTGAAGTGGCATTAATGGTTACTGTATTTCCAATCAGTTTATAGGTCATTTCCTGATCATCAATCAGTTGGTTAAGAACCTGGCCCATATCAACATTTTTCACATTTATATTTATAGGTGCAGCTTTTCGTATCACTTCATCACTGTACAAAAAACGATAGTTTGTTTGTCTGGTGATTTCACTAAAGACTTGCTCGATCTTTGCATTTTTAAATGATAATGTAACCTTTTGAGCAGTACCTTCGGCATGTACAACGACTACAAATACCAATACCATTAAAAAAGTTATTTTCATGACCAGCAAAAGTTTGTTTAAGCCCGAAAAAAAGAGAATATCTTTCGGTTTTTTGTAGAATAAAAAACAATTCATACTTTTGTAGAATTAAGGTTAAAATTAATTGAGTTTATACTTGGTTTTTTCAGTTGGCCTTATTTATACAGGGGCGTCGCAAACACCCCTGTTTTTTGTCTGACTATGTCGGATGTCGGTAATTTTGTATCATATGCCGGTAAGATTAATTATCATTATGTTAGTCATCATTATCTCAAAACTTTACTGAAATGGTGCGTCCCCTGACATCGAACCGGGCTCCGCTTACATAGCTGAGCATTTCCAGCACCTCTGAAAGGTTTACATCACGCCTGATATTCCCGCTATATCCCTTTTTTTCAGGGATTTCCCCTTCAAAACGGACATCTACATCATACCATCGTGATAATTCTTCCATTATTTCAGTTATAGTGTCGCTCTTGAAGTAAAAATCACCACTTTTCCAGGCAATGGCTTTATTGACATTGGCTTGTTGTATGTGTATACTTTCTCCTACCTCTGCCTGCTGGCCCGGCACTAACAGTTGATGTCCTGTCTTATTCGCAACTTTAACTGCGCCTTCCAACAAGGTGGTGGTAGTGATTTTACTATAGGAATTTACATTGAAGTGAGTGCCCAGAACTTCGACGGTGGTGCCGTTCACTTCTACAACGAAGGGCCTGCCGGCATCATGCGCTACTTCAAAATAGGCCTCTCCGGATAAATACACTTTTCGTTGTTCTGCACCAAATTGTACGGGAAAACGCAATTCAGACAAGGCATTGACCCATATCTTTGTACCGTCAGGCAGGACCAGCCGGTATGTCCCGGCTTTGGGTACCATTAATGTGTTATAAATCAGCGCCTGGGTCTTTGGCCGGGAGTTCCTGTACCTGATCTCTCCGTCTTTTCCAATAATGCGGGTACCATCTTTTTCAGCCAGCTTGTCCGGGCGATCTTCCAGTTCAACGGTTCGCCCATCAGACAGCACCAACTTTGCCTTATTGTTTCCCGGGAGCACATCGTTATGGTACCGGTGAGCGGCGCTTTGTATCCCTTTTTCGGGTTGTCCGCTGGGCTGACGAAGCAATATCCACGAAAATACTGAAATAACTAATATCGCTGCCGCATAACCGGCATACCGTAGTATCGTCCACTTCGTGCCAGGTCGTTCTTGCCCCTGCTGAAGCCGCTCCCATGCGGCCTCTACGTCTAACGAGCCGATAAAATCGAGTTCCTTCTGTACCTGGCCGCTCTCCTGAAAAGATTCCAGCAGTTCCTTGTTCTCAGGATTGTTGTTCAGCCACTTTTGCAGATCTTTGTGTTCATCTTCGCTGAGTGTTGTTCCTTGGAGATATTTGGTTATTAACCGGGCAATATAATACGTTTTTGCTTGCATAGTTAATATAGAGAAACCATTAGCGAATAAAGGGATGACAGGAAAGAAAATTAAATTGATTTAAGGAATGTTTCTAAATAGAAATGATATTCCCTGCTTTCACTTCATTATTTTAGTTTTGCGGGAAACAAACAAATACATGTCAAAAACAAAACTTACCATTAACAATAACGGATCAGTAAAAATAGAAGGCGATTTTGAGATCGTGGACAGAAATGGCGATGCATACGGACTGCAAGGCAGAACAGTGCTTTCCATTTGCCGCTGCGGCCTTTCAAAAAACAAACCTTTTTGTGATGGCGCCCATAATGGACATTTCGAACACGAAGCTATTGCTTTTGACCTTCCCCCTAAAAAAGTATAAAATACACCTGTTATTTACGGCGTTGGCTCAGGGCTCCTTTAACCAACGGGGAATGCTTCCAAATTTTCGTTTATAAGCAGCAGAAAAATGATTTGGGTTTTTATAGCCGATCTTTTGCGCTATTTCTGCAATCTTCATGGATTTTTCTGTCCTGAGCAGCTCCTGTGCCTTTTCCATGCGTAAATCAGCAATAAGCCCATATATTGTATTTCCATGTACTTCTTTGAAATTCTTCTGTAATTTAGTCCGGTTGATGCCGATAATCTTAGCCATCTCTTCTATCGAAAAAGGAGTCTCCAGGTTGCCTTCAATAATTTTTCTTGCTTCCATGATTTTTTCGAGTTCTTCCGATCTTAATTTTCCTGTTGGGGAAGGAGTGTCTTTTTGCATGAGCTGAGCAATCTGTACGCTCAGCAGTTCCAGCAATTTTCCTTCAATATATATTTTCTTTAACTGGTCTACGAAAGGACAATAATACATACCCAATAAGATTTCCTTTATTTTAGCGGTTATCGGAAAGCTCTTTCCACCCAGCATGGCAGGCCGTTCATGGTCAATATCATTGGCAAAAGCGCCTAATACCGATAAATCTCCATTGAACGCCTGTTTTAAGTAGTTCAGGGATATTTCAATTTCAATTCCAAATTTCTTATTCGTAGCAGGATAAACGAGATGCCCGTAAAGTGCCGGGAAATAAAAGAGAGTGTGATAACCTTCGGGGATAGAGCAATCCATTCCACCATAATCTTTCGCCGTATAATAGGTACTGCCGCCTAGTTCAAAGTGCATTTGTAAGTACGGCCCATCGGTCCTTACGAAGTTGCCATAACCTTCTTTACGCGATTCATTAAAGAAAGCGACATGTACGCCATCTAAAAATAAGCGCGTAACATGCGCAGTTATTACTTTCGATTTGATATGGTTGTGCCGCTCCTCAAAACCTGTTACATTATCTAAAATATAATCTTCAGCATGCTCTACAATGGCAAAAATATCGTTGAAATCTTCTTTGCTGTATATGATCTTCATTCAAATTGCCTAAAATTTATGCAGATTGGTTAAAAAATTGCAGATGCCGTACTTAATACTGCATACAACGTAGTTAGGGGCTTCTATATTTGCCACCATTATTTGTAATGAGTCTTAATTAATAAGTAAATATAGAAATTTCTATACAATGTCCAAAAATCGACTGATCCGGTTGTTATTTTTTTTTGCCTTTAGCTGTTATATTGTTCCGCTCCGGGCCCAAGTGGCTGTGAAATCAGCCGATTCGTTGTTCGCCTGTACAGGAACGATCAAAGATATTACCGGAATGCCCTTGGCCGGAACTACTTTAGAATTAAAAGGTACAGCAATAAAAACGATGAGTGACCAGGATGGTCATTTTACACTAAAAAACTTATCATCAAGACGTTATCAGCTACTTATTACCCATTTAGGTCATAAAACACAATCGGTTTCCCTCGATTTCCTGAAACAGCGGCAGATTAGTCTGGATATTATATTGGAAACTAATAGTGGAGAACTGCAGGAAGTGAACATTATTGGAAAAACCGAAAACCGTCTGCTGGCGGAACGTCCTGTTCTGACCCAGGTTGTAAATACCAAAAGCGTGCAGGAACAGCCTACTACCCTGGTCGAATTACTGACCAGAACCGCTGGAATACGTGTACGGCAGACTGGTGGCCTGGGTTCACAAAGTAACCTGATGATCAACGGTTTCCAGAACCGGTCTATCCGCTATTTTAAAGATGGGATTCCTATGGATTACCTGGGAAGCGGTTTCGATATTTCGCTGGTGCCGGTAAATATGCTGGAACGGGTAGAGGTGTATAAAGGTGTATTGCCACCGGCGTTAGGGGCCGATGCTTTGGGGGGTGCATTGAATTTAGTGACTAAACAGCATACGGATCAACATCTGGATTTTTCTTACGAAACAGGGTCCTTCAATACCCATAGGGCTTCGGCTAATGTCTTTTATAAAAATAAAGAAAAGCATTACTTTGTAGGAGCTTCAGCATTTTATAATTATTCTGATAACGATTATAAAGTAAATGTGCAGGTTGTTAACCCAAATACGGGCAATCTTTATGATGTAACAACCCCTCTGTTCCATAGCCGCTTTAAAAATTACTATTGGGAGGTATACGGAGGCATTACTAATACCAAATGGGCAGATGAACTGCGGATCGGGCTTACTGCCTTTGACATCGACCGCCAAATCAATTATGGTGCTTCCATGAGTCAGGCTATAGGAGCAGCTACTAACCATCAGGATGCCGTCATCCCTACACTACGCTACCGCAAGGCTTTCTGGGACGGGCGCCTACATGCCGACCAGTTTTTGACTGCCAATACCTTGCACAGTAATCAGGTAGACACGGCGAAGGGACAGTACAATTGGCTGGGAGAGTTTATCCCTTCAGATTCCCGATTGGGTGAGCTATCTGCGCGAGGGTCTTTGGCGAAACTGGATTTTTCTTACTATACTTCGCGTACACACCTTGGCTTAGCCCTCGATGCCAGACATCAATTGGATTTTAATGCGGTTATTTCAGGGTTTTCGCGCAAAGGGAGTGATCCTTTCGGACCGCGTTTTGTGTCGACTGGTGAAGATGTGCTAAATAAAACATCTGCTTACAGTAAGCAAATATTCGGATTAGGACTTACCTCAGAACTCATTGATAAAAAATTAAGCAACCAGTTGCTCGCCAGGTACTATCATTATGGCACCGATGCTACAGATGCAGACTTTGAAGGCAATGCGCAATATAACAAAAACAGCAATAACAGTTGGGGAGTAGCTGAAGCACTGAAGCTTAATCTTTCGGATTATACTTATCTGCGTTTATCGGGCGAGACGGCTTTGCGTTTGCCGGAGCAGGATGAGCTTTTCGGAGATGGCGACCGGAAACTTTCAAACTTCAATTTAAAGCCTGAAAGAAGTTTAAACCTTAACCTGGGTTTTCGTACCAGTATTCACAGCAAACATACACTCGAGATCAACACCTTCTACCGGGTTACGCATGATATGATCTTGCAGTTACCCTATAATTTTCTGTATAGCCAAAGCCAGAATATTGACAATGTACGCGGTATCGGCTTCGAGGCAGACGGAGAGGTGACACTATTGCCCTGGCTGAAAGCCACCGGAAACTTTACTTACCAGGATCAGCGGATTTACAACACCGGCAATCCTAGCCTGGAGCATTCGAGATTAAGGAATACCCCCTTTTTCTTTGCCAATGCGGCACTTTATGGCTCCTTTAAAAAATTACTGCATCCGGCGGACAAACTGGATGTATACTGGAACTACCTGTTTGTACGCGAATATTACCTCGATGCTTTGCCAAAAGATAAAGAGCCAGACGGCTTTCTTGGCTTATGGGGCAAAGCGGGTTTAGATGCCCGGAATATCATTCCCGACCAAAGCATCCAGAGCTTTGGATTTACCTACACTCCGGCTTTTCAATCGGTCATAATCGGCTTTCAGGTGAAGAATATTTTTGATAGTACCGTATACGATAATTTCCGTATCCAGAATCCGGGAAGAAGCTTTTTTCTTAAACTGAATTATATCCTTAAATAGTATAGCTAAGCTTTTACAGCCACTTAAAAACACAATTAAAAATAAGAGAGATTAAAAAAAATATAGCAAATGAAAAAAATAACACCCTTCAAATGGATAGTTTTCGCAGGTATACTGGCCCTTGCCGCCTGCAAAAAAGATAATGAAAATGCGCAGGACGATACTGGTATTTCAGACGAAACACATTATGTAATGATGACAACCGCCGGCCCTTTCCAGTCGAGTATAGAAGGGGGTTACTTTGGCATTTTTGACGGCCTGCCATCCGGAAACATCAGCAACATTAAAACAAATTCGTTATCAATAGCCAATGCATTCGGTTTTCGGACTTACGGCAAGTGGTTTTTTAATCAGAGTAATACCCAGGGCGATGTGGGCTTACAAAAATATTATGTGGCTAAGTCAGGTAAAATTATGGATGCGGGCTTTCTGCCAAATGCACAACCATCTTACCTGATTGTGGATGATAGCCATGGTTATTACCTGGACCCGGAACGTGGCCTGCTGAAAATACAAACATTTAATCCTGAGAACATGCAACGTACAGGCGAGATCGATTTAAGTACCCTGAAGAAGGAAGGTGTCGAATACCAGGTAATCGGAAAGCATACCTTAGCTGCTAAGGAGGGTAAATTATATGCGGGTATTACCTACAGTACCACAGCAACTCAGGGTTACGGCGGTGACGTGGTAAACTACGTGGAATTTGCGGTTATTGATATCACTACAGGCAAATTAGAGAAAACCATTAAATACGATGGTCTTAAAAGCATTGGCTGGGGCTCCAGCGGCAATAAAATGTGGACATTGGGTGATGATGGTGCATTGTATTTTTACGCTACCGATCTGGGTAATGCATTCCAGAATTCTTCCATTATCCGTATAAAAAAAGGCGAAACAGATTTTGACCATACCTGGGTTCTCCATGCCAATGACTATCCGGGAAAAAGTACATTTGCTACAGCTTTGGTAAAGGGTGGCAAACTGTACACCGAATTCGCTTCTGAGCCCTTAAATGCCGATTTCTCTAACCTGCAAAGTTTAATATGGGATTATTATGTGATAGATCTCGCGACCGGGCAAAGAACCAAAATAGCTGGCATGCCTCAGGTGTTTTATGCCTGGGGATCAAATGATGCGATTAAGGAAATAGACGGCAAAATTTACTTTTGGGTCAGCAATTCCGCGCAGAAAACAGAGGGTTATTATGAGCTCGGCGAAAATAACACGGCACATCAGGTCTTTAATGTAACCGATGGCGGCATGATCTGGGGGCTTTCGAAACTTCAATAAACTTAAAAACTATGGCATCTTTACAAAGCGCTAAACGTTGGTTCTTGTGGCATAAATGGACCAGCCTGATCTGTACCTTGTTCCTTTTATTTTTGTGCCTGACCGGACTGCCTTTGGTTTTCCATGAAGAGATTGACCATCTAACGGAAAAAACCAACCGGGACATTGCTCCGGTTGGTCACCAAAACGCCTCGCTGGATGCTATGGTGCTTAATGGATTGAAGGTACACCCGAAAAAGGTAGTTCGTTTTATATCCTGGGATGATGAAGAACCTAACTCAGTATATCTGAGCCTGACAGATTCCCTGACAGCTCCTCCCGACAACTTCGAGATAATAGAAATGAACAAGTCAACCGGAGCGGTTGCCCGGCAGCTCGCGGTTAAAGAAGGGGTGATGTATACTATTTTGCAATTACATACAGATCTTCTGATGGGAATTCCAGGTAAATTATTTTTGGGTTTAATGGGTATACTGTTTATTATCGCTATCATTTCGGGCGTAGTGCTCTACGGGCCTATTATGAAAAAATATGATTTCGGCATGATCAGGGAAGGTCGCTCCAAGCGTCTTAAATGGCTGGATATGCACAATCTATTAGGAATTGTGGTCTTAATATGGACGCTGGTAGTTGGCCTAACAGGTGTAATCAATACGTTATCGGATGTCGTACAGGGTTTGTGGCAGCAGGGTCAGCTGGCCGATATGACTGCGCCGTACCGGAATGAGAAACCGCTTCATCCCGATTCGCTGTATTCTGTAGACCTGGCTGCAAAAACTGCACAGGCTGCGGCGCCGGATATGAAACTGGCGGTTATTGCCATGCCCGGAACGGCACTCAGCAGCAAGCATCATTATGCCGTTTTCCTGCATGGTAACACACCGCTTACTTCCCGCCTGTTGACTCCGGCTTTAGTAGATGCCAAAACCGGTAAATTAACGGATATCCGAAAAATGCCCTGGTATGTAAATGCGTTTTTCCTGTCCCAGCCTTTGCATTTTGGCGACTACGGAGGTTTGACGCTTAAAATCATTTGGGCTTTGCTGGATATAATGACGATTGTGGTTTTGATCAGCGGGCTTTATCTCTGGGTACTCCGCCTGAAAGCTGGCAAGGCCCAGTTTGTCCGGGTAGAAGGTAAACAAGTATTCTTTCAAGAAAAGGAGGTTAATCATGGCATCTAACAGATCTTTTTTACGACTATGGGGTTGGCCGGTCGCTTTAGCTATACTAACGTCTATTGGCTTATTGTCGGCCCTGCTTGGTGATAACGTCTGGGATGGTTTGTCCTGGCTGCTCCTGGGGTTCCTGCCTTTATTGGTTTTGTATTATCTCAGGAAGGCTAAAAGAACGCGGCTATAATGATTATTGTTCTTGCCTAACGCAAAAGAAAGCCTTCCAGCTAAGCTGAAAGGCTTTCTTTTGCGTTAGGCAAGAACATAAGCAATTAATATCTTACAGATTCTCTGGTTCGTTAAACCCTGTAAATGCTGCTTTAACCGGACGGCCTATCCAGGCATACGGGGGAACCAGCTTAAGGGCAAATGCAGCCGTAGCAGCTACATCATATTGATACACCGGTTGTTTTACCGTATACCCTTTTTTAATGCCTGCACCGTAAAAAATAAGTGGTACAGCCATCTCTTCAGGTGTAAAACCGCCATGGCCTTTCCCGATACCGCCATGATCGGCTGTGATGATCACAAGCGTACTGCCCTCCATACCCGCCTGTCTGATCGCCTTCAGTACGATACCTACCAGTGAATCAGCCTTGCTTACCGCTTTAAAATAAGGCTCGGTCCCATGCCCGTATTTATGCCCTGCCCCATCTACATGGTCAAGGTGCATAAAGGCAAACAACGGCTTTTTCTCCAGCAGATAAGCTGCGAATGCGCCGGCAGTAGAGTCCGGGGTTGAAAAATGGTGATCGTAATTTACGGCTTCTTTCCGGTACAGCCTGCCAAAACCGTCCCACTCATAAACAGACCCTATTTCTGCATCCGGCCTTTGTTCGCGGAGAATACTAAAAATAGAAGGGAAACGCTTGCTGGAGTCAACGATAACCGGTTCAAGCTTATGTTTGTCTAATTCCCAGTCATTATCAATAATACCATGCTGCTCCGGGCCTGCGCCCATGATCATGGAAGCCCAGTTTGGACTGCTTACCGAAGGTAATACCGGTCTTGATTTCGGGACCATACTACCCTGACGGATCATACTATCCATCACAGGTGTACCGGCCTTCTCAAGGCCTGATACACTCATACCGTCTACACCAATGATAATCACATGTTTGATATCCTCCGGTGAATCTTTATGCTGCCCAGCGCAGGAGGATAAAAATCCGGCTGCCAGCAATATGCTTAAGTTAAAAAAATTTGTTTTCATCATTTTTATAGTTTACATGTTGAAAAAGCGTTAAAAAGAGCTGCCACTACTTCATCACACTCTTCTTTACTAATTGTCAATGCCGGTCTCAGGGTAAGCACATTTCCTTCGATCACTTTAAATGCCACTCCCTGCTGCATACAATGGTACATCACCTGTTCCGCATAATCCACGGCTCTTTCCCTGGTTACCGGATCTTTCACCAGGTCAATTCCGAGGTGAAGGCCTTTACCGGCAATATGACCTATGACAGGAAACTGCACTTTGAGGTCCCCAAGCTTCGCCAGCAAGTAATCTCCCATTTCAGCAGCCTTGTTGACCAGCCCGTTGTCTGTTATATAATTAATGGCCGCCAGCCCCGCAGCAGAACACAGCGGGTTTTTTTCATGCGTATAATGGCCTACAGAACGGTGC
>Ga0160457_1000640_pt1 | contig 13669 bp, 11 predicted proteins | sample HID1972M_E6MG_FD_108242 | JGI IMG/M metagenome (GOLD analysis project Ga0160457, IMG submission 108242) | Enriched pill bug-associated microbial communities from UW Madison campus, WI, USA - HID1972M_E6 MG | ecosystem: Host-associated > Arthropoda: Insects > Digestive system > Unclassified ... | reverse complement strand
GTAACGTGAAACGAGATCAAGTGCCTGTCCAATGAGCATAAAAAAATCCGGAAACGGGTGAGCATTTCCGGATTCTTACACAGCCACTGGATCGGTCAACCGATCCTTAACTGATCGGCATTAGCCCGGAGACGGGCCTTTTTTATGGGCGCGCCTGTGCAGCACAATGGCTTCTGTGCTACATATTTTCACTCTATTCCTTGGCAGTGAGGTGTCTGTGTCAGAGAAATTGAATGCGCAATGTCACTGTGGTGCAGTGAAGTTTACGGTCAACCTGTCGGACGGGTTTAACACCATCAGGCGCTGTAACTGTTCGTTTTGTCGAATGCGCGGCGCGGTTGTGGTGTCGGCACCGTTATCCGGCATTCAGGTGACGGAAGGGAAAGACAAGCTGACGGAGTACCGCTTTAATACCGGCACCGCTGCGCACTATTTTTGCTCGGTGTGCGGCATTTACACCTTCCATCAGCGACGGTCGAATCCACAACAGTACGGGGTGAACGTGGCCTGTATTGAAGGCGTTTCGCCGTTTGATTTTACCGACGTGACGGTATCGAACGGGATACATCATCCGTCCGACGGCGGGGGCGGCGTGGCGGGGATCCTGACGTTTACCCCCACGGACAAAAACTAAATGTTTATCGGGCGGAGCGACCGCGTGGTGTCTGTTCCGCTGGCCTTATTCTGAAAGTCGTTGCCGGGGTGGGCATTCGGAATTAGCCCAACGCGTAAGTTGTTATGATCCCGCTTTTAAGGGGTAATTATGGCAACGACGAAAAACTGGTCTCCGGAACTGGAGGGACTGCGCGGCGTCGCGTCTCTGTGGGTTTTTCTGGGGCATATTGCACTGCTGGTTAACTGCAAAATCCCCATCATTGCAGTGCCTAAATTAGGCGTTGATTTGTTTATTTTGCTGTCCGGTTATCTGATGACCAAAAACTATATTGAACGTCAGGAAAAAGAACCGTGGAATCGTTGGCAAACCATCAAAACCTTCTGGTTACGGCGCTATTTTCGTATCGCCCCATTGTATTATGTGATGCTGTTTGTCGCATTGCTGGGCGGCCATTATCTGGGCGATGTGCGCCACGTCATTGCCGAAGCGTTCCCGTCTACCGCCACTGAAACCTCCCGCTATAGTGACCTCTCATTTTTTAACGTACTTGCCCATTTGACCTTCGTTTTTGCCGACCTGCCGCAGTACGCCTATAACACCGCGCTGCCGGACTGGAGCCTCGGCCTGGAAATGCAGTTTTATCTGCTGTTCCCATTCATCATGCTGCTGACGCTGCGCTGGGGATTTGCCCTGACGCTGGTGTCTGTCATGGTGCTGGATGTGCTTGGGCGTTATTTGCTGCCTGAAATGTATAATGCGTTCCCGATGCCGTCGATGATCCTGATTAAGCTGCACATGTTTATTGCAGGGATGTTTATGGCCGAGGCGGTGCGTCGACGTCGGGTACTGTTTGTGGTGCTGGCCCTGCTGGCGCCGGTAGTCAGCGACCTGCTCAATATCCGCATGGATGACGTCCAGGTGACGGTGGAAGCGCTGATGATCCTCGGCATGACCGGCGTGCTGTGGTCCTGGCAGCAGCCCGGTTTGCTCCAGCGTCTCTTTGCATTGCCGCGTATGCTGCTCAGCCACCGGATATTCACCTGGCTCGGTGACGTGTCGTATTCTGTCTATTTATTGCACTTATTGATTGTGATGCCGGTAATTGCGTTGCTGCTCAATCATTTCCATATTGCGAACCATTCCAGCGCTGCGCGTTACCTGTTAACGGTGGGCATTTGTATGCCAGTGGTCTATTTGTTGGCCACGTTTTTACACCGTAAGGTTGAAATGCGCGGGATTACGCTCGGCAAGCGGATCATCCAGAACAAGGCTGCTAACGAAAAAGCAATTAATCTGCCGTGAAATAACAGGGCATGAGGCGATACTCATGCCCTAAAAATTACACCTTCGTTTCTATCCAGGCCATCATCAGTTCGGGCCAGACCGACACCGGCAGGCCCTGGGCGTCACGAATGCCGAACCCGTGTTTCCCTTGCTCGAACAGGTGCATTTCCACCGGCACGCCGAGTCGGCGCAGGGCGCTGAACATCACCACGCTGTTTTCCACTTTGACCGACGGGTCGTCTACCGCATGCAGCAGAAACGTTGGCGGCGTTTGCGCGCTGGCGCGCTGTTCGAGGGAATAATGTCGGATTTGCCGATCGTCGGGGCTGCTGCCAATTAATTCTTCACGCGAGCCGGGATGATCGATATCCGCCACCATGGTGATAACCGGATACACCAGCGCCATAAACGCCGGGCGAGCGGAAAGGGCGTCAACCTCATCCTCCGGTTCGTACACTGTTTCATCGTAACGGGTGCCGAGACTGGCGGCGGCGTGACCTCCGGCAGAAAAACCCATCACCCCGAGCTTCTCGGCATCCAGCTGCCAGCGATGTGCATTGGCCCGCAGCACCCGCATTGCACGCTGCACGTCCGCCAGCGGCGCGTTGGCACCTTCCGCATGACCATCGCCCGGCAGGCGGTAGGTCATCACAAACAGCGTATAGCCGCGCGCGTTGAAAAACGGGGCCAGCGCGCTGCCTTCTTTATCTACTACCACACGTCGATAAGACCCACCCGGAGTGACCAGGATCCCAACGCCGTTCGGTTCCGCCGGGGCATACACCGTTATCTGCGGGGCACGTACGCCGGTAACCGAGCGGTCCCAGGCTGACGGGCCAGTATGTTGCTCTTCGAGCACGAACTGAACAGGGCTCTGATGCGCGCCGGGCGCATCTCCCTGCGGCCAAACGGGAAAACTGGCGGCCTTGCGTGAGGCTTCTGCCATCAGTTGCAGCAGCTCATCCGGATTGAATGTCGTCATGTCCACTCTCGCTTAGGGTAAAACAACGTTTTAGCACAGGGTGGGAAAGAGGTCAGGGCGAAGGGGGGAAATGTGTGAGGCGGATGAGCAGCCATCCGCCGTAGAGCTTACAGCTTAACGAATTTTTCCAGCACGCGTATAAGCTGGGTGACGAATCCATATTCGTTATCGTACCAGGAAACGGTTTTCACCAGCTGCAAATCGCCGACTTCAGTGATTTCGGTCTGAGTGGCGTCGAACACCGAGCCGAAGTGGCTGCCAATGACATCGGAAGAAACAATTTCTTCATCGGTATAGCCGAACGAATCATTGCCGCTAGTGGCTTTTTTCAGCGCCGCGTTTACTTCATCTTCGGTGACGTTTTTACCCAGAATCGACACCAGTTCGGTGACGGAACCGGTTTTCACCGGGACGCGCTGTGCATGGCCTTTGAGTTTCCCTTTGAGTTCGGGGATAACCAGCCCGATAGCCTTAGCCGCTCCGGTGGTATGTGGAATGATGTTTTCTGCGGCGGCACGTGAGGCGCGTAAATCTTTGCCACGCGGGCCATCAACCAGCGCCTGGGTGCCGGTGTAGGCGTGAATGGTGGTCATGGTGCCGACTTTGATTTCAAAGGCGTCATGCAGCGCTTTCGCCATCGGCGCAAGGCAGTTGGTGGTACAGGACGCCACGGAAATAATGGTGTCGTTGCCGTTCAGCGTATCGTCGTTGACGTTAAAAACAATGGTTTTCATGTCGCCGGCCGGGGCGGAAATCAGCACCTTTTTTGCTCCGGCTTGAATGTGCGCCTGGGCTTTATCGGTGGCGGTATAGAAACCGGTACATTCGACGACGTATTCAACGCCTGCTGATTTCCAGGGGATATTTTTGGCGTCTTTCTCGGCGTAGACGGCGATTTTTTTACCGTCGACAATTAGCGCGTCGTCGGTGTGATCGACGCTCCATGGGAACGGGCCGTAGTTAGAGTCGTGCTTCAACAGATACGCCAGCACGTGTGGGGACGTCAGATCGTTAATTGCCACCACTTCCTGTGCGCTTTTCACTTCCAGCATGCGGCGTAACACCAGGCGTCCAATGCGTCCAAAACCATTAATGCCTATTTTGCTCATTGACCATCTCCTTCGAGGGTTATCTCACGATGCGAGTAAAACTCCTCCAGGCTTAGACCAGTCGGTCCATTTGGGCAACTGAACATCTTTCAGGCAGCGCTAACGGTTTGAAAATCTATACAGAAAAGTTAATGAATTTTTGAAGCGGGGCCGCTATGTTAGCTCTCTCTCAGTTTTTTCGGGAATAACAACGATGCGAGATAAATACTCGAGCCTGCAAATTGGCATTCACTGGCTGGTGTTTCTGCTGGTGATTGGTGCGTACTGCGCGATGGAGCTGCGCGGCTTCTTCCCACGCACCTATCGCCCGTATTTCAATATGGTGCATGTCTCCTGCGGGATTTCGATTCTGGTGTTAATGGTGGCGCGACTGCTGGTGCGCCTGAAGCACAAAGCGCCGCCAATAGTGCCGAAGCCCAAACCGTGGATGACGGGGATGGCGCACCTGGGGCACCTGGTTATTTATCTGCTGTTCATCATTCTGCCGATTATCGGGCTGGTGATGATGTACAACCGCGGCAATCCGTGGATTGCGTTTGGCATCACTATGCCGCACGCCACAGAAGCGAATTTTGATTTAGCGGATAACCTGAAGGAATACCACGTGTGGCTGGCGAATTTCGGCTATTACGTGATTGGTCTGCACGCGCTGGCGGCGCTGGTGCACCATTATTTCTGGAAGGACAACACGCTGCTGCGCATGATGCCGCGTAAGAAGTGACATGATGTGCCGGGTGGCGCAGCGCTTACCCGGCCTACCTTTTCACGTATTTCCTGTATTCCCCGTAGGCCCGTGCAAACGAAGTGCCGCCGGGCAGCGTATTAATGCCCCGGCATGGATTTACGAATGGCGCTCAATAGCGTCTGGGCGCCGGTGGACAGCGGCGAATCCACCCGGGTCAATATTCCAATCGGTTCGCCCGCACCCTGGGTTGGCACCGGCAGCGCGACCAGCGTGCCATGACGTAAATCATCTTTCACCGCGCCGGAAGGCACAAACCACACGTAGTCAAAATCCACCGTCAGCTGGCGCGATAGCGACGCCGATAGCGTTTCAATGCAGCCTGGCGGAATTTTACAGCCCTGGCTCAGCACCAGCGCTTCGGCGTTTTGCCGTGGCACTGTGCCTTTGGGCGACACCACCACCGGCCACTCCATCACTTTGCTCAGCGTGACCGTTTCCTGTAACAGCGGGTGATTCGGTCGCACCACCAGTTTCAGTGATTCCAGAAACAGCAGCTCGTAGTTCAGGCCGCTCATCAGGTCCGGGTCCGACATGCGGCCAATGCCTAAATCGATTTCAGCAGATTTCAGCCCCGCCAGCAGCATGGTGTTATTCATGGTGGCGACCTGCAGCGTGATGTCTTTTTGCTGCTTGTGGAATTCCCCAATCACTGCCGGAAGAATGCCCAGGGCGGCGGTCGGCAGAGCACCGATACGCACCACGTCGCCACCGATCCCCTCTTTGCGGTTCAACGCCTGACCGGCAGTATTCAACGCATCAAGCACTTTTACCGCGTGAGTCAGAAACTGTTCCCCGACCAGCGTTAGCTGCGCGCCCATACGACCGCGGTCAAAAAGACGCGTGCCGGTAAGCTGTTCCAGTTCGTTGAGGGTTTTCGACAGCGCGGGCTGACTAAGGTTAAGCGTTTCCGCCGCACGGCCCAACGTGCCCTGTTGAGCGACGGCGACAAACGTATGCAAATGGCGCAAACGAATGCGCTGACTGAAGAGACCATTTTTTTCCATAACCGGATGTTAAAGAGAGTGCGGGGCGGGTATCAAGGTAACTTGTTTGAATTTGATAACTTGCTAGCAAAATATCATTAACATAAATGCTGATTGTGTTACATGTGGTTATGGAATAGCCGAAAAAAGCCCGGCATTTTGTTTTTTGCCGGGCTGATTTGCGCTTAGAGATCGAAGAAAACCGTTTCAGCTTCACCCTGGAGGTTAATATCAAAGCGGTAAACAATCTCGTTGCCACGCTGTTCTCGCTGGCCTATCAGCGTCTTGCGACGGACTTCCCATTCAATCAGGTTCAGTACCGGGTCGCGCTGATTGGCATCCTGCTCATCGGAGAAATACATCCGGGTGTTCAGGCCGATGTTGATCCCACGCGCGACAATCCACAGATTTACGTGTGGGGCCATCAGGCGACCGTCACGGCCGACGACCGCCCCGGGTTTGATAGTGTCAAAGCGCCAGACGCCAGAGTCGAAATCTGAGCAGCCGCGTCCCCAGCCGCGAAAATCATTATCGAGGCGTTTTTCCTGCTGTTGATCGGCAGGGTGGTTATAACGCCCGGCGGCGTTGGCCTGCCAGATTTCCAGCAGAACATCACGCACCGGCGTGCCGGACCCGTCGAACACGCGGCCTTCAATGGTAATGCGCTCGCCTTCGGTATGGCTGTTCGTCAGCACCGGGCCGAAGTTTTTCTCGAAGATATGAAAACCGGCGGCTTCTGGTGCCAGACCGATGTGCACATACGGCCCGGCGGTTTGCGAGGCGGTTTCAGCTAAATAGTCTTTCATCGCGCGGCTCCCTGAGTGCGGTTTTCAAACAGCGTGGCGCGACTGCCGCGCAGCACCAAATCGAAGCGATAGGCCAGGCAGTCCAGCGGCACGGCGGCGTGAGTATCGAGTTCGGCAATCAGGGTGCGAATGGCATCATCATTATTGATGGTCTTCACAATCGGACACTGTTTGATAAGCGGGTCACCCTCGAAATACATCTGCGTAATCAGCCGCTGGGCGAAGGCTTCGCCGGACAGTGAAAAGTGGATGTGCGAAGGGCGCCAGTCGCTGGCCTGATTACGCCACGGATACGGACCGGGCTTAATGGTACGGAAGAAGTAATAACCGTTTTCGTCGGTCAGCACGCGGCCACAGCCGCCAAAGTTCGGGTCAACGGGGGCCAGATACTGATCTTTCTTATGCCGGTAACGGCCGCCCGCATTGGCCTGCCACACTTCAACAAGGGTGTTTTTCATCGGACGACCAAAGCCGTCACGCACGTAGCCGTGGACGATAATACGTTCGCCAATCGGCAGCCCATCTTTGGCGTAGTTAAGGATAAGGTCATTATCCTGCGGGCCAAGATCGTCACTGCTAAATATCGGGCCGGTGATTTCCGACAGCGAGTTTTGCAGGGAAATCAGCGCATTGTGCGGCGAACGCAGCACACTGGTTTTATAGCCGGGTGCAAAGGCAGGCGGGTGATTATTGTAATCACGATGCACCACTTCGCGTGGTGTCCATTTTTCGGTCATAGGGCGCTCCGGGTCAGAGGACTTCTTTATTGTTGTGATATCGTCACTTGGAGTGTGTGTAATCACATTGTTAATTAAAAGTGAATTTATGCGGTTTTTTACATAACTCCAGGTTATAAACCGCACAAAAGCAGGGCGTAAAGCGAGAGGTTATCCGCGATCACAATTCGTAAATTCTTCCTCCCGGCGGCGAATGGCTTATGTACACTCCAGGTAATATTCACTGGAGACATGACATCATGGCGAACACCATCACGGCTGATGAGATTCGGGAAAACTTTTCGCAGGCAATGTCAGCGATGTACCAGCAGGAAGTTCCGCAGTACGGCACGTTGCTGGAACTTGTGGCGGATGTAAATCTGGCGGTGTTGGAACATAACCCGCACTTACATGAACAGCTGGCGAACGCCGACGAACTGGCACGACTCAACGTTGAGCGCCACGGTGCGATTCGCGTAGGTTCTGCCGATGAGCTGGCGACTCTGCGCCGCATGTTTGCGATCATGGGAATGAAGCCGGTCAGCTATTACGATCTCTCCCAGGCGGGCGTTCCGGTACACTCGACGGCGTTTCGTCCGGTGGAAGATGCCGCACTGGCGCGTAATCCGTTTCGCGTGTTTACCTCGCTGCTGCGCCTTGAACTCATCGACAACGTTGCGCTGCGCGACAAGGCCGCAGAAATTTTGGCGAAGCGCGACATCTTCACGCCACGCTGCCGCGAATTAATCAGCCACTTCGAGACACAGGGCCAGTTCACGGCGGCCGAGGCGAAAGCGTTCGTCAAAGAGGCGCTCGAAACCTTTCGTTGGCACAGCCACGCCACGGTGGAGCAGGACACATACCGCGCGCTGCACAATGAACATCGCCTGATTGCCGACGTGGTGTGCTTCCCCGGCTGTCACATCAATCACCTCACGCCGCGTACGCTCGATATCGACCGCGTGCAGCAGCTGATGCCGGAATATGGCATTGAGCCGAAGGTCCTGATTGAAGGTCCGCCGCGACGTGAAGTGCCAATTCTGCTGCGCCAGACCAGCTTTAAAGCGCTGGAGGAGCCCGTGCTGTTCGCCGGAGAACATCGCGGCACCCACACTGCGCGTTTCGGTGAAATCGAACAACGCGGCGTGGCGCTGACCCCGAAAGGACGCGCGCTGTACGACGCATTGCTTACAGAAGCCGGAACCGGCAAAGACAATCTCAGCCATCAGCAGCATTTATCGGAGATGTTCAAAGCGTTCCCGGACAGCGAAATGTTCCTGCGTCGTCAGGAACTGGCCTATTTCCGCTATCGCCTGACGCCGACCGGGGAATCACATCGGCAGGCATTTCGTCCCGGCGACGACCCGCAGCCACTGATCGAACGCGGCTGGTTAGTGGCGCAGCCCATCACTTACGAAGATTTCCTGCCAGTAAGCGCCGCGGGCATTTTCCAGTCCAATCTCGGGAATGAAACTCAGGCCCGAAGCCACGGCAACGCCAGCAAAGCCGCGTTTGAAGCCGCGCTCGGCTGCCCGGTGCTCGACGAGTTCCAGCTTTATCAGGAAGCCGAAGACCGCAGTAAGCGGCGGTGCGGGTTGTTGTAAATTTCATGATGTTTGCGCTTACGGTTCCCCGGTTATCATTACCGGGGAATTAACTTATTAGCCTCTGTTTCCCCTCCTGCTGAATAATAATTTCCTGCCAGTGGTTTACGTTATATAGCTGATGTGAATTTGACGGTCTTATTCATATAATTAAAATATAAATAGTTGATAATTAAGTGCTATTTTTATGTTTCGTCCTTTTTATAAATCATTAAAGCGATCTTTCTCACAGAACGAAACTCGAAAACAGATTATTTCCTTCCCGGTTTAAATACGTAATCCCTTTATCCGCCGCACCGACTCTTCGTATGAGAACTTGTGTGGCGTGATGGCCCCTGAGAATCAAGGAAGTTTCTATGCTGACTATCAATGTCAATGGATTAACCCTGTGCCACAAAGGTAGCGGAGGTGTAAGCCACAACACGCTACCTAATGTCTGCAACACTTCACCTGACGGCGCTCCTGTCCCTTTTGAAAATGAAGCCTATTCTGCAGATTTGATCAAAGGCACAACCAGTGTGTCTGCTGACGGCGGCAACATGATTGCCACTATGGGCTCACAGTTTGCCCGCAGCGTTTTCGATGAACCGGGGAATATGGGTGGGGTGCGCTCCGGTACCAATGGAGCTGAAGCAGAGTGGTTATCCCATTCATTCGATGTGTTTTTTGAGAAAAAACCCGCATGTCGATTAACCGACAAAATGTTCATGAATCACAGGAACACAGTCAATATGGCGGGGCTGATGCAAATGTACCTGCCGCCAGTTCCGGAGATGGATGACGATATGTTTGATAAAACGTCCGCTCCAGATCGGTTGGAAAAAAAGGCCCCGACGCCTGAAAAATCTGAAGATTCCAGACTAGATGATGCCACACCACAGGAAGAGCCGGAGAGCAAAGAATACCTGCCGCTTATTGTTGTTCAGGACGCGCCAGGCGTGAACGGGTTGCCGTATGTTGCCAGAGAATGGCATGTCGTTATCGCCGACACCGTTTTACAGGCACTCAGTACCGACGAAGTCGTTATGACTGGAACCAGTGATAATGCTGGGAAGCTGTTCACAACTGAAGACCAGAGCCGCGAGTTGATGCGCTTGTATCAGCAGATGCCCTCCAGTTTGTGGGTGGTTGAGGGAAACAGAGCACACAATATTGCCATTTATCTGACCGGCAATGGTCGTTCCAGATTTACTCTGGATGGCTATGCGGAAGACACGATGGGCTATCACCGTGAATTTGATGTCACCATTAAAACACGGCCAGGAGAAGCATTGTGGGAGCGCGTCAGGCGTGAATCCAAAGTCACCGATGAAGGTTCATTGCTCGATTTACTTAAGGAGGAGAAATCGTCATGACATCACTGAGACTTGAAGATGGTGTAAATCAGTGCAGCATCTATTTTGATGGAGAAAGTGAGAGGAGTTACACCGCCTCGCTCACGCACAGTCACTGGGTGAATTACACCCAGTTCCAGGGGAATTTGTCAGAGAACTTTGCCGAATATACCGAAGGGAACAAGGTCGACGCATTTCTCGGTGGAAAAGCGTATTACGCGGCGCTACTTCAGGCGTTTAAGCAAGCAACCAAAAGCATTTATATCACTGGCTGGCAGGTAAACTGGGATGCACAGCTTTGTGAAGGCGTCCGTTTGGTAGATGCATTATTGGAAGCTGCAAAGAGATCCCCGCAGCTGAAAATCTATATTATGCCCTGGAAAAACCCATCCCAGGTCCAGACCTGGGCAGCGGCAACCGAGCGCGTTTTTGCGGCGATGAACAGCCATAAGGAGATTCAACGCGATGCGTTTCATGTGCAGCTCGCGGGATCTAAATCGGGCATGTTTTTTAGTCATCATCAGAAATGCGTGATTGTTGACGAGACACTAGCCTTCGTTGGGGGCATTGACCTGGCTTACGGCCGATACGATGACCAATATGGGCTGACTGCCGATGCTGATGGGCGACAGGGGATGAATATGTACAACCCCGGAGTCCCCTTTCTTGCTCCCGGCGAGGGTTATAATCCGCTGGAAGAACAGATATATATCGGGCCAAACCAGGAGTCGTCTGCCAGCGGAGATCGCTACAGCGTTGAAAGCGCAGTTAACACTGTGCGGGAGACGGTCCTCAAAAATCAGCGTGGTCAGTCACCGGGCCGTTCATGGGAAACGGCTTATATCGACCCCTCACTTCAGCCAAGAATGCCCTGGCAAGATTACCAGATGCGGATCGAAGGCCCGGCGGTGGATGATCTTATCCGTAATTTCGTGCTGCGTTGGAACAGTTACAGTCATCCTTTGCCTGAGAGTGCGTTAAAAACAAAAATTCCTGAACTGATAATGCCCACTACGGCATCACTGAAAAAGGGCAGCTGTCAGGTGCAGGTATTGCGCAGCGCTTCGCTGGTAATGCGTCAGGATGAATATCGCAAAATGCCGCAGCTGGTTCCGAAACCGAAGCTAAAGCAGGATGATATTCTGCGTAGCATTCACCAGCTCATCTTTAAGGCCGAGCACTTTATCTATATTGAGAACCAGTTCTTTGTATCGGCATTCGGGGAATCGTCGATTTCTGATGACGATGATGAATTAAGCCCGATAGCTAGCAGTATTGATTCCGCTGTAGATGACTTTTTTACCCGAATTTTGCCAGATGAAGATGCCCCGCAGAATCCGGTGGCTGAGTGGCTGGGGGACAAGCTGAAATGGATAATCCTCAGTCACAAGCCACAGCCTTTCCATATTTATATTGTTTTACCGGTGCATCCTGAAGGAAAACTGAACGATCCGACCATTGTGGCGCAAATCCATCTCACCCGGCAGTCACTGGTGTTTGGTTCGCACAGTTTGTTGAATCGAATCCGTCGCAGCCTGTGGGTGAAGCAACAGCTTGAAAGTCAGGGGGGGCCGCGCAAGGAGTGGCACAAGCGTATACAAGATCTTGAAGCAAGGTGTGGTACAGAATATAAAAAAATCGACTTTGCTGAATGTGACTCGTATGTGACCCTGTTGAACTTGCGCGACTATGCAATGGTAGGGGGCGGAATTGCGGTTACTGAACAAATTTATGTGCACAGCAAACTGATGATTGTCGACGACCGCTATGTGCTGGTGGGCAGTGCCAACATTAATGACCGTAGCCTTCAGGGGGATCGAGATTCCGAGCTAGCGGTGCTGATTTCGGACACGGCGCACGAGTATACCGACCTGGATGGGACAGGCAAAAAGGTACCGTTCCGTAACTTTGCCAGAAATCTGCGACAGGACGCGTGGCGTAAATGGATGGGAAGTGCTGCCTACGAGTGTTTAGACGCTCTGGATAAACCGGCCATCGGCTGGGCGAAAGTTCAGGAAATAGCTAAGGATAATGCCGATGCTTATGAGGACGTGTTTAGTTTTATTCCGCGAGATATTGTGAGTCCACTGCTTGCCCCATCTGCACCATATGCATCTCTTTGGCCTGTATTGGCGGTAAATTCACTACCTGATATTTTTGCCAGGAGAATGCCCTTCACTGATAGTTTCTGGCGGTATTCCCAATGTATAAACGCTAGCTCATTAGAGGTAAAGGTTAAAGGTTATTTTACAACTCTTTCGATACACTGGACTGAGGGGGAGAACAATCTCATTCCATTTAATATGCGTTTGATTGCCAGCAATCCTACCCCAGACAACGAGGATATTCAGATCGCTGACAATGAGAGCGACAATGATGATGGTAATGCCACGGAGGGAAGCTTGTCATGAGAACATCAGCTATGTTTGCACTTTCTTTATGCTTGGGTTATTCCAGTTATATACAAGCACAGGACTGGAAAAATGAGTGCGTGGGTTATTATCAAATGCAGTTACCGGACAATCTAGAGGTGGCATTGTACCCTGTTGATTTAATAGTCGATCCACTTAAAGACCCTGGCTGGACAAAGGATGGACCTATAACACGTTATTTGTTTCCTCGAATATCCTTTAGCGACAATCGAGATCAGGATAATAATGACAGGGTTCAGTCACAGTTTTCTCAGTTTTATTATCGGGACTATAAAGTCAACATCTCATCTGAAAGCAATGCACCGATAGATTTCCAACACCATGAGAATGAATTCAGAGCAAGAATTGATTTTGACATACAAACATACTGGAACAGAAGAGATCATCGCCTCTCTTTGGGCCTCCGGGTTTTATCCAAAGAACAAGCCGAACAGTTCGTGGAATACCGCATCGATAATTTTCCGGATGCTTTTTTGTTTTCGAAATTCTCTGGGTATTCGGCGGTTATCAACAAGAGTAATCGATTGTATATTTTTAATTTGATAAACAGGACATATACATTGGATGACCAATTAAAAACGAGTAGGCCAGAAGCAATCGCACTGCTTAAACAGTTTCAGCCACGTAAGTTATATGAAGTTCCTAAAGAACAAGGTTTCTGTTTGCCTTATGGTTTTATTGCCGGTGATTCAGGGCATGAAAAACGTAACATGGCGGTGACTTATCGACTGAAGGAACATCCGGACGTGACTATCTTCTTCCAGGATCTGGGAACAAGCCCTGGACCGGGTGAGCGACGGCCTGATGAGAGTATGGATGCAAAAAGATATGTGACTCACTTCTGGACGAAGAGATATGGGCATGCGTTCAGAGAAATGCAACTGAATGGCAAAGGGTTTAGTTCACCAAAGGTAGATAACCGCAAAGGCGTCGCAGCATTTACACGATTTATCCGCCGTAGCAAGGAGGTGGATTATGGCTACATGGCATTTGTGAAAGGTAACTCTGACAATAATGAGCCTGATTTAATATTTTATGTCGTCAGGGACAGTCGTCAG
>Ga0160457_1000633_pt1 | contig 13763 bp, 9 predicted proteins | sample HID1972M_E6MG_FD_108242 | JGI IMG/M metagenome (GOLD analysis project Ga0160457, IMG submission 108242) | Enriched pill bug-associated microbial communities from UW Madison campus, WI, USA - HID1972M_E6 MG | ecosystem: Host-associated > Arthropoda: Insects > Digestive system > Unclassified ... | reverse complement strand
TATCTCGTGAGCCGCACAGGTGTTGCTTTTATCAATGGCCTGCAAGGGGTAGGAAAACAACGTTTTGATAAAAATCATGTGATAGCGACGGCTAAACACTTTGTAGCTGACGGCGAACCTATATTAGGTGCAAATGGTGCAGCAGTTGAAATTTCCCTGCGCAGTTTGCATGAGGTTTTCCTTCCTCCTTTCAGGGCTGCCGTGGAAGAAGCCCATGTAGGCTCTATCATGCCCGCGCACCATACACTTAATGGTGTGCCCTGCCATATCAACACCTACATATTAAACGATGTCTTAAGAAATGAATACCATTTTGACGGTCTGGTTGTATCTGATAATAATGATATACGATGGGTCCAGGACCGCTTAAAAGCAACCGGAAGCCGGCTGGAAACTATACAAAAAGCAATGGAAGCCGGTGTGCATACTGAACTGGCTTTTAAACAAACCTGGGGACCAAACAGGATGTTCGGCCCACCGCTTGCAGACGCCGTTAAACAAGGAGAAATCCCCCTTAAATTACTTGATGAAGCCGTAAGAAAGGTGCTTGAATTTAAATTTGCCCTGCACCTGCAAGATGAAGAGAACCCTATGGGAAGAGAAATGACCGAATTGCAAAAAGAATCAAAAAATGCAGACGTTGATGCCGATGTATTTTTCTCTCAGATTGACGGCTCACTATCCTATCCGCGCAAAAATTACAAAACGGTGTTGAATAACCCGTCACATGATAAACTTGCTTTAGAAGCGGCAAGAAAAAGTTTAATCCTATTAAAGAATTCAGGCAATCTGCTTCCCTTGAAAAAGGATCAGTTTAAAACAATTGCCGTTATCGGCCCTAATGCCGATACAATACGCCTGGGCACCTACTCTACCCAGCAGCCAAAACATTTTATTACCGTGAGACAAGGCATTGAAAATGCTGTTGCCAATAAGGCGAAGGTTCTGTATGCTAAAGGTACCGATATACAGCATCCGGATGACACCCAAATTACCGATGCAATAGCTGTAGCGAACAAGGCAGATGTGTGCATATTGGTCTTAGGTGATGACGACAAAACGGTTATGGAAAACGTAGACCGTGACAATATTGATCTGCCGGGAGACCAGGACAAATTGCTTAAGGCTATTGCTGCAACAGGCAAACCCGTTATCCTGGTGCTTTTACATGGACGCCCTCCTGCTATCCAATGGGCAAAGGACCATATCCCTGCCATAGTAGACGGATGGTTTTCAGGACAGGATACAGGCACTGCCATTGCCGAAGCTATTTTCGGAGATATTAACCCTGCCGGAAAACTAACGGTTACCTATCCGAGGAACACAGGTCAGTTGCCTGCATATTACAATACATTAGCCCCGGGCCGGCCGCGTGAAATCTGGAATTCTTCTTTTGAGCCTACCTATCCTTTTGGTTATGGCCTCAGTTACACTACCTTTGAATATACCGGTCTCAAACTTTCCAAATCCACTATGTCTGCTGCCGATACTGTTTATGCCCAGGTCAATGTGAAGAATACCGGAAAAATGAAAGGGGATGAGATTGTGCAGTTATACATTCGTGACGAAGTAGCTTCATTGGCAAGGCCAGTTAAAGAACTGAAAGGATTTAAACGCATTACACTGGAACCTGGCGAATCAAAAGCCCTGACTATTCCGATCAGCCGTAAATCACTTGAATTCTGGAAAGACGGAAAATGGATTACCGAACCTGGTGAATTCAGCATTATGGTTGGACCAAATTCTGCAGAACTGGCCAGTGTGCAGCTAAACCTGATTAAATAACAGCAAATGAATTTATATATAAAAGTACATACACACACCAGTGGGTTCAAGCTAAGCCTCTTACTTTTGACGGCAGGAATGCTTATGCCTTTTTTGTCTTTTTCTCAAAAACTGTCTTTTAGTTCCATGGTCTGTGAATATCAGGTTAACCCTTTGGGAATCGACATACCCAGCCCCAGGTTAAGCTGGAAGTTTAATACCACAGCAACTAACGTGATGCAAACTGCATACGAGTTACGTGTGGCACTTGATTCAGCAGCACTTAAAAAGGGTAAAGAATTAATCTGGCAAACCGGAAAGGTAAAATCAGATCAGTCTGTTCATGTGGTTTATAAAGGCCCTGAATTAGCCTCATCTCAGCGCTATTACTGGCAGGTGAAGATTTGGGACAATAAAGGCAATTCTTCGGGATGGAGCAAATGCAGTTTCTGGGAAACAGGGCTGTTGAAACCTGCTGACTGGACTGCCGCTTGGATAAAAAGCAATCTTCCTGCAGACACTGTCGATGGACCAAGTCCGATGTTCCGCAGGGCATTTGAAATAAAGAAATCAGTTAAATCTGCACGTTTGTATATTACTTCCCATGGTGTATTTGAAGCCTATTTAAATGGACACAGGGTAGGCAATGATTATTTTGCACCTGGATGGACCAGCTATAATAAAAGACTACAGTACCAGACTTACGATGTGACTGCTATGCTAAACAAAGGCAACAATGCAGCAGGGGTAATGATCGGTGATGGCTGGTATAGAGGCCATCTCGATAAATGGAAAAATATTTATGGAACAGATCTCGCCTTACTTTTTCAGCTGGAGCTGAGTTATACTGATGGCACAAAAGAAACCATTGGTTCAGATAACCAGTGGAAATCTGCAACCGGTCCTATCCTTTCCTCCTCTTTTTACAATGGTGAGGTATATGACGCCCGTTTAGAAAAAAAAGGTTGGAACCTGAGTACTTATAACGACAAGAATTGGCAGTCCGTTGCAGTTATAGAGGAGAATAAAGCTAACCTCGTTGCTCCGGAAGTGGCCCCGATAAGAAAGCATGAGATTTTCCATCCGGTGAAACTCATTACAACACCTAAAGGAGAAACAGTAATCGATTTCGGACAAAACCTGGTGGGCTGGGTGGTATTGAAAGTCAAAGGAAAAGCAGGCGATGTCATTACTCTACAACATGCCGAAGTGCTTGATAAAGATGGTAATTTTTATACAACGAACCTCCGTCATGCCAAACAGGAAATGAAATATATCCTTGCCGGCAATACGCAGGAAACTTATGAGCCGCATTTTACCTATCAGGGTTTCAGGTATATCAAACTGGAAGGTTTTAGCGGAAAACCGGACACTTCAGGAATCTATGCTGTAGCTCTTTATTCAGACATGAAGACAACCGGATCTTTAAATACCTCTAATCCACTGTTAAATCAACTACAGCACAATATACAGTGGGGCCAGAAAGGCAATTTTCTGGATGTACCTACTGACTGTCCGCAACGTGACGAACGTTTGGGCTGGACAGGTGATGCACAGGCTTTTAGCCGTACGGCGGAATACAATATGGATGTTGCAGGCTTTTTTACGAAATGGATGAAAGACCTTTCTGCGGACCAGCATGAAGATGGTGCTGTGCCATGGGTAATCCCTGATATTATGGCTAAAACGTCTGCAGGAGTAGCCGGCTGGTCCGATGCGGCGACAATTATTCCATGGAGCCTTTACCAGACTTACGGGGACCAGCGGATCCTCGAACAGCAATATGGCAGTATGAAGGCATGGGTCGATTATATCATGCAAAAAAGTAATGATAACCTATGGAATACCGGATTTCACTTTGGAGACTGGTGTTTTTACAGCCCTAGCCCTACGGATGATTCCGGTAGAGCTGCCGTCACTGACAAATATCTAATTGCACAGGCTTTTTATATCAACTCTACCCAGCTACTGATCAATGCAGCAGAGGTACTGGGCAAACAGGATGATGTGAAAAGATATACTGCACTGCTGGATACTATAAAAAAAGCATTTGTAAAAGAGTATGTCTCGCCTAACGGCAGATTAGTATCCGGTACGCAGACGGCGATGGCCCTGGCCCTGTCTTTCGATATATTGCCGGAAGAACTAAGGCCGCAGCTGGCTAAACGTTTTGTGCAAAACATTACAGATTATGGGAATCACCTGACCACAGGTTTTTTGGGCACCCCTTATTTGTGCCATGTTTTAAGCCGCTTTGGTTATGACGATATGGCTTACATTTTACTCCTTCAGGATACCTATCCTTCCTGGTTATATCCGGTCACTAAAGGCGCTACGACAATCTGGGAGCGGTGGGACGGTATAAAAGCAAACGGAGAACTGCAGGATCCAAGCATGAACTCGTTTAATCACTACTCTTATGGAGCAATCGGTGACTGGATGTACCGTGTAATGGCAGGTCTGAATACAGATGAAACACAAACCGGGTACAAAAAAATACGCATTGCCCCGCATCCGGGAGGGAAATTAAACATGGTAGCTGCTGAATTGGAAACACTTTACGGGAAAGTGAAATCAAAATGGCAGGTTAACAATGGTAAAATTGTGCTGGATATTGTTATTCCACCTAATACCACCGCTGAAATCACGCTGCCAAAATCGGCACAAGCAGTGGTTACCGAAAACGATAAACCATTGAAAAGCAACAGCGGAGAAAATGACAAGAAGGTCCTTGTCGGATCAGGCACTTATCAGTATACCTATAATTACAATTAGAAAAATCAGGCTCAATCCAAAAATATGAAGACAAAATCAGGTTTAACCTTACTCTTAATTCTTGCAGGTTTTTTCACATATTCCCAATCAGCAAATATAAAAGACCTCGGTGCAGTTGGAAATGGCCAGACCTTAAATACTGCCATCATACAAAAGGCAATAGACCAGGTGAATGCTAAAGGAGGAGGCAAAGTTATTGTACCGGAAGGCACTTATCTTACCGGCACTATCCATTTAAAAAGCGGTGTAGAACTTTTCCTCGAAAAAAACGCAGTGCTTTTAGGCAGCACCAATTTAGCTGATTATGAAAAGAATGATCGCTGGTTTGCGCTTGTAATAGCTGACCAACAAGAAAATATTGCCATAAGCGGCACGGGTACCATTGATGGACAGGGCCAGACTTTGGCACTGAACGTATTAAAGCTGGTAAAGAACGGTGCTGTCAAAGACCCGCTGGTTTTAAGGCGTCCAAATGAAACACTCCGCCCGCAACTGGTAGAAATTCAACGCAGTAATAAGGTAAAGATAAAAGGCATTACGCTTAAAAATGCAGCCTGCTGGGTACAAACCTATAACTTATGCACAAATCTGACTATCGATAGTATAACCGTTAAAAGTACCGCTTACTGGAATAATGACGGAATTGACATTGTAGATTGCCAGCATGTTGAACTGAAAAATTCAACAATCGATGCTGCAGATGATGCAATCTGCCTCAAATCCAGTGATCCAAAAAGTGCCTGCGAAGATATTGTGGTGACCAATTGTAAAACACGCTCCAGTGCAAGCGGTGTCAAATTCGGCACTGCTTCACTCGGAGGGTTCCGCAATGTTAATGTAAATAACATTTATGTGTATGATACTTACAGAACTGCTATCGCACTTGAAATCGTTGATGGGGGAATAATGGAAGATATTAATATTTCTAATATTACCGCAAAAAATACCGGTGGAGCAATTTTTATCCGCCTGGGTCACAGAAAACAAGATGTGCCGCCGGGAATTATCAGGAGAATCCGCATCAAAGATATCAATGTGCAGATCCCTTCCGGAAAACCAGATGCCGGATATCCTATTGAAGGCCCGCCGGAAGAAGATATATATCCCCATAATTTGCTGCCGGCACAGATTGTTGGTCTGACAGGCCATCCGATACAAGATGTAACGCTGGAAAACCTGGTCATTTCATACGGCGGAGGTGCTGATAAGAACAAAGCCTACGTGTCACTGGATTCATTGGATGCTGTACCGGAACGCCCTGCGGATTATCCCGAATTCAGTATGTTTGGTGAACTGCCTGCATGGGCCTTATATGCGCGCCATGCCGAAGATATTAAGATTAAGAATTCCACCTTTACATACATGGAAAAAGATTTCCGCCCGGCTATGGTTTTTGATGATATCAAAGGGCTGACCATAGATAAGTTGAACCTGCCTGCAGGAGATACTACCCCTCCGGTGGTATTGCATAAAGTAACAGGTAAGTCGATTAAAGGCCTTAAAACCGCATTTAACAGTAGATCAGCAGTCCTGGAAAAATAATGGGTGCTTAAATTAATTGAACATGAAAAGGCGTTATTTTATTTCAATGTTGCCCGCTGCAGCTTCATTAAGCTTAGTGACAAAAGCTTCAGCTGAGGCAGCCATCCCTGCCCTGCCTGATACCGATATCCGCAAATACTGGGTAACTGTAATGACCAAAATTGCAGATCCGGTATTGCAGCATTTAAGCAAAGGCCGGCTAAAAGCGGAAATGCCGGTAGAGGTTAACCCCACTAGTGAACTTGACCGGTCTAAAGTAACTTATCTTGAAGCATTAGGCCGTTTACTGGCAGGCATTGCCCCTTGGCTTGAACTAGGTCCGGACGATACAGCAGAAGGGAAAATAAGGGCGAAGTATATCGCACTTGCACAGCAAAGTATAAGGCAGGCGGTGAATCCTTTATCACCGGATTACATGCAGTTTACCGACCAGAAATATGAACAAGCGCTGGTAGACGCTTCGTTCCTGGCACAGGCACTGATCAGGGCTCCTAAACAATTATGGGAACCTTTAGACCGCAAAGTAAAAGAACAATTGATTACAGCATTGAAATCAACCCGGGTAATCAAACCTACCTATAACAACTGGTTGCTGTTTATGGGCATGATCGAAGCTTTCCTGCTGATGGCAGGAGAAGACTATGATACCGTTAGATTGGATTATGCGCTGAAAAAACATTTGGAATGGTATAAAGGTGACGGAATTTATGGAGATGGACCTTCTTTTCACTGGGATTATTATAATAGTTATGTCATACAGCCCATGATGATGGACATAACCAATGTGATGATAGCAAAAGGAAAGGAAACAAAGGAATTTTATAACACTGTGCTTGAAAGGGCTGTAAGGCATGCCGTCATTCAGGAACGGCTGATTTCTCCTGAAGGCACTTTCCCGCCGGTTGGACGTTCACTTGCTTATCGCTTCGGCGCTATGCAGGGTTTAGGCCAGATTGCACTGCTGAAAAAACTTCCGGAAACCATTAAACCCGCACAAGTAAGAGAGGCATTGACTTCAGTTATACGCAGAATGATTGAAGCCCCTGGTACTTTTGACAAGAATGGCTGGCTCACCATAGGCTTCTGCGGTCACCAGATAGATATTGGCGAAGCATATATTTCTACAGGCAGCTTGTATTTATGTACGACAGGTATGCTGCCCCTGGGTTTGCCTCAGGACGACCCGTTCTGGAAAGATGCTGCTGCAGAATGGACAGCGAAAAAAGTTTGGAACGGGTTAAATATTCCCGCAGATCATGCCGCACCCTAAAGGAAAAAGCCATCTGCCTAACATAATACGCTGCCAGGTCAACTCATGTTTAATATAGATGCTATAATAATTCTCAAAACCTGTGTCCTGCTTAAATGTTATAGCTGTAAAAAAGTCTATGAAAGAACATGAAGAAAACGGGGTTGAAAAAACAACAGCAGGCGTAAAAAGGAAGGATCCTTTTCAACCAAAAGGTCCACGGGACGGTTATGACAATACCGGTACACAAGGTTATGATTCTTTAAAAGATGATGGGTATACCGGTACAATGAAATCAAAGAAAAAAATTAATCTTACTGACGAAGACAAGGCGCTGGATTCAGGGATTTAACCTGTATAACCTTTATCTATGCAATTGTAATGTACAACCTCTTGTTCTTAATTGGTTAAAAACAAGAGGTTGTACATTACAATCGATAACAGGAATGGGGTGGCCTGGAGGAAGCTTATGATTATTTATTCTCGTAAACCTGTGCACTAAATGCCTGATCTGTACCGACGTCACTCATTAACCCCCTCGCCATAACCGTATAATGTGCTCCTCCTATAAGCACCTTGCTTTCCGAAGTCGCTTTTACAGCGCCCGTTGTATGATCTTTAACGTCAAAAGTATAAGTTCCCGGATCTACTTCTATAAATCCACTGATGGCCTTATAAGACTTATCTGCAACTAAATTTGATTTACCGGTAATTGCAACGTCAAGAGAGGGCGCATCAGGTGACACATTAATAAACCTTACATAGGATTTATCCGTTACTGAACCACTAAAATCATCGGTTATCAATACTCCGTCTAATTTATCCCCTTTATCCATTAAAAAAAAAGTATAAATCAAGCTGTTGGATATAGTAATATTTTTTGTCAGCAGGCTTTCTATGGCACTTGCCGTAGTAAATTTTAAGCGATAATCGCCTGGATTATATTGCTTGTAGGCAATTCCACCACCAAAAGGAAGAGCCGCGGTGTTTATCTGTATATCGTTCATATATACATTAAAGGTACCTGCAGTAGGCGAAGTATTGATAACACTTAAATAAGGACTGGCAGAAACGGCATCTTCCTGTTTACTGCAGGAACCAAGAAGCAGCATCCCAAATATAAAGAGCATAGAAGCAGCTGCAGACCTGCAGCATTTAAAACTGGCATTTGTAAAAATTTTCATTAGCATATATTTGTTTGTTCGTATTTTATTATCGTTATTAACGGTACTCAAGCTCAGGTATTTTATATGCAAATATTAATTTTTATTTACGAAAACCGCTGTTAAATTTTGTTAAAGTAACCGAAAATTACGACTGCATGTCCTTTCCCCTATTAATCAGCACGTTCACTCAAATCAACATGAACGTTTCAACAAAATAAATTGAACGTTATAACAAAATACTCCTCTTTATTTTTACCGATTTTTACCGACATTATTGATAACCAGCCTTTAACCATCACATTAATATCAGGCTTTGAAAATTGTTCAGACAAATGAAATTAGCATTAATTATTAATTTCGTTATTATTACCGCCGCTAAGTACAACAATGAAAACAGAAACAAAACGAAATCCAATACAATATTCCTGCTACTTTTCAAGGATTAGAGGGGGCGAACATTTTGTTCCTGAACATGCTGTAGGCTATATCGTTTCTGGCTCATTTATCATGAGCGATGGTAAAAACACACAAACTTTCAATAAGGGGGACCTATACTTTTGCAGGAGGAATCAGCTGACCAGGTATACGAAATGCCCTGCTGAAGGAGGAGAATTCAAGTCTATATCTATTTTATTTGAACAGGAAACACTGCGTAATTTTAGTCTCGAATATGGTTATACGGCCGAAAATCAGGTAACTACTGCGGCATTCCTGCAATTACCTGCTGAAAGTGTATTCGCCAATTATATGGAATCACTCAGGGCATACGAGAAAATATTTATGCAGAGGGGGGCTGAAGAGCTCTTTGCATTGAAACGGAAGGAAGCCATTTTAATCTTACTGCAGTATAATCCTGAATTAAAAGATATTTTGTTTGATTTTTCAGAACCAGGTAAAATTGACCTGGAAGCCTTTATGAACAGGAACTATCATTTTAATGTAGACCTGCAAAGATTCGCCTACCTGACCGGAAGAAGCCTCTCTACCTTTAAACGGGATTTTGAAAAGATATTTAAGCTCACACCAAGCCGCTGGCTAATGCAGAGGAGGCTGCAGGAAGCTTATTATATGATCAAAGAAAAAAGAAAGGCCGCATCCGATGTTTACCTCGAATTAGGCTTTGAAGATCTCTCGCATTTTTCTTTTGCCTTTAAAAAGCACTACGGAATCACTCCATCATCAGTAGGAAACTATAATAGTTGACGAGTAGTCCCTTTATTTTTGACTTATCCAGGTAGAAATATCATTAATCAGAATTTCCGAAACATTAGTAGCGATCCCATACTGTGCACCCGTTCCTTTTTCTGTCTGTACAGAAAGCAGGTGGTTTAATGTCGGATAGAACTTAAAGGTCACTCCTTTTTTACCGGTTAGTCCTTTTACCCACAAATCATAGTCGGTTTTAGAAACCTGAAAGTCATTGCCGCCCTGTATAATCATTATACGTGGTTTTTTCAATGCTTTAGCGGCTGCTACCTGATTATACTTGTTCAAATCAATACAGTAAGATGCAGGTAATCCGGCAATGGCGGAATCGGGTTTTATATTCCCTTCTTTTACCAGTTTAGCCTTTGACAACAGGTCTATAACCTCATCAAACCTTTTCTTCATGACCTGTGTGGTGTCTTTTGCCATATCGAACAGATATTGATTTTGTTCAATTAACAAATCAGGCATTTTTCTTGCAGGTGCCGCAGCCATGACCAATCCTGTCAGATTTGGTGCCAACCCCGCAATACGGGGTGCCAGCATACCACCAAGGCCGTAGCCGAAAAGATAGATTTGTGAAGCATTTGCCCCCTTTACCTGTTTTGCCATAGTTATGGCAGCAAGGGCATCATCGAAGACCTCTTCCTTCACAGTAAAGGTACTGTCAAATTCCTGTGGATAAAGAAGCGTACGTTTTACATAGCGGACACTGCCAATTCCCTTAGTCGCAAGTCCAGCCGCAATGTCTTTAAAAGGCTTATTAGGGCCAACGCTTTCATCCATATCGCCCGATCCGGAATCATGTACCAGCACTACTATAGGGAAGTTAGCCACATTTCTCGGGGTCGTGACAATACCAGCAAGCTGATGTTTGGGTGTTTCAATATATACCTGCTGCTCATTATATTTAGTAGTATCCGCATAAGAGGGATTTACGTATGCCTGAACATTGGATTTTGGTTGAAGTAAGAAGCCAACCATTTTATCTTCTTTATTAAAAGCCAGCGTGAAATTCTGCTTATCACGTTCGAATTCTCCTTCAACTGTGATCACTATATATTCTCCCTGTGTCTGGCTTCTGACCGGTGTAAGAGCATTGGCTTTACCTAGTTGGGTATTTAAAGTTGCCCATAAATTTTTCAGGTCATCAACTGATATTTTTGATTTCACACTTTCATCGAAAAAATTTTGTGCGTCTTCAAATCTGGCTTCTTGCATAGAATTAAAAAAGTCTGTTGCAGTTCCAAAATCTTTAATGATATTCTGTGAAAAACCGGCTATAGAAAATAGCAGGGAAATAAATAATAAGGGTATTTTTTTCATAAAAACTGTGTGTCATGGTAAATATAGAAGAAATTTAACTATTATACATAGCAAAAAATGCTGACATGAAACTTAATCAGTTAAATAATCTATTTGCAACGGCACATTTTTGATAAATAAAACCTGCGGTTAACTATTTTGGAAGATATTTCTGAAGGCAGATATACAGGCATTTCTAATGTCAATAGGCAGGCCGTCTTTTACATAAAACTGGATACCATCGCTATTGTAGAAATAACGAAAATAGTTGTCCAGCTTATCAGGCATTTCGCCAGTTTGAAAATTTATCCGGCTATTCAACCAGCGGCCGTATGTTATTTCAACAGTTTTAAGGTCTTCTTTAAGTTGTTGAACTTTTTCCTTATCATCCAAAATCAAATTACTATAATCACCCATAACACTTTACTTTTTAATCTCTAAAGGTACGTAATATTAATTAAGCAGGCGCCTTCAATTAATTAAGGTTTGTCTGCGTATTAAACAGGCATTAACCGATATGAACATTTGTTCGGTAGCAGAAACATAAATCTAACTTCATCTTAGTTTATTACATTTGCGCAAATGAAAAATATACTGTCACTCTTATTACTTATTATTTTCTGCGCTTCATGTAAAAAAAGCCCTGCCGGGCCAGAACCCGTAGAAATTAACGGCAACTTCTCTAACGTTGTGATTTTAGGAAATAGTATTACCCTGGCAGCCTCTGACCCCTCAATTGGTTGGAATGGAAACTGGGGAATGGCCGCAAGTGCACCAGAATTTGACTATGTCCATATCTTGGAAAGCAGGTTAAAGCAAAAGAATAATTTAGCTAAATTAACTGCATTCAATATATCCCAGTTTGAACGCGACTATGTCCATTATAATTTGGATGATAACTTAAAAGAATTCAGAAAATCTAAACCCGATCTGCTAATTATCCGCATTGGAGAAAACATCTCTCAGGATAGTATTGATATAACTGTTTTTGAACGAAAATATACTGACTTAATTACTTATTTTAAATCAGATAATCCTTCTTTAAAAGTCCTTGGGGTAGGATCTTTTTGGGGTAATGAAATTGCTGACCGCATTATGGCAGAAAAATCTGATTTTATCACGTTAAAATCATTAAATGAAGATTTAAGTAATTATGCATGGGGGTTGTATAACGATCAGGGTGTAGCTTCCCATCCTTCGGATAAGGGCATGAAGGCAATAAGCGATATGATTTGGAAAAAGATGTCTCTTTTATAAAGAACGTAAAAGTAAACCCTTCACTTATATTGATATATTTTCAGGTATCTATCATTGTAACTTTGCCTTGGTATCAATAGGTGCAGATGCTTTTCCAATTTAATAAGCTTCTGCATATTGATCTCATCGGCCCCCTCATAAACTTCAATATTCGGTTGCGTTTTAATGCTATCTTTCTATGTTCGTTTCGATGGGGTTATAATTTTATAGTGATGTGCATCATCCCATAGAATGATACACATCATGGCTGATATATATTGACTAACTGATCTTTACAGCACACCGATCAAATATTTATTTATGGCAATAACAGGTTGCCACTGCAGGGCATTTAGGGGCAGTGAGGGAAGTCTTTGTACCCGGCCCGAAGTGAAAGAAGAGGTCATGAGCCTGGGTGCTATCACCACGGCATACCACGTGGTAAAAAAGCACCAATTTTCACAATACACCTCAATAGTCTGAACTCATTATATCACATAGATTTTAACTATTTGGTATAGAATTAATTGATTGTGATTATGTCGTTCAAAATCATAATTTTATAATGTTTTACAATTATTAAGGCACAAGTAAGTATTCAATAGCTAAACTTATAAATATGGAAAGAGAATCGAATGACATCAGTAAATGCCCGTTTCACAATGGCAGTATGAAGCACAATGTTGGCGGTGGCGGTACCCGTAACCAGGATTGGTGGCCCAACCAGCTAAAGCTAAATATCTTACGTCACCACTCCTCTTTATCGAATCCGATGGGTGAGGATTTTAATTATACCGAAGCTTTTAAAAGCCTCGACCTTGCTGCTGTGAAAAAAGACCTTCATGCCCTCATGACCGACTCGCAGGACTGGTGGCCTGCAGATTTTGGTCACTATGGCGGTTTGTTCATACGTATGGCATGGCATAGTGCAGGAACCTATCGTGTGGGCGATGGACGTGGTGGTGCCGGCGCAGGACTGCAACGTTTTGCACCGCTTAATAGTTGGCCCGATAACGTAAGTCTTGATAAAGCCCGCAGACTGCTTTGGCCTATTAAACAAAAATATGGCCCCAAAATTTCATGGGCTGATCTGATGATCCTTACCGGTAACGTAGCGTTGGAATCGATGGGTTTTAAGACCTTCGGCTTTGCAGGTGGACGTGAAGATCTATGGGAAGCGGATGAATCCGTATATTGGGGCGCTGAAACTACCTGGTTGGGTGGCGACCTGCGTTATGCACATGGTTCACCCGGTGTACAGGAAGGCCATGGCGTATTGGTGTCAGACGATGATGCCGATGGCGACATCCACTCCCGCAATCTGGAAAAACCCCTTGCATCTGTACAAATGGGGTTGATCTACGTGAATCCTGAAGGTCCCGACGGTAATCCTGATCCTGTTGCTGCTGCCAAAGATATCCGCGATACATTTGGCAGAATGGCCATGAACGATGAGGAAACAGTTGCATTGATAGCTGGCGGCCACAGCTTTGGCAAAACCCACGGTGCTGCGTCTGCTG
>Ga0160457_1000628_pt1 | contig 13945 bp, 11 predicted proteins | sample HID1972M_E6MG_FD_108242 | JGI IMG/M metagenome (GOLD analysis project Ga0160457, IMG submission 108242) | Enriched pill bug-associated microbial communities from UW Madison campus, WI, USA - HID1972M_E6 MG | ecosystem: Host-associated > Arthropoda: Insects > Digestive system > Unclassified ... | reverse complement strand
TATGATTCCTGGAGTATTGCTGGCGTTAATGGTGAGTACCAATACGGCAATCATTGTGGCCTTGATCTATATAGTTTCGCAGACGGTTGTGAGTAATATTGTAACACCGTTGATTCAAAAAAAAATGATAAATCTTCCCCCTGCATTAACAATTATCAGTCAGGTAATTATGGGGACACTTTCCGGTGTACTCGGAATTATACTTGCCGTTCCTCTATTGGCTATTATTATTATACTGGTGGATGAGCTGTATGTGAAGAAGATAGATCAGGATAGAGTTTAGCAGGAGAGTAGTTCAGGATAAAGTTAACTACATTGTCAGCCTGACAGAATGTGAGTATGGCGTATACTGTATCTCTGTCTTTTTTCATAAAAATTTGAAAGATCCCTTAAAAACCCCTATCATTGCACCATCAAATGCAATTTGGTCAAACACACCAATAACTTGTATTAGCTATCGGATAGCTTTGGAGAGAAGTAATATTGTTTTACAAATATTATTTATAAAGGATTTGAAGCTATATAGCCATTGATTTACAGGCAGTCCCGAATAGCTCAGCTGGTTAGAGCATCTGACTGTTAATCAGAGGGTCGCTGGTTCGAGCCCAGCTTCGGGAGCCATAATGGGCAAGCACGGTAAAACGGTCGCTTGCCCTCTTTTTTTTATCCCATAATTTGCTGTTAATCTGATAGATAAGAGTAAACAGGAAACTCACCTTAGCGGTTCGATGCGAATGTGATTTCGTAATCTACCCGGAAGGTGGAATAGCTTTACCTGTACAAGTAAGCTGGCTGTTGTACTTCTGCAACGGTCAGGTTCGTTTTGAGAGAAGCATTTACATCGTTAACAAGGAATTAAAAATTAAAAAGGCGCCTATCGCTATAAGTCCAAAATAGACATATTTAAAAAACGAATTGTCTTTAATCTTATGGTTAAGATAGCGACCTAAAAATATTGCCGGAAATACCGCTGGCAACGAGATTAAAAAATATTTTAGTACTTCCGATGTGACCAACCCCTTTGCAAAATATCCGATGGCACCAATAAAACTTGCCGGTAAGAAATATGCTTGAAGAGTTGCCCTAAAATGTTTAGCGCTCCAGTTCCTCATGTTACCATAAACAACAAGTGGTGGCCCATTTATGCCATAAGCACCGCCTAATACACCTGACACAAAACCGCAAATAAAAAGCCATGGCCTGCTATCTGTCTTTAAAGCGAGGCTGTTTTTTCGATAAATGGCATAGAGCGCGTATAAAATGATCAGCAGCCCTAAACCAATTTTTACCCAGAATTCGTTGCCGTAAATTAAAATTAATAGACCAAGTGGTATACCTAAAACGGCAAAAATGATAAGCCATTTAGCACTGTTAAAGTGTATCTGGCTATGATCCTGTATGACCACTACCAGCGCAACCAAAATTGAAATCAAAACAGAGAGCGGTACAGCAGTATTTATTGGAATAAAAAGTATAAATAAAGGAACTGCGATTAAAGATTCTCCAAAACCAAATGTCGAACGAACGAGTGTAGCGAGAAAACTGACAACAAAAACGTATATATAAATAAACTCCATATTCCTTTATAAAGGAACGCTTTTTATAGGTGAAAACCTAGTTTTAAGGCGAAATAAGAGGGATTTTAAGTTAATAGAAAGGACATTCCCAAACTGAAAGATGTCGGTTAACCTGAAGGAGAGGAGGGGAATTGTCCCGACTCTTGCTCCTTGATTGCTGGCACAATCTGGCTTTCATGATTACCGGCTTTTATCTTACTGTTTTAATTTCTTTTTAAGCATCCTTGCAGCCTGGGTATAACCACCTTCTGATCCATCCACGAAATGGATATGTCCGTCTTCCAGATCACGGACATAACAGGACATCACAGAAGCTTTACTGACATGCAAGCCGTAGAGGATCTCACCCTCTGCTTCCAGATGGTCCAGAAATATTTGCAGGCTTGCGCGCTGGCTGGCCAGGCCGGATATGACAGTATTGACCTTCCCGTCTATGACCAGTGTATCTGACATTTCAACCAGACTTTGGAGATAATTTTTCCCATTCTGCGTGCGGAAATAGAGGTAAGCGTATAAGCTGGTGGCCCAGGTACGCATCAGCTCAAAGAACCGGATTTTTCCAATTCTTGCGCGCATCTCATCACTTAACCGGCTAAAAGTGGTTTTTAATTTCAGCTGAGCGATAGATATAGGCTGCCTTTTTTGCGGCGGGCCATATAATTCATCCATTTTAGCCAGGACCTTGCTAAATGCCGCAGCCTGCCGGGTACTGTCCTTTGCGATTACCAACACGGTCAACACTTCTTCCATGTTAACAGGCGGGGCTATACGGTCCCACCTGCATTGCATTCCCGTCAGATCCAGCTCTTCCGTTCCGGCAGGACAATCTGAGAGCAGGTAATCAGGCCCTTTGATGAGTTGTTCCGCATAGTTCAGTCCGTTACCAAGTATGATGGGAATTGAAAAATTAGCAGAACTGCTGAATTTAGCCAGCTGTAAATGTTGTCCCTGTGCGTATATTTTTTCTACCGGAATGGTTCCGGTACGCAGATCCAGTTTAAAATTAGCCATCGTATTGTCTTTATACAATGACAAAGCATACATAACCGGATCCAGGATCGATTGCGGAATAATGAATGTTGCCCCATCCCCGCCAAAAAAGAAAGGAACCGAAATATTCATACGGAAAGCGATATTTAACACGGCAACAATGCTGCCCGTAGCGATCAGATTTACGCTTTCATGCTGTCCGTCCAGTACGGCCTGTGTGGAATTCTTAATATCTGTGATGATGATGTGCCAGTCCCGCGGTACCTGATAAAAAAGATTCTCCCGGAGTAAAAGTTCAGTCAAAGGCATTCTGTTGACTGGCAGCCGGGTATAAAACTGATCGTTCATACTGACATAATTGGTTTAGCTGTGTCCTGCAAAATAATTATTTAAGCTACGTAAAAAAACTACTTGTTATGCCTTAAAGCCGATTTTTAAATTTCAAACTGAACAAACAAAAGGTGCAGGAAAATTTAAAAGATTCCGTTATTTCTACAGCAGTTTTATTGGGGTCTCGTTAAGGCAGGTACATGAAACCTGCTCCCCGGGTACTTGCTGGGTGCATGCAGTTTTGACTAGTTGATTTGCACGCTCTCCCGCACGCACTCAGCATGCAGGCCGCATACATTTAACCAAAGTATACCTCCCGGTTTTTCCGGTCTTTCTGCAGTGATTCTCAAGGCGGCAGCATACGACAATACGTGTCACGATACGACAATACACGTCACCCGGTTGCTGAAATGCCGGTTATATCTTTTGCAGGCTTATATTTGTAAAAAAACAGGGCAACAACATTCAGGCTGCAGGGACTTATTTAAGTTTGGAACAATAAAAACTATATTTATAGCTGATTGCTGTTTGTTTGCCGGAAAGCAGGTTGTTGTATTTAACGGGAGGCAGGTTATCGTTATTTAAATTATTTAGAATCAATGTTTAGTATGAAAAAATACGTTTTATTACTCCTTTTATTCATCTCTTTTTCAGGGTATGCACAGCAAACAATTAATAACTACAAATATGTGCTGGTGCCGGAAAGGTTCGGTTTCCTTAAAGAAAATGATCAGTATGGATTAAACAGCCTGACCAAAATGTTTCTGGAGGAAAAAGGTTTTACGGTTTATCTGGATAATGCTGAATTGCCCGCTGAAATCGCCAATAATAAATGCAATGCACTGAATGCCGAGGTTCTGGAGAAAAACAGTATGTTTTCAACTAACCTCACACTTTTATTAAAGGATTGCAAAGGTAATATCGTTTTTAAAAGTGCGGAGGGCAAGAGCAGGGAGAAAGAATACAGGGCTGCTTATAACCTCGCTTTAAGGGAAGCCTTTACCTCATTAAATGAAACCCGGTATACTTATAACGGAACAACGAATGTACAGGAGCAGCAAACGGTAACAGCAACACCTGCTGCAGCGCCTGCAAACAAGACGCCTGCGAAAGCCGCAGCCCCGGAAGCAACCCAATCTGCCGGAACATTATATGCCCAGCCTACAGCCACTGGATATCAGTTAATAGATACCGCACCAAAAATAGTTTTAACCTTATTCAAAACTTCAGCGCAGGATTATTTTATCGCCGATAACGGAACAGCTAACGGGATAGTTTTAAAAAAGGGTGCAGACTGGTTTTTTGAATACTACAAGAATGGCCAGCTTGTCGCTGAAAAGCTGCTGATTAAATTTTAGCGATTACATCAGCTGTAAGATGAAAAACAGTAAATTAAGAGATTAAAATAAAACCAATCCGACCAAAATGAAATTCAGACTAAAGCTTGCACCGGTCAGCTTCTTATTAGTATTACTGATTAACTATACACACGCTCAGATCAGGCTGCCTAATATTATCGGCAGCAATATGGTGCTGCAGCGTAACCAGGCGGTGCCTGTATGGGGATGGGCAAGCCCGGGTAAAATGGTAAAAGTAAAATTCAGCGGGCAGGAAAAAACTGCGGCTGCGGACGATAAAGGCTATTTTAAGATCATTTTATCACCTTTAAAGACGTCTGACAAACCACAGGTTATGACCATTACGTCAGATACCTCGGCCATTCATTTATCTAATATTCTGGTTGGTGAGGTTTGGTTATGCTCAGGTCAGTCAAACATGGAATATACCATGAAACTGAGCAATGCGAAACCTGTCAGGGGCATCGACAGTGCTGAACTGGAATTATCGAACCATAATCCGCAGATCCGGCTTTTTAAGGTAGAGAAAAAACTGAGCCTGCCGGATGTAACCACTACAGGATGGAACGAATCGGAGGGAGAGGCATTAGCCGCTTTTTCTGCCCCGGGATACTATTTCGCTAAAAATATTTATGAAAAATTACATGTCCCTGTTGGGGTAATCACTTCGGCCTGGGGCGGCAGCCGCATTGAACCCTGGACACCGCCTGCCGCCTATGAGGTCTTACCTGCTTTTAAAGCGGCCTTTGCGGAACAGCCGCTGTTGATCGACAGTGTTGTTGCCGGTAAAAATTATCAAAGCATGATAGCGCCTCTGGCCCCTTTTGCTTTGCGCGGGTTTTTGTGGTACCAGGGAGAATCAAATTGTATGACGAATGAAGGCATACGTTATGCAGATAAGATGCAGGCCCTGGTAGACAGCTGGCGCAAAGAATGGGGAAATGACAAACTTTCCTTTTATTCTGTACTGATAGCGCCTTATTATTATACAAAACGCAAAGACCACGTTCCTCATACACCCGAAACATTACCGGAATTTTGGGAAGCACAAACCGAATCATTAAAAATACCGCATACAGATATGATTACGGTTACCGATCTGGTAGATCATCTGAGTGACATCCATCCCTCGTATAAGTGGGAAGTTGGCCGGAGATTAGCGTTGCTGGCACTGGCTAAAGATTATGGTTATACAGCAATCACCTATAGCGGTCCACGCTATCAAAAAATGCAGGTTAAGAAAGATAAGGTTATCTTGTCTTTCAGCCATGCCGGCGGATTAAAGACTAACGATGGTAAACCCGTTGGCAATTTTATGATTGCCGGGGAGGATAACAAATTTATTCCAGCCACAGCAGAGATTACCGGAGATAAGGTAATCGTTTCCAGTCCCGCGGTAGCAAAACCTGTCGCTGTACGTTTTGCCTGGGACGAAACGGCTATGCCCAATCTGGTAAATGATACAGGTATACCTGCTTTACCTTTCAGGACAAATGGTAAAAAATGGGTGTATGTGAAGCCCGGAAAAGACATATGATTTATGCTGAAGAAACAGCTGACATACGGGCTCTTAAGCGCGGTTATATATTGCCTGCACGCTGAAAATTACCGGCCTGAAGATGAACCAGCCTACATGGACAGTATCGGGAAATCCTATAGTCAACTATGGCATGAACTGAGCTTTATAACAAACTAAATTGAGCGTTCTAACAAAGTTCCGCTGGTAAATGCCAGCGATATTTGTGCTATAATAAGAATTAGAACAATGACAAAAATTTGGTTTATTACAGGAAGTTCCCGCGGATTGGGAAGAAGCCTTACAGAAGCAGTGCTGGCTAAAGGGGATAAAGTTGCCGCCACAGCGCGCCGTCCGGAGCAATTGAAAGCACTCAGGGAGAAATATCCTGATCAGATATATCCGGTCATGTTAGACGTAACGGATAATGATCAGATCTTTTCAGCCGTTGGCTGTGCAGTAAAACATTTTGGGCGGATTGATGTACTGGTGAATAATGCAGGCTTCGGCATTACCGGTGCTGCGGAAGCTTTTACTGAAGAACAGGTACGCAGCCAGCTGGAAACTAATCTTTATGCACCGATAGAGCTGACCAGGGCAATTTTGCCGCATATGCGTGAACAGCGTTCGGGACATATCCTGCAAATCAGTTCGGTAGGCGGCCGGGTAGGCGGCGCGGGATTAACAATGTACCAGGCAGCTAAATTTGGTTTGGGTGGTTTCAGTGAAGCGCTGGCTAAAGAGGTAGCCCCGCTGGGGATACGTGTAACCTGTATAGAACCGGGCGGCTTCCGTACGGATTGGGCAGGTGCCTCCATGAGTTATGCCAAACCGGTTGAAGGCTATGAAGCTACCGTTGATTATAGGGCCGACTTGTTTTCAAGTGGCAAATTTAAACCTGTTGGCGACCCGGATAAGGCGGCTAAAGTGATGATTGACCTGGTAGAACATCCTGCCCCGCCGGTACATTTGATATTAGGCAGCGAAGCAGTGAGCCTCTTGAAACAGGCTGATGAGGCAAGAAAAGCTGAATTTGAAAAATGGATTCCGGTAAGTATTTCAACCGATCATGATGAAGCAGTTGATTTCCTTGGAACAGCTGAGGGGAAAATACTTACCGGAATGAAAGGCAGTTGAGAAAACATCAGGGCAAACCGTTTCATTGCAAGGCCGGTCTTTATTATTTAAATAATATAAGCTAATTTTAAACCATGCAAACGGTTACAATTTCATGGCTGAAATCTCTTGAGGTTTTCAATAATGTTCCTGATGACCAGTTACAATGGTTATTGGATCAATGTGAAAATCATATACTGGAGGACGGTGGTTTTTTATTTGAGCCGGAACAGACCATGACCGGGCCGCATATTATCATTTCGGGGGTAATCCATTTATATATCATACAGAACGGGGGCAGACGCGAATATACTGACTTCGTTAGGGGGGATATTACCGGTTATCTGCCTTATTCAAGAGGGAAGGTGTCGTTCGGTTATGCACAGGCCAGGGGCGATGTGCAGCTACTGTCCCTGCCTACCGAAAAGATCATGGAAATGATTAAAAATCATTTTGAGCTTACGCAGGCTTTTGTGCATGTCATGAGTAACCGGGTGCGCAATTTTACAGAACTCCGCCAGCAGAATGAAAAGATGCTGGCACTGGGAAAACTTTCCGCAGGCTTGGCACATGAATTAAATAACCCGGCCTCTGCTATCGTCAGGGATTCCAATACGCTGAAGAAACACTTACAGTTACAGCCTGCTGTCCTTAAAGATTTAATCACCATCAGGATGAGTGACGAACAGGCAGATTCGCTTAATGATCAGTTGTTTAAAGTTCTTTCTGTAACAGACCGCCCGCACCTCAGCTTAAAACAGCGTACCCGGCGGGAAGATGAAATAGCTGACTGGCTGGAGGAAAACGGGGTGAAAAACAGTTATCTCATTGCAGAAAACTATGTTGATTTTAATTTTACGGTAGCCGATCTAAAAGCGTGTGCATCATATATTCCGGCAAGTCATATCTCTTCTATTTTTAACCGGATCAGCAGCCTGCTGATGACCGAACGGGTCGTGAAGGACATACAGGAATCATCGAACAGAATTGCAACGCTTGTTAATTCGGTGAAGAATTTTACGCATATGGACCGCGGACAGGATAAAGAGTATGCCGATATCCATACAGGTATACGTAATACGCTCACCATGCTGGGACACAAGATAAAGAAAGGCAATATTGCTGTTGTGGAAGATTATGACCTCAGCCTTCCGGCAGTTAAAGCTTTTATTGGTGAGCTGAACCAGGTGTGGACAAACCTGATTGATAATGCGCTTGATGCTATGGAAATAAATGGAGGAGGAACCTTAACGCTGAAGACAGACCGGGATAAAGAATTTGTGCAGGTTGCTGTAATAGACAATGGCCCGGGTATAAGCGAAGACATTTTGCCGAAAATATTTGACCCCTTTTTTACCACCAAAGCAATGGGCAAAGGCACCGGTATGGGACTGGAAGTTGTGCAGCGTATAGTACAGCAGCATAACGGAAGTGTAAAAGTTAAATCTGCAAATGGCCGTACCGAATTTATAGTTTGTTTTCCTTTTGACGGCTAAAGCCCTTATTTACCGTCTCTTATCAATAATATTTAATTGTTTACAATAATAGCTATGGACCGCCCAATAATTTTTTCTATCGATGATGATCCCCAGGTTTTACGTGCTGTACGCCGGGACCTCCAGGCCCAGTATGGCGATACCTATAAGATCTTAAGCACTACCTCAGCGAACGAAGCGCTGGAAATTCTTAGGGATCTAAAAAACAGTAATGATGCAGTTGCGCTTTTTCTTTGCGATCAGCGTATGCCGGAGATGGAAGGCGTTGAGTTTTTAGAGAAAGCTATACTTATCTATCCGGAAGCAAAACGTGTGTTGTTAACTGCTTATTCTGATACCGCAGCTGCAATAAAGGCAATTAACGATGTAAAGCTGGATTATTATCTGATTAAACCCTGGGATCCGCCTGAAGAAAAATTATACCCGGCTATAAATGATCTGCTGGATGACTGGCAAAGTAACTATGTGCCTGAATTTAAAGGGATAAAAGTTGCAGGTTTCCAGTTTTCCCCGCAGTCACACCTGATTAAGGACTACCTTGCCAGTAACCTGATCCCTTACCGCTGGCTGGATATAGAAAAGAATCCGGATGCGGTTAACCTTTTGGCGATCAACAAATTGAAACATACTGATTTACCATTGGTTTTTTTTGAGGAGGGTTCCTGGCTGGTCAAACCTTCTATCAGGGAGATTGCAGAAAAGATAGGTATGGCCCCGCAAATTACGCATGATATTTATGATGTGGTGATCATAGGCGCCGGTCCTGCAGGACTGGCGGCTGCGGTTTATGGTGCTTCGGAGGGTTTGAAAACATTAATGATAGAACGTAAGGCGCCTGGAGGTCAGGCAGGTACGAGCTCAAGAATTGAAAATTACCTGGGTTTTCCTTCCGGATTAAGTGGTGCAGACCTTACCAGAAGGGCCATTAGCCAGGCAGTGCGGTTAGGGGCTGGGTTTTTATCGCCGCAGTCGGTTAATGACATCAGGCAAAAGGATGGGTATAAAACGATCATACTTGATGAAGGATCTGAAATAATCAGCCGCACGGTAGTCATTACCACCGGTGTAGATTACCGGAAGCTGGAGGTGAAAGGTGTTGATAATTTCACGGGCGCAGGTATTTATTATGGAGCGGCCACTACTGAGGCCTCAGCCTGTAAAGATAAAGACGTATATATCATTGGTGGTGGAAATTCTGCCGGACAGGCAGCAATATACCTTTCTAAATTTGCTGAAAATATTCATATTGTTATCCGCAAAGACGATTTATCGCAAACGATGTCTGCATATTTGATTGAGCAGATCAGTCATACCTCTAATATCCATGTCCTGCCCAATACAGAAATTATTGAAGCTGGAGGGGAACACTGTTTGGAAAAACTGACGCTGATCAATATAAATTCCAATGAAACTGTTATAAGGGATGCTGCCGCACTCTATATTTTTATTGGTGCAAAACCTTATACCGACTGGATAAAACTGGATATTATTAAAAACAGCAAAGGTTTTATTGAAACCGGCAGGGAGCTGAGAAACTATGAAGATTTTACTACAACATGGAAACTCAACCGGGACCCGTTTTTGCTTGAAACCAGTTGCGCAGGCGTTTTTGCTGCAGGTGATGTCAGGGCAGGGGCAATGAACAGAATTGCTTCAGCAGTTGGAGAAGGCTCAATGGCAATCAGCTTCGTACACAAATACCTGGCGGATGTTTAAACCATTTTACTCTTTGGCAGGGATACAAAAAATGAGCTTCCCTTGTTTTTGCCATCACTCCGGGCCCATACTTTTCCCTTATGGCGCTCTACAAGCATTTTAACAATAGACAGCCCCAGTCCATCTGACCGTTCACTGGCCGTAGGCACTGAACTCAGTCTGGCAAACTTTAAAAACAGTTTGCCCATATCTTCTTCGTTCAAACCAAGCCCGTTGTCTTTAAATTCTATGATGACATTGTCATCTTGCATACTTGTGCTCACGATAATCGTTGCGCCCCGGTGAGAATACTTAATGGCATTACTCAATAAATTATCAAATACATCCTGGAGGCGCTCTTTATCTCCGTTAACAAAAACAGGCAAATCGTTGCTGACAATGAGCCGCTGTTTTTTAGCCGAAAGCGAAAGTTCGAAAGATTGCTGTAACTGATCAAGTAATAGGGTGATCGCTACAGGACGGTTGCTCAATTCAATACCAGAGTTCTCGTTCCTGGCATCAGTCAGCAGGTTATTCAGGTTTTTCTCTATGTCCCTTGCCGATTTCTCAATCTTGTTGGCCATTGTGGATACCTTTTCCGGTGCTAACTCTTTTGCGCCTAATAACTGGGCATATAAGGAGATAGAGGTGATCGGATTTTTCATGTCATGTACAAGGCGGTGCAGCGTATCATCGTAAGCCCTTACTATCTTTCTGTTATTCAGGCGTGTTTCCAGCTTCTCCATCACTATTTTTGACAATAAACGCAGTACGTTCAGTTGTCGCTCTGTGACCTCTAAATGCGGTACTTTATCCGTTACACAGACGGTCCCTATAGTATAACCATCTGCTGTTCGCAGCGGTGCGCCGGCGTAGAAACGGATCTCACCGGCACTGGACAGATATGGGCTATTTGCCAGTTCCGGAAACTGATGGGTATCATGAAATACTATAATGTCATCTTCCAGGATCGTTAAGGCACATAAACTATGTGTCCTGGCAATTTTATTCAGGGATAACGGGCTGATATTGGCTTTGAAAAATACACTGTCCCTGTCTACAAAATTGACAAAGGCGCTTTCTGTTTCAAAAGTACTTGAAGCCAGTAAGGCAATAGTATCAAAATCCGTTTCGGATGGCGTGTCTAGAATTTCATAACGCTGGAGCTTTTTTAATCTTGCCTCATCGTTTAGAGGGATAATGTCGGCCGGCTTACTATAATTCATTATGCAAAATTGTTAAGTAGCCGGGGAAAAGAAGACAATGAATGGGCTAAAAATTCCATATAAAAATACTGAAACCGGCATCGGATTACAAATAATTAAATATATATAAGTTTATACTCCCTTATACTTTCGTATTTAACGCTTATTTGGCGTTGTAATTATACAATTTGTCTATGAAAATTTAATCAGGGCTAAACAAAAGAATAAGTTGATTGTTACTAGGCGAAAATAGCTATAGCTTATCAGCATAGTTGTTTTTCTGAAATTAGTTAACATTCATTCTAAAAAATATGGACTTCTTTAAATTTTGTCTGGGATTTATAAAATTTTTGTTTTCAAAAGTCTAACCTGAATATTGCTTAGGGTTGGATCAGCGGTAATATTTCATCTACATACTTCCGCTCATTGGCTAGTCTGGGAACTTTATGTTGTCCCCCCAGCTTACCTTTGGATTTTAGCCAGTTATAAAAAGTATTGGCAGGGGCATTGTGTACTTTTGGCCTGCAGAGTGCCATATCATTAAAACGTTTAGCATCATAATCAGAATTTACATCGCGTAATGTCTGATCAAGCACATCGACAAATTTCTCAAAATTATCGGGTTGCCTGGCAAATTCAATGATCCATTCATGGCCCCCGGCAGCTGCACCATTAAAATAGATCGGACAGGCGGTATAATCTTTAAATGAGGCACCGGTTGCTTTACAGGCCCTGCTGATGGCCTGTTCTGCATTGTCAATAATTACTTCTTCGCCGAATGCATTAATAAAGTGTTTGGTACGCCCGGTGATTTTAATCCTGTAAGGTGATAAAGAAGTAAACTGAACCGTATCCCCGATCAAATAACGCCATAACCCGGCATTGGTAGAAATGATGATGGCGTAATTCTTATTCAGCTCTACTTCTCCAAGACAAAGTGTGGCAGGATTTTCTTCATTCAGCTGATCCAGGGGCAGGAATTCGTAATAAATACCATAGTCCAGCATCAGCAACATTTCATCGGCACTTACCTGGTCCTGAATGCCGAAAAAGCCCTCCGAGGCATTATACGTTTCCAGGTAATACATGTCTTCACAGGGTATTAACGCTTTAAACTGGTCCCTGTAGGGGTTAAAATTAACTGCACCATGAAAATAGAGCTCCAGGTTCGGCCAGACTTCCAGTAAGTTTTTCTTTCCGGTAATTTCCAGTATCTTTTTAGCAAGGACGATAGTCCATGTCGGCACGCCTGATATATTCGTTACGTTCTCTTTAATGGTGGCCTCGGCCATTTTATCCATCTTATGTTCGTAATTATCCATCAGGGCAATTGAAATATCCGGTGTGCGGTAATATTCGGCCCACATGGGAAGATTTTTTATCAGTACAGCAGACAGGTCCCCGTAAAAAGAATCTTCACTGAGTTGGTTGATCTGGTGGCTGCCCCCAAGTACCAGGGCCTTACCCGTTAAAATCTGGTTATTTGGTTTATTCTTGCAGAAGATAGATATCATATCCTTACCACCTTTAAAATGGCATTCTTCCAGTGCTTCCGGGGAAACGGGGATGAACTTACTCCTGTCGCTGGTCGTGCCCGAGGATTTGGCAAACCACTTGATCTCAGAAGGCCAGAGAATATTTTGTTCGCCCTGGAGCATACGCTCAATATAAGGTTTTAAAGTGTCATAGTTCTGCAGGGGTACACGCTGCTTAAACTGTTCACAGTTCTCAATGGACTTGTAATCATATTTTTTCCCCCATTCTGTATTTTCTGCCGAGGAAATCAATGTTTGAAACCATTCTTCCTGGACATCAAGAGGATATTTCATAAAAAGCTCAATCTGATGGACGCGCTTTTTCATGTACCAGGTAAAAATTGAATTAACAATTGCCATATTTGGTTAGTATAGGGTGTTATAAGTTTTTACTGCGTAGTACAAAGTTCGAACCCAGATATACTTTTCTGACCATTTCATTGGCCGCAAGTACTTCAGGTGTACCGGATTCCAGGATTTTTCCTTCAAACAGCAGGTAAGCCCTGTCAGTAATTGAAAGTGTTTCCTGTACATTATGATCTGTTATAAGGATGCCTATGTTTTTATCTTTAAGCCTGGCAACAATAGTCTGGATCTCTTCTACAGCAATCGGATCAACTCCGGCAAAAGGCTCATCAAGCAGAATAAAGTTCGGGCTTGCGGCCAGTGCCCTTGCAATTTCCGTTCTCCGGCGTTCCCCTCCTGATAAAAGGTCGCCCCTGTTTTTCCTCACCTTATGCAGGCTGAACTCATCAATTAATTCTTCCAGCTTGTCCTGACGTTCATCTTTTTTCATATCGGTCATCTCTAAGATAGCAAGAATATTATCTTCCACAGATAATTTTCTGAATACAGAAGCCTCCTGTGCAAGGTAGCCGATCCCTTTTTTTGCCCTTCTATACATGGCATCTTTGGTGATATTTTCATCATCGAGAAAGATGGATCCTTCATTAGGCTTAATAAGGCCTACAATCATATAAAAAGAAGTGGTTTTTCCAGCACCGTTAGGCCCCAGGAGTCCAACAATTTCTCCCTGACTAACATTAAACGAGACATCGTTGACTACTGTTCGTTGCTTGTACTTTTTTATGAGATTATCAGCTCTTAATATCATTTATATTATTGGT